>Ga0255055_10000065_pt1:57500-74905 | contig 74905 bp, 51 predicted proteins | sample JV7_2_27_MG_FD_188633 | JGI IMG/M metagenome (GOLD analysis project Ga0255055, IMG submission 188633) | Seawater microbial communities from Jervis Inlet, British Columbia, Canada - JV7_2_27 | ecosystem: Environmental > Aquatic > Marine > Inlet | place: Canada: British Columbia... | reverse complement strand
AATCGCCACCACACCGCGGCTCTCGCGGTGGCAAACCACGAGAAGGATCTGGAACGCACCCGAGAAAGGGTCAAGGCGATCGGCGAGGCCCGGGAGGGCCGGTTGGCCGAGCGCTCGGAGTTCCTCTCCGAAGCCGAGTCGCTCGGCGTCGAGCGCGAGCGCCTGGCCGGCATCCTCTCGACGGCCAGGGAAGAGCGCATTCGCCGCCAGCGCGAGCTCGATGCGCTGGGCCTCCAGATCGGGTCTGCAGGGCGAGAGCTCTCGCGCTTGGAGGCGGTGGCGACCGAGCGACGCGTCCAGCACGGCGCGCGGGTCGAAGCGCGCGATCGGCTGCAGGGGACGCTGGAGCGCACCCAGGCGGCCCTCGACGAGATGCGGGAATGGATCGAACGGCGGGAGCTGGAGATCCGTCGAGCCGAGAATCGCCGGGAGGCCCTGGCCGCCTCGATCGAGGAGACCGAGAGGGTGCTCGCCGCCGGGCTCCGCGAGGAAGAGGCGGTGCGGCTCACGAACGAGCAGAAGCGCGACGCCTACGAGGAGCAGGCGGCCACCGTTCGCGCCGTGGAGAGCGAGGCGCGGGATCTGCGCATCGAGCTCGAGTCCCAACGCGACGAGGCCCAGCAGGCGGGGCTCGGCCTTCGCGAGATGGAGCTGCGCCTCGAGCATCTGGTGACCGGCGTGCGCGACAAGTGGAAGGTCGACCTGGCGACCTGGAAGCCACCGGTGCCCGCGGAGGGTGGTGAAGCGGGGGCCGAGGCGCCGGGTGCGACCGCAGTCGTGTGGATCGGGGAAGGCGAGCAGGAGGTGACTGGCGGCCAGCCGGGTGTCTCCCCGGGCGGCGCGGAGGATCGCGATGCGCGGCGGGAGGCGAGGGAGATCGCCGGCCTCCTGGCCCTCCCGAACGAGGAGCGCAACGCGTACCTCGACCGGGTGCGCGCCCAGATGGACGAGGTAGGTGAGGTGAACCTGGGTGCCATCGAGGAGCACGAAGAGCTTCGCGAGCGGTTCCGCTTCCTGACCGAGCAGAAGGACGATCTGGAGGCCAGCATCGCTCAGCTCCGGAACGCCATCTCGCGGATCAACCGCACCAGTCGCAAGCGGTTCCGGGAGACCTTCGAGGCCGTCAACGGCAAGTTCCAGGAGAACTTCCCGCGGCTGTTCAGGGGCGGCAAGGCGAGCCTGTCCCTCACGGAATCCGATGACGTTCTCGAGGCGGGTATCGAGATCATGGCCCAGCCGCCGGGCAAACGGCTCCAGAGCGTCAACCTGCTCTCCGGTGGCGAGAAGGCGATGACCGCCATCGCGCTCCTGGTCTCCGTGTTCCAGGTCCGGCCGTCACCGTTCTTCCTGTTGGATGAGGTGGACGCCGCCCTGGACGACGCCAACATCGCGCGATTCAACGAAATCGTGACCGACCTGGCCGAGAGCTCCCAGTTTCTGCTGATTACCCACGCCAAGCGAACCATCGAGGTCGCCGACATCCTGTACGGTGTCACCATGGAGGAGAAGGGCGTCAGCAAGCTGGTGGCCGTCGAGCTCCATTAGCACTCCATCTCTGGGATTTCGCTCGGCTGCGGCCCACCGCGCGGGTGACTGTTATCCTCGGCCGTCCATGTTCGAAGCCCTTCTCGTCGACTACCTGCTTCCGCTCCTGGACTGGACGGAGGCCAACGCCGAACTGGTCGCCCTCACCGCCGTGGGAACTCCCGTCCTCGGACTTCTCATCCGCGTCCTCTTGTTTCGCGCGCCTCCGCCGACGCCGCCCCAGGAGGAACCGCCCGTCGCCGCGGAGCCCGTGGTGGTCGCCGAGGTGGAGATGGAGCCGCCGACGGAGGTGCCGATCGAGCCGGTTGCAGAACCCGTCGCTCCGGCTGTCGCACCGCCTCCGAAGTCGGTCGGGCTTCGAGATCGCCTCACGCGGACCAGCGAGGTCCTCGTCGGTCGACTCGAATCCATCCTCGGCGGGCGGAAGGTCGATTCCGGACTGCTCGATGAACTCGAGGCGCTGCTCTTCACCGCGGATCTCGGGGTGCAGACTGCGGAGAGCCTCCTGAATGCCGTACGAGCCGAGGCGGCGGGCGAGGACGCAGCCAGGGTTCGGGAGATACTGCGCGAGAAGATCCTGGAGAAGCTTCGCAAGGTGGAGCCCGGTCGGGCCGGAAAGGGAGAAGAGCGCGTCGCTCCCTATGTGATTCTCGTGCTCGGTGTGAACGGGTCCGGGAAGACCACGACCATCGGGAAGCTGGCGGCGCACCACAGGCAGGCCGGACACTCGGTGATCCTCGGCGCTGGTGACACCTTCCGCGCTGCCGCCATCGAGCAGCTTCAGGCCTGGGGCGAGAGGGTCGGCTGCGAGGTGGTCACGGGCAACCCGGGAGCGGATCCGGCCTCGGTCGCCTTCGATACGGTGAAGGTCGCAAAGGCGCAGGCGATCGACTTCGCCCTCATCGACACCGCCGGCCGCCTCCAGACCAAGGCCCCGCTCATGGAGGAGCTCTCCAAGATCGTCCGCGTGATCGGGAAGGAGCTCGCCGATGCGCCTCATGAGACCCTGCTCGTGCTGGACGCGAACACGGGGCAGAATGCACTCTCCCAGGCGCAGCTGTTTACGGAGGCGGCGGGCGTGACCGGGCTGGTGCTCACCAAGCTCGACGGGACCGCGAAAGGGGGTGTCATCGTCGGTCTCGCCGACGAGTTCGGAATTCCCGTCCAGTACGTGGGCGTCGGCGAGGGCATCGAAGACCTTCGGGATTTCTCCGCCGACGAGTTCGTGGATGCCCTCTTCTCGAGCGAGGAGGGGGAGGGCCATTGAACGGGGCCGCAGACCCGCAAGGGGTGCGCGCGGCGAGCCCAGGGTGAATCAGGTCCAGAGACAAGGAGGGAGTGAGAGTCGATGGCGAAGTTCGTGATGGCGCTGGATCAAGGTACGACGTCGTCCCGGGCGATCCTCTTCGATCGGACCGGAGCGATCGTGGCCGCGGATCAGTACGAGTTTCCCCAGTACTTTCCCAAGCCGGGCTGGGTCGAGCACGATCCGCTCGAGCTGTGGGAGAGCCAGCTGCGCGCGGCGCGGGGCGTGCTCGAGAAGGCCGGTGTCAGCGCCAGCGACGTGGCGGCGGTCGGCATCACCAATCAGCGCGAGACGGCCCTGGTGTGGGATCGCGCCACGGGAGAGCCCATCCATGCCGCCGTCGTCTGGCAGTCCCGGCAGACCGCGGACATCTGCGACGAGCTGCGCAGCCGGGGTCTCGAGGACGAGGTCCGCGCGCGTACCGGCCTGGTGATCGACGCCTACTTCTCGGCGACGAAGATCCGCTTCATCCTCGACGCGGTTCCCGGTGCTCAGGAGCGTGCGCAGCGGGGCGAACTCGCTTTTGGAACCGTCGACTCCTGGCTCGTCCACAAGCTGACCAAGGGGCGCGTCCACGCCACCGAGTACTCCAACGCCTCGCGGACGCTGATCTACAACATCCACGAGCGCGACTGGGACGATCTGCTGCTCCGAGAGCTGCGCATTCCCAGGGAGATGCTTCCAGAGGTTCGGGATACCAGCGGCGTCTTCGGAAGCGTGGATCCCGAGTGGCTCGGCGCCGAGATCCCGATCTCGGGCATCGCCGGGGACCAGCAGGCCGCGCTCTTCGGCCAGGGATGCTTCTCCGCCGGAGCTGTCAAGAACACCTACGGGACCGGCTGCTTCCTGCTGATGAACACCGCCGAGGAGGCGGTCACCTCGAAGACCGGCCTGCTCACGACCATCGCCTGGGGGATCGATGGACGCGTCGACTACGCGCTCGAGGGAAGCATCTTCGTCGCCGGTGCCGCGGTGCAGTGGCTGCGCGACGGGCTCGGTCTCGTCGCCGACGCGGCCGAGACGCAGGCGGCGGCGGAGTCGGTGGCCGACACCGGAGGTGTCTACCTGGTGCCGGCCTTCGTCGGACTGGGAGCACCTTACTGGGACCAGCGTGCCCGCGGGACGATCGTCGGAATCACCCGGGGAACGACCCGGGAACACCTGATCCGCGCCACCCTCGAGTCCATCGGCTACCAGACCCGGGACGTGGTCGATTGCGTTGCACGCGACTCCGGGCTCCACCTGGGTGAGCTGCGGGTCGACGGTGGTGCCTGTCAGAACGACTTCCTGATGCAGTTCCAGGCGGATCTCCTCGGTGTAGCGGTGCGGCGACCGCCGGTGCTCGAGGTCACCGCCCTGGGCACCGCCGCTCTGGCGGGACTCGCCGTCGGATACTGGTCGGATCGCGCCCAGCTCGAAGATGCTGCGGTCAAGGGTGCCACGGTCTTCGAGCCGGCGATGGAAGCGGATCGCCGCGCTGCCCTCTACGCCGGATGGAAGCGGGCGGTGGAGCGCTCGATGGGATGGGAAGGGGAGTGAGCCGCCTCCCCAGGCCTCTCGTCATCGCCCACCGGGGCGCCTCCGGGGAGCTCCCCGAGAACACGCTTCCCGCCTACGAGCTGGCGCTGGCGCAGGGCTCGGACATGATCGAGATCGATCTCCACACCACCCGGGACGGAGCCATCGTCATCACCCACGACGAGGATCTCGAGAGGCTCGGGGGGCGCGGAGAGGTGGCCGACGCGACGCTCGAGGAGATCCGCCGCCTGGACGCCGGTGGCGGCGCCGCGGTTCCGACCCTGGGTGAGGTTCTCGACGCCTACGGCGCGCGCATTCCCTTCAACCTCGAGCTCAAGCGGAGCAGCCGCGGGGAGTATCCCGGGATGGAGGCGGCTTCCGTCGAGGAGGTGGCTCGCCGGGGACTGCTCGAGCAGACCCTGTTCTCCTCCTTCTTCGATCCCGTGCTCGACGCGCTCCGGCAGGTCTCTCCGAAAGCGCGACTCGCGCTTCTGATCTCCCCCAAGTTCCCCGGGGGGGCAATCGCGCGCGCCAAGAAAGTGGGAGCCGAGGCGCTCAATCCGCAGCGGTCACTCGTGAATCGGGAGCTGGTGGAGTCGGCCCACGGCGAGGGGTTGGCGGTCTACGTCTTCACCGTGGACGACGGGGAGGAGATGCGCCGGATGCTCGATATCGGTGTGGACGGGCTCTTCACCAACCATCCCCGGCGGATGCGAACCCTTCTTGCCTCTCGCCAGGGGGCTGACCGGGTGGATCGGCGATCGCTTGCTTGACATCGAAATCGCGATCACTTAGGGTGGATCTTCCGAAAAATGTAGGACTATCGCGCACTTCCGTGGATGCAGCTCTCATGGGTGCCGTTCGGAGAGTCCTGCCCCGGACGCGAGGAGTGCGGCAGTCCCAGGTGGCCGGCAGGCGAAGGTGCTCCGGCCAATCCAGACATCAGAGGTTCGCACCCCCAAGTCGCGTTGCGAGAACGCCGGTGGCAGGATGCCCCGGCGCCCGCTCCACGCCACCGGTGGGCGCGACAAACAGTCAGCCGGGTGGTTGGATCTGCCCCAACAGAGGATGAGGAATCAAGCATGCCGAACGATGCCCGCCTGACCCTGCAGGTGATCTACGACGAAGTCGTCGCGCGAAATCCCGGCGAAGCCGAGTTTCACCAGGCCGTTCAAGAAGTCATCGAGTGCCTGGGACCGGTGCTGGCTCGCTACCCGGAATTCGGTCGGAACAGGATCATCAGGAGGATCTGCGAGCCCGAACGGCAGATCATCTTCCGGGTCCCGTGGGTCGACGACGACAAGGAAGTCCACATCAACCGCGGATTTCGAGTCGAGTTCAACAGCGCGCTCGGGCCCTACAAGGGCGGCCTGCGCTTCCATCCGTCGGTGTACCTCGGGATCATCAAGTTCCTCGGCTTCGAGCAGATCTTCAAGAACGCGCTCACGGGCTTGCCCATGGGCGGCGGCAAGGGCGGCTCCGATTTCGACCCCAAGGGCAAGTCCGATGGCGAGGTCATGCGCTTCTGTCAGAGCTTCATGACCGAGCTGTATCGCCACCTGGGCGAGTACACCGACATTCCCGCCGGAGACATCGGGGTCGGTACCCGCGAAGTCGGGTACCTCTTCGGGCAGTATAAGCGCATCACCAACCGCTACGAGTCCGGTGTCCTCACCGGGAAGGGCCTCGACTGGGGTGGCTCGATGGTTCGCACCGAGGCCACCGGCTACGGAACCGTCTACTTCGTCGAGGAGATGCTCAAGGTCCGAGGAGACTCGTTTGACGGGAAAACCTGTGTCGTCTCCGGATCGGGCAACGTGGCGATCTACACCATCGAGAAGATCCACCAGCTCGGCGGCAAGGTCGTCGCCTGCTCCGACTCCAATGGCATCGTCTACGACGAGGAGGGAATCGATCTCGACGTCGTCAAGCTGTTGAAAGAGGTTCAAAGGCGAAGGATCAAGGAGTACCTGGAGCAGAGATCCCACGCCAAGTACACCGAAAAGGGCAATATCTGGGAAGTCCCCTGTGAAGTGGCGATGCCATCCGCGACCGAGAACGAGATCTCCGGCAGAGACGCGAAGATCCTGGTCGAGAACGGCTGCGTCGCGGTGGGAGAAGGCGCCAACATGCCGACCACCCCGGAGGGCGTCAAGATCTTCCTCGACGCCAAGATCGCCTTCGGTCCCGGCAAGGCCGCGAACGCGGGGGGTGTCGCCACCTCGGCGCTCGAAATGCAGCAGAACGCGAGTCGTGATTCGTGGACATTCGAGTTCACCGATCAGCGCCTACGCGAGATCATGAGCAACATCCACCAGGCCTGCTACGAAACAGCGGAGGAATTCGGCTCGCCGGGCAACTACGTCGTCGGTGCCAACATCGCGGGATTCGTGAAGGTCGCGCGGGCGATGCTCGACATGGGCATCATCTGACTCCAGCTCCGAGTCCATTCACGGATCAAGAGAACAGCGCCCACCGCAGGGGGCACACTCTCAGCGATTCCGAGCCGGTGATCCGCCCGTCGCATCACCGGCCGGGCGCGCTCTTCCCCGCGTCGGAGTGCCAGTATGCAATCAGCAGATCCGAGCATGACAACCGGTGTGCGCGGGCTGGACGGTCTACTGAAGGGCGTTCTGCCCGGTGACAACATCGTCTGGCAGGTGGACGCGATCGAGGACTATCTGGCCTTTGCCACGCCCTACTGCCAGGCGGCGAAAAACTCGGGGCGACGGCTGATCTACTTCAGGTTCGCGAAGCACGAGCCGCTTCTCCCGGGCGACTTCGGGGCCGAGACCCACCACCTCAGACCGGAGGAAGGCTTCGAAAACTTCATCGCAGACATACACGGCGTGATCGAAGAGGCGGGAAGGGGGACCTTCTACATCTTCGACTGTCTCTCCGACCTCGCCGTCGACTGGTACTCCGACCAGATGCTCGGCAACTTCTTCATGCTCACCTGCCCGTACCTCTACGATCTCGAAACCGTCACCTACTTTGGCCTGCTCCGGAACCGTCACTCATCGCACGCGACCGGTGCGATCTCGCAGACGACGCAGCTGCTGCTCGACGTATACCGTCACGACGGGACACTCTATGTCCGCCCGCTCAAGGTTCAGCATCGATACTCACCCACCATGGACATGCTTCATGTGTGGAAGGAGCAGGAGTTCAAGCCCGTCACCTCCAGCGCCGTTTCTTCCGAGGTTCTGACCTCCGGGAAATGGGGCGGGGGGCTCGATCCGGAAATCAGCGCCGGCTCCTGGGAGAGGGCCTTCATTCAGGCGGAGGAACTGCTCGAGTCGATCCGGAGCGGCGATGCCCAGCCGGAGGCGGGGAAGCCGCTGTTGGATCGGATCATGCGCATGGTGATATCGCGCGAAGAGGGGATGCTCCAACTCGCGGAGCGCTACCTCACCCTCGAGGACATCGTGAAAGTCCGGAAGCGCATGATCGGAACCGGGCTGGTCGGCGGGAAGAGTTTGGGAATGCTGCTCGCCAGAGCCATTCTGAGCCAGCAGAGCGAACGCCCTGCCGAGATCTTCGAGCCACACGACTCCTTCTTCGTCGGATCGGACGTGTTCTACACCTATCTGGTCCGCAACGGCGTCTGGTGGGTGCGACAGAACCAGCGGAATCCGGACACCTTCCTGGACGGCGCAGATCAGGCCCGGCAGAACATCCTGACCGGACGGCTCCCCGACTACATCGTCAAACAGATCGAGAACATGCTCGACTACTTCGGGCAATCGCCGATCATCGTCCGATCGAGCTCGCTTCTCGAGGACAACTTCGGCAATTCATTCGCCGGGAAATACGAGAGCGTATTCTGCGCCAATCAGGGCTCCCGCGAGAAGAGGCTGGACGATTTTCTGGCCGCCGTGCGCGCGATCTACGCCAGCACCATGAGCGAGAAGGCGCTTCGATACCGGGCGCAGCGCCGCCTCTTGGATCGGGACGAGCAGATGGCGCTGCTGGTGATGCGGGTCTCCGGCGAGATGCACGAAAGGGATTTCTTCCCCGACATGGCCGGGGTCGGCTTCTCCTTCAATCCCTATGCCTGGAGCGAGTACATCGAACCGAAGGCCGGGGTGGTGCGGCTCGTCTTTGGGCTGGGAACCCGAGCGGTCGACCGGTCGGACGACGACTACACCCGGATCGTGGCCCTGAACGCGCCGAAGAGACGCCCCGAAGCGAACTTCGACGAGGTCCGCGACCACGCCCAGCAGCGTGTCGATTATCTGGATCTCGAGGCAAACCAGCTCGTCTCGGGCCATTTCACCGACCTGGTGACCGCGCATCCAGGGCTGCCGCTGGAAATGGTCGCCTCGCGGGATGCTTCCCAGGCACGGCATCGAAGCAAGGCCGCCTGGGTGCTGACCTTCGACAGCGTGCTCGCCGAGACGAAGTTCGTGGAGGACATGCGGGAGATCCTCGCGACGCTCCAGAGCGCCTACTCCCGCCCCGTGGATATCGAGTTCACCGCGAACTTCTTTGGCGCCGAAGAGTACAAGATCAATCTCCTGCAGTGCCGTACGCTTCAAGTGAAAGGAACGGAGGCCGCCGCGCTCCCGAGTGTGGAGATCGAGGAGGACGCGCGGATCATCGAGGCGCGCGGTGCGGTCATCGGTCAGAGCCGTCTGATCGACGTGGATCTGTTCATCTACGTGGTGCCGGAGGTCTACGGACATCTGCCGATCCAGCAACGCCACGAAGTCGCGAGGCTGATCGGTGACATCAACGACGCGACGGCGGCGAGGGGAGCGGGAACCATCATGCTGCTCGGCCCCGGGCGTTGGGGAACCAGCTCTCCCTCGCTGGGGATCCCGGTCTCCTTCGCGGACATCAATCGCGTCTCGGTCCTCTGCGAGATCGTTGCGATGCGCGAGGACCTGGTTCCCGATGTCTCGCTGGGTACCCATTTCCTGAGCGAGCTGGTCGAGATGGACATGCTCTACCTCGCGTTGTTCCCGAAACAGGGTGAGAACTACATCCGCACCGAGTTCTTCGAGGAATCGCCGAGCATTCTCCTCGATCTGGTTCCGTCAGCGGAGAAATGGAAGGACGGAGTGAAGGTGATCGATCCGCGTAACTCCACGGCGGACGGAGCGCTCGCCAAGCTCAGCGCCGACGCCGTAGAGCAGAAGGTGATCTGCTACTTTGAGCGGTAGGGGTCGCGGAGGCAGGCCCAGTGAGGATTGCATGAGTGGGACGCCGGGAAAGCGCGGACTGTACGATCCGCAGTGGGAGCACGACGCGTGCGGCATCGGGGCCGTCGCCAACATCTCGGGTCGGCGCGATCACTCCATCATCGAGTACGGCAACGAGGTGCTGCTCAACCTCATGCATCGCGGGGCCGCGGGCAGTGATGAATCGACGGGCGACGGAGCGGGCATCCTCTTCCAGATCCCGCACGAGTTCTTCGCCGAGGAAGTGAGGCGGCTGCGTTTCAGGCTGCCCGATCCGAACCGCTATGGGGTCGCGATGGTGTTCGGCCCGCGGGATGCGGGTTTTCGCGGGCGCTGCGAGGACCTTCTGAATCGGGCGATCGATCATCTTGGCCTCAAGGTTCTGGGCTGGCGGGACGTGCCGACCGACAGCTCGTGCCTGGGGGAGCTCGCGCGGGAGGCCGAGCCGGTGGTGCGGCAGGTCTTCATCGACGGGGTCGGCCTGGAAGGCATCGAGCTGGAGCGTCAGCTCTACCTGGCCCGCAAGCGGGCGGAGAGGCTGGTGGCGGAGCATTTCGGGGAGCAGGCCGAGGATTTCTACCTGAACTCGATGTCCTGCCGAACCCTGGTGTACAAGGGGATGTTCCTGGCCCCACAGTTGTTTGCCTACTATCCGGATCTATCCGAAAGCCGGATCGTCTCGGCGCTGGCGCTGGTTCACCAGCGGTACAGCACCAACACGTTCCCCAACTGGCGTCTGGCCCAGCCGTTTCGGCTGCTCGCGCACAACGGCGAGATCAGCACGCTGAGCGGCAACAAGAACCGGATGCGGGGGCGCGAGGCTCAGATGTCCAGCTCGCTGCTCGGCGATGATCTCCGCGACCTGTACCCGATCATCACGCCGGGGGCGAGCGATTCGGCGTGCTTCGACAACGTCCTGGAGCTTCTCTTGATGGCCGGCCGATCGCTCCCCCATGCGATGATGATGCTGATTCCGGAGGCGTTCGGACCGAGCTACCACATCAGCACCGACAAGCGGGCCTTCTACGAGTACCACGCGGCGATCATGGAGCCCTGGGACGGTCCGGCGGCCATGGTGTTCACCGATGGCCGGCTGGTGGGGGGTACCCTCGACCGGAACGGGCTTCGACCGGCTCGGTACGTCGTCACCAGCGACGGGTTGATGGTGCTGGCCAGCGAGGCGGGAGTCATCGATTTCCCGGTGGACCGAATTCAGTCCAAGGGGCGCCTGCAGCCCGGGAAGATGTTCCTGGTCGATACCGAGCAGGGCCGCATCGTCGTCGACAACGAGGTGAAGGGAAAGATCGCGCGCCAGAAGCCGTATCGTCGCTGGCTCGAGAGGAATCAGATCGAGCTTCGCGGGCTGTTCGGTGTCTCGCGTGCAGTGGAGAGCGACCCTGAGACGATTGCCCAGCGGCTTTGCGCTTTCGGCTACACCCGCGAAGAGCTCCAGATGATCCTGGTTCCGATGGCTTTCAACGGCCAGGAGCCGGTGGGCTCGATGGGTACGGATACACCGCTGGCCGTCCTCTCGGACAGGCCCAAGCCGCTATTCAACTACTTCAAGCAGCTGTTTGCGCAGGTGACGAGCCCGCCCATCGATCCGCTGCGCGAGGGGCTGGTGATGTCGCTGGTCACGTTCATCGGCAAGCGGCGCAATCTGCTGGACGAGACGCCCGAGCACTGCCGGCAGTTGACGCTTCCGCACCCGATCTTGACCAACGACGACGTCGAACGCCTGCGCGCGGTGAAACGGGACGAGTTCCAGGTGGCGACGGTGGGTGCGCTGTTCGACGCGGACGCGGATGATCCCGGCGGATCGCTGCGGCGCGGGATCGATGCGATGATCGACGCGGCGGAGGGGGCTGTCCTGGGTGGTGCGTCGCTGCTGATCGTCAGTGATCGCGAGGTTTCGGAGAAGCGCGCGCCGATACCCAGCCTGCTGGCGACGGCTGCATTGCATCACGGGTTGTTGAAGCGGGGCCTGCGGACCCAGGCGGGACTGGTCGTCGAGAGCGGGGAGCCGCGGGAGGTCATGCACTTCTGCCTGCTCTGCGGCTACGGGGCGAACGCGGTCAACCCCTATCTGGCCTTCGAGGCCATTCACATGCTCTACGGGGAAGGTGAGTTCCCTGGCGTGACCGACCCCGTCGAACTCTGCGACCAGTACGTGACTGCGGTGAAGAAGGGCATTCTGAAGACGATGTCCAAGATGGGCATCTCGACGCTGCGCAGCTACCGCGGGGCCCAGCTGTTCGAAGCCGTCGGTCTGGACCGCAGCGTGGTGGATGCCTATTTCGAGCGCACGACGTCCCGGATCGGGGGTGCGGATCTCGAAGTCATCGCCCGCGAGGCCCTGACCCGTCACGCGAGCGCGTTCGGGCAGCGGCCGGCGGGAGCGATCGAGATGGACTTCGGGGGAGAGTACCACCTCCGGCTGGACGGTGAGCGCCATCTGTGGAATGAGCGGACCATCGCCCGTCTTCAGCACGCTGTGCGCGCCAACGATCCCGGTGCGTATGCGGAGTACGCCGGACTCGTCAACGATCAGTCGCGGGAGCTGTGCACGCTGCGAGGGCTGTTCGAGTTCGCGACGGCGGAACCCGTGCCACTCGAAGAGGTCGAGCCCAGGAGCGAGATCGTCAAGCGCTTCTGCACCGGTGCCATGTCGCACGGGTCGATCAGCAAGGAGGCGCACGAGTCCGTGGCGATCGCCATGAACCGTCTGGGCGCCATGAGCAACACCGGCGAAGGCGGAGAGGACCCGGAGCGCTACCAGCCGTTGCCCAACGGTGACTCGAAGAATTCGGCGATCAAGCAGGTGGCCAGTGCCCGGTTCGGGGTGACCATGGAGTACCTGGCCCACGCGAAGACGCTCCAGATCAAAATGGCGCAGGGGGCCAAGCCAGGAGAAGGCGGACAGCTGCCCGGCCACAAGGTGACCGAGGAGATCGCCAGGCTCCGGTACTCGACGCCGGGAGTCACGCTGATCTCACCTCCGCCGCATCACGACATCTACTCGATCGAGGATCTGGCCCAGCTCATCTACGACCTCAAGTGCAGCAACCCCGGAGTGAAGGTGTCGGTGAAGCTGGTGTCCGAGGTGGGAGTGGGCACGGTGGCCGCGGGTGTCGCGAAGGGGAACGCCGACGAGGTGCTGATCAGCGGTCACGACGGCGGCACCGGAGCCAGCCCGCTCTCGTCGATCAAGCACGCGGGGATCCCCTGGGAGATCGGCCTGGCCGAGACTCAGCAGACCTTGGTGCTGAACGGCTTGCGCGACCGGATCCTGGTCCAGGTGGACGGCCAGCTCCGGACTGGGCGGGACGTCGTGGTCGGGGCATTGCTGGGGGCGGAGCGATTCGGCTTCGGGACGGCGGCTCTGGTGACGCAGGGATGCATCTTGATGCGGAAGTGTCATCTGGGCACCTGTCCCGTCGGAGTCGCGACCCAGAATCCGGCGCTACGCGAGAGATTCGCCGGCGAGCCGGAGAATCTGGAGCGCTACATGCTGTTCGTGGCCGAAGAGGTGCGCCAGATCATGGCGCAGCTGGGCTTTCGCAGGTTCGACGAAATGGTGGGGCGCGTGGGCAGCCTGCACATCCGCAAGGCCATTGACCACTGGAAGGCGCGCGGGCTCGACTTCTCGGCGGTGCTCTGGCAGCCGGATGCGTCGGACGGCCGGGCGATCCGCCGCGTGCGACCGCAGACGGATACGCTTCAATCGCATCTCGACTGGCAGATCCTGGAAAAGACACAGGAGGCGATCGAGAGCGGTCGGCCCGTCGAGTTCGAAGGGCGGATCAAGAACGTCCACCGCGCGGTGGGCGCGATTCTGAGCAACCGGATCGTGCAACGTCATGGCGCGGAAGGACTTCCGGACCAGACGATCGAAGTGACCCTGACCGGCTCGGCGGGGCAGAGCTTTGGAGCCTTCCTCGCTCCGGGAGTGACCCTCCGGCTGATCGGCGATTCGAATGATTACGTCGGCAAGGGGCTGTCCGGGGGGCGTATCGTGGTCCAGACCCCGCCCGGTGCGCGCTTTGCCGCGCACGAGAACATCATCGTCGGCAATACGCTCTTGTACGGTGCCACGTCGGGGGAGGCGTTCATCAATGGCGTGGCCGGCGAGCGCTTCGCAGTGCGGAACAGCGGGGTGGTGGCGGTGGTCGAAGGCCTGGGGGATCACGGCTGCGAGTACATGACTGGCGGGACGGTGGTGGTGATCGGAAGGACGGGGCGGAACTTCGCGGCCGGAATGAGCGGTGGCGTCGCCTACGTGTTGGACGAACACCAGCTGTTCGACACCCTCTGCAACCTGGACATGGTGGACCTCGAGTCTCTCTGGCAGGAGGAAGACGAAGCCCTGCTGCATTCCCTGATCTCGAGTCATCAGCGGTGGACGGGGAGCGAGCAGGCCCAGCGCATACTGGACAACTGGGACGAGATGGCAGGCAAGTTCGTGAAGGTGATGCCAATCGATTACCGCGAGGCGCTCGAGCGGCAGCGCGAGCGCGAGGAGACACGGGACTCGTTCACCCCCGCTACGGAGGAGGTGTATGGCTAAGCCGGAGGGATTCCTCGAGCATCAGCGCGAGGATATCGCCCATCGCCCGGTGGTCGAGCGGGTCGAGGACTTCTCTGAAGTGGACGTTCCGCACCCGGAAGAGACGCTCGTGCGGCAGGCGTCGCGCTGCATGGACTGCGGGATCCCCTTCTGCCACACCGGGTGCCCCGTGCACAACCGCATTCCCGAGTTCAACGATCTCGTGTATCGAGACAAGTGGCGCGAGGCGAGCGAGAACCTCCATTCCACCAACAACTTTCCCGAGATCACCGGCCGGGTGTGTCCGGCGCCGTGTGAGCCGGCATGCACGCTGAGCATCAATGACGCCCCGGTGCTGATCAAGCACATCGAGTACCAGATCGCCGAGCGAGCATTCGAAGAGGGTTGGGTGAAGCCCCAGCCGTCGCCGCTGCGGACCAACAAGCGGGTGGCGATCGTGGGGTCGGGGCCTGCCGGTCTGGCGGCAGCTCAGCAACTGGCTCGTGTTGGACACGACGTCGTGGTGTTCGAGAAGGATGATCGGATCGGAGGCCTGCTTCGCTACGGGATCCCGGACTTCAAACTGGAGAAGTGGGTGATCGATCGTCGCCTCCGCCAGCTCGATGCGGAAGGGGTGAAGTTCGAGACCGGCGTCGTGGTGGGGGAGGATCTCTCGGAGCGTTATCTGCGGAGGAACTTCGACGCAATCCTGCTGGCGATGGGTGCGGGCGAGCCGCGAGGCCTGAACGTTCTGGGCGCCGCCTTTGACAACGTCCACTACGCCATGGATTTCCTCACGCAGCAAAACCGCGTGATCGCAGGGGATCCGCCTCTGGTGCCGACCGACCAGATCTCCGCCCAGGGCAAGATCGTAGTGGTCATCGGTGGTGGCGACACGGGAAGCGATTGTGTCGGCACGTCGCTCCGGCAAGGAGCCAGGGAGGTTCACCAGTTGGAGATCCTGCCGGAGCCCCCCGAGAGCCACAATCCGACCACTCCTTGGCCGATGTGGCCCCAGATCTTGCGGACCTCCACTTCGCACGAGGAGGGATGCCAGCGACGGTGGGGCGTCTTGACCAAGAGGCTGTCCGGCAAGAGCGTTCGGGCGAACCAACTGCAGGGGGTCGAGGTCCAATGGGCCAGCGGGGCCAGGGGCTGGGAGATGAAGGAGATCCCCGGCACCGAGTTCAAGATGCCGGTGGATCTCGTGTTGCTGTCGATGGGGTTCCTGCACGTGGTCCACGGGGGACTCGTCGAGAGCCTGGGGCTGAAGCTCGATCAGCGGGGTAGCGTGGTCGTGGACGAGCACATGACCAGTGAGGAGGGCGTCTTCGCTGCCGGCGACACGACACTGGGTGCGTCGCTGGTGGTCAGCGCCATCGACGCCGGGCGCGAGGCCGCCCACGCGATCGACACCTACCTGATGGGGCATTCGCTCTTGCCGAAGTTCGACGCGCGCTAGCCCGGGCTGGAGCAGACATCGGGTCGATCGTCTCTCTCGAGCGGCCGCCGCCCCCCCCGGAGGGTCTAGGCTTGCGGGAGGCCCGTCGCGAGGGTGCGCCCCCGGTGCTCGATTCTCCGGCTACATCGGCGACAGCCTTGACTCGTCTCCGTCGGTACAGGTAGGATGTCCTCTGCGACAGGGGGTGAAGCCATTCCCGACTCCGAATCGAAGACGAGCAAGGTGCGGAGCTTCGAGCGGCTCGATCGCCTGGTGCGGAGCCTCGTGGAGAAATATCGAGTTCTCCAGACCGAGAACACGTCGCTCCGTGAGGAGTTGGGCGAGCGCGACTCCCGCATCCGATCTCTCGACGATCAGATCCTGGAGACGAACCAGAGTCGTCAGGACGCCGCGAAGCGCATCGATGATCTGATCGCTCAGCTCGATCAACTGGATGCCCAGTTCGGCGCGTCCTCGTCCGACTGAGGTGGCTCGGTGACCAAGCGCACGGTTCCCGTCGAAATCCTGGGCCAGGAGTACCGGATCCGGAGTGATTCCGACCCCTCGACGATCCGCCGCGCCGCCGAGCTCGTGGACGAGACCATGGCGAAGGTGCGGGATCGGACCGGTACCGTCGACACGGTGGACATCGCGGTTCTCACCTCCCTCAACATCGCGAACCACTTGATTTCGCTGCGCGATGCTTCGGGCTCCACTTCCCAGGGGGACGCCGTCCGCTCTGATCACCTCCAGGAGTTGATCACCCTGGTCGAAACAGCCATCGCCGAAACGGCACCGACGACCCACTGAAGATCCGGGCCCGGAAGCGGCAACTGCGGGATCTGATAGCGGCGAGGCGTCGGCTGCTCGAGTCCGATGAGGTCCGGGCCGCGGGCCAGTGGGTCGCGGAGCGACTGGCGGAAGCGCCCGAGTTCCGCGAGCGAGGGCGAGTGGTTCTCTACGCAGCCCTTCCGGACGAGCTTCCGACGCGTCCCCTGTACGAGATCGCCCGGGCGAGCGGAAAGGTTCTCCTCTGGCCCCGGATGGTCGGCCGAAGCCGGCTGGAGTTCGCCCCCTGCCGGCGGTGGGAGGACCTCATCCCGGAGCGCTACGGTGTGCTGGTTCCGCCGCCGGGGCAGGAGAGCGTGGCGCTCGGAGCCGAGGACCTGCTGCTCGTGCCGGGCGTGGCCTTCGATCTCCGGGGTGGTCGACTGGGACGGGGAGGGGGACACTTCGATCGGGTGCTGGGTGCGACCGGAGAAGGGGGGGCGCTCGCCCTGGGTGTGGGCTTCGAGTTCCAGCTGGTGGACGAGGTACCACGAGAGCCCCACGACCGGGTAGTGGATGGCGTCGCGACGGAGCGCCGCTTGCACCGGGTCCGGGAGAGGCTTCGATGAGTGAGATCAGTACGGAGGTCGAGCGTCAGCTCGAGATCATTCGCGAGGGAGCCGAGGGCTTCGTCGGCGAGGAAGAGCTGCGGCTCACGCTCGCGGAAGCGATCGAGAGAGGCAGGCCTCTCCGCGCCAAGCTGGGTCTGGATCCCTCGGCTCCGGATCTCCATCTGGGTCACACCATCGTGCTGGAGAAGCTGCGGCGGTTCCAGACCCTCGGCCACACCGTGATCTTCCTGGTGGGGGATTTCACCGCCCGCATCGGCGACCCGACCGGCAAGAAGAAGACGCGCCCGCCGCTCGACGAGGAGACGGTGCGTCGGAACGCCGCCACCTACGTCGACCAGGTGCGGCTGATCCTCGACGTGGATCGGGCCGAGATCCGTTACAACAGCGAGTGGACGAACGAGATGCGTCCCGCGGAGTTCGTTCGGCTCTGTTCCACTTACACCGTGGCGCGCATGCTCGAGAG
>Ga0255055_10000065_pt1:0-52500 | contig 74905 bp, 51 predicted proteins | sample JV7_2_27_MG_FD_188633 | JGI IMG/M metagenome (GOLD analysis project Ga0255055, IMG submission 188633) | Seawater microbial communities from Jervis Inlet, British Columbia, Canada - JV7_2_27 | ecosystem: Environmental > Aquatic > Marine > Inlet | place: Canada: British Columbia... | reverse complement strand
TGACACCGTAACTTCGGGAGAAGGTGTGCCTCGGTCGGTGAAAGGACTTGCTCCTCGAGCTGGCTGGGGTTGCAGAGAGCAGGGGGTAGCGACTGTTTACTAAAAACACAGGGCTCTGCGAAGTCGATAAGACGACGTATAGGGTCTGACGCCTGCCCGGTGCCGGAAGGTTAAGGGAACCCGTTAGCTCTTCGGGGCGAAGCGGTGAACCGAAGCCCCGGTAAACGGCGGCCGTAACTATAACGGTCCTAAGGTAGCGAAATTCCTTGTCGGGTAAGTTCCGACCTGCACGAATGGCGTAACGACTTCCCCACTGTCTCAACCAGGGACTCAGCGAAATTGAAATGCCGGTGAAGATGCCGGCGACCCGCGGCAGGACGGAAAGACCCCGTGCACCTTTACTACAACTTCGCAGTGATTACCGGTTCAGCATGTGTAGGATAGGTGGGAGGCTTTGAAGCTGGGACGCTAGTCTCGGTGGAGCCATCCTTGAAATACCACCCTTGCTGTGCTGTTGGTCTAACCCAGGCCCGTCATCCGGGTCGGGGACATTGCGTGGTGGGTAGTTTGACTGGGGCGGTCGCCTCCTAAAGAGTAACGGAGGCGCGCGAAGGTTCCCTCAGGCTGATTGGAAACCAGCCGTAGAGTGCAAAGGCATAAGGGAGCTTGACTGCGAGACCTACAAGTCGAGCAGGTGGGAAACCAGGTCTTAGTGATCCGGTGGTTCCGTATGGAAGGGCCATCGCTCATCGGATAAAAGGTACGCCGGGGATAACAGGCTTATCTCCCCCAATAGTTCACATAGACGGGGAGGTTTGGCACCTCGATGTCGGCTCGTCACATCCTGGGGCTGAAGCAGGTCCCAAGGGTTCGGCTGTTCGCCGATTAAAGTGGCACGCGAGCTGGGTTTAGAACGTCGTGAGACAGTTCGGTCCCTATCCGCCGTGGGCGCAGGAGATTTGAGAGGAGCTGTCCCTAGTACGAGAGGACCGGGATGGACGAACCTCTGGTGTACCGGTTGTGGCGCCAGCCGCATCGCCGGGTAGCTACGTTCGGATGGGATAACCGCTGAAAGCATCTAAGTGGGAAGCCCACCTCAAGATGAGATCTCCCAGAGACTTCGGTCTCCTGAAGGGCCGTCCGAGACGAGGACGTTGATAGGCCGGAGGTGGAAGCGCAGCAATGCGTGAAGCTGACCGGTACTAACCGCCCGTGAGGCTTGACCACGAGCTCGCCCGGCGCGATTCCCCGCTGTGGGCCCAGAAAGCTATTGGGTTGTCGAAGACGCCCTTGAGAAACGATTTTCCTACCGTCCATGGAGCAGGGGCCACACCCGTTCCCATTCCGAACACGGAAGTTAAGCCCTGCCTCGGCGATGGTACTGCCGGGTTTCCCGGTGGGAGAGTAGCTCGACGGTAGGATCTCTTCTGAGCGGGGACGTGAACGTTCAACAACGTCCCCGCTTGCGCTCAGCCGCTCCCGGGTTCGAGGAGGAGGTCGAGCCGCTTGTCCTGCTCTGCGCCCCGGCCGCGCTCGATCTCGAGGGCCAACTCGGTCTCCATCGTTCTGCGGCGCAGCCGCGCGAGCTTCTCGCGGGTAGCCTGGAGCTCCGCCGCGTCCCTCGGTTTCCGCCTCTCGAAGACGACGACGCGCTCGGTGACCTGCCGGACGCCGTCCGGCCCGCGGGCCGCGACCGAGATGCGATTCTCACCGGGCGCCAGGTCGATGAGGCCGTCGAACGAGCCGTCCGGGAAGAGACGCGTCGCGCGGCCGGGCTCTCCGGTGGTGGCGTTCGTCAGGACGACCTTCGCGATTCGGGTCAGCTCGAGGAGTGAGAGGTGCAGCGCGATGTCGGAGAGCCTCTCGACGACGACGAAGTGCCCGCCGCTTTGCGAGGAGATCCTCGCGTAGACGTCGGTTCCCTCCATGATCTGTGTTCCAATGGCGAAGGTATGGATGCGAACTCCCCGCTCCGCCGCCTCGAAGGCGGCGTCGAGGGCCTCTGCCGCTGCCCGCTCGAGTCCGCGCGGATCCGTGGGCGTTCCGTCGGAGAGGAGGATCAGGGAGCGATGGGGCTCGGCGCCCTGGGGCGGCGCCCCGTCGAGGGCGGCCCGGGTCGCTGCGCGTAGAGCGTCGGCGATGCTGGTTGCCCCGCTCGGGATCGTCTTCGAGGCGATCCTGCCGAGCGCGGCGCCGATCTCATCACGAGAGCTTCCCAGCGGCGCGACCACTCGCGCCCCGCCGGAGAAGATCACGATTCCGATCCGGGTGCGCTTCGGGTCCAGGTACTCGATCAACCGGCGTGCACCGGCGATCTCCGCTGCCAGAACCGTATCACCTGGATCGGTGCATCGACGGTAAGGATTCCGATGGCGCAGGGGATCCCGGGCCGAACGCCGCGTGCGACCAATCCTGCCGTTGCCGTTCACATCGGTGCGCGAGGGCAGACCGGTGCTCTCCGATATGTCGATGGCGATGATCAGGTCGTGGCGATCTTCGCTGCTGGTACCGGCCCACCCCGCTACCTCGAGTACCCCGATCGGCCCGGTCACGACGGCACCGGATTCCGGGGCCCAAAGCTCGAGCCAGATCTTCTCGTCTGCTCCGCGAGCGGGCAAGGCGACCACGATCACCGCCATCAGTAGCGGCGCCAGGGTGCGCAACGGCATCGCGGCCAGGATACTCGGTGGTCTTCTCTTTGTGTTGAGGAATCGCGCCGGGCTACCGGCTCGCCCCCAGTAGCCTGGGTAAGAAGCCCGAGCGGACCACGAGGACCGTCGGGCCCTGAGTGAAGAGGGGCATCCGGTGCCCCACCCATGCCCCCGGAGAATTCTCGTTGAACCAGAAGGAGATCTGGGGCATGAAGGGAGCGGCCAGGCGCGAGAGGATCGGGCCGAAGTCCAAGGTGTAGCGGATCTCCACGAGTCGATCGCCTTCCTCCCCGATGGCATCGGCCACCCTGGCCCGGGCGCTCACGATTCGCGCGCCGCGGGGGAACCGGCAGAGCAGGATCTGGAAGTCGATGACCTCGGCCTCTCCTCGCACCAGCGGCTGGAAGAGGAGGTTGAGCGGTACGTTCACCACTCGCTCATCGACGGGGAGATCGATCCGCACCGGCTCTTCGCTGCTTCCCTCGGGCTTCCCGCACTGCGCCACCCCGGCGATGTGGTCGATGGTCATCACGCCCAGTGGCTTCTCCGACCGGTCGACCGCCTGAGTGCGTTCCCTCACCAGTCGCATGGAGTCGTCCGCGCCGTTGGGAGCCAGTTCGGCGGATGCCGCGAACTGAGCGGATCCGTCGATGCCGCTCAGGATCTCCATCAGGATGTTTCCGCTGGGAAGGCGCTGGACCCGCATGTTCGCGTCGCCCACCCGGCGGCCTTCCTCGTCGTACGTGTCCGCGTCGATGTCTCCGAAGATCCCCGGTGGCGAAAACGTGAGGGAGGACTCCCCGCCCGCCGGCGGAGCCGATGACGCGAGGAGAAGCGGGACTGCGACGGTCAGGGCGATGCGCCGACGAGTGGACATTGGGCGCGCATTGTAGCCTGAGACTTCGATTCCGAAACCGACCGCACCAGGTCGCTGCCAGAGGACGCGCGGGTCGAGTTCCAGCGTGTCGGCCGGGGTGCGCCCACGGAGCAGTCGCGCGATTCCCCGCGGGGTGCTTGACTTGGTGGCGCCAACGCGGCACCTATACGCCTTTCTGGAGGAAACCACCCGATGGTGCTTCACATCCGCAAGGGCGATCTGATCGAGGTCATCTCCGGCACTGACAAGGGGAAACAGGGCCGGGTGCTGGCGGTGGACAACGAGAAGGGCAGGCTCCGCGTGGAGAAGGTAAGGATCCAGAAGCGGCATCTGAAGGCCGGTCGCAAAGGAGCTCGCACCGGTGGCATCATCGAGCAGGAGGGCTTCATCGACGCGTCGAACGTCATGCTCGTCGATCCCAAGGACGATCGGCCGAGCCGCGTGCGCGTGGAGGAGCGCGAGGGCCAGCGGGTTCGCGTGTTCGTGAAGAGTGGCGATCCAGTTCCCGAAACGGTGCGCAGCTAAGCGCTCGATTCTCGAGGCGAACGGAGATGGCGAAAAAGGGCAAGCGCGAGAAGATCAAGCTGGAGTCGAGTGCTGGCACGGGTCACTTCTACACCACGACGAAGAACAAGACCAATACGCCTCACAAGCTCGAGTTCAAGAAGTACGACCCCGTTGCACGCAAGCACGTCGTCTACAAGGAAACCAAGCTGAAGTAGCGCCGCGCCGGGCGGCGTGGTGGCCCGGGCTACGCCTCGCCGGCCGTCAGCGAGGGTAGACCACGACCTTGCAGTGCGAGTTGGGCTTCGCCAGCCTCTCGAAGGTCTGGGGGACGTCCTCGAGGCTGATCCGGTCGGTGACGATGGGCTGCGGCTCGATCCGCCCCTGATCCATCATGTCCACCGTATATTGGAAGTCGTCCTTCTCGTAGGCGTGGACGAAGCGCACGCTGGTTTCCTTGAAGGTGGCCGCCGAAGGCTGGATCGTTTCACCGGAGAAGCACACGCCGGCGATGACGACGCGCCCGCGAAAGCGAACCCGGGCAATGGCTTCCTGGATGACACCGGATGCTCCCACCGCCTCGAAGACCACGTCGGGTCCCTCCGGAGCGAGCTCGGCCAGCCTCGATTCCAGCCCGGGCTCACCCGGGTCGAGGACCATCGTGGCTCCCATCCGCTCCGCCAGGGCGCGACGCGCCGGCGCTGTCTCGGACACGATCACCCGCCCCGCGCCGAAGTGGCGAGCCCAGAGCGCGGTGGCCAGGCCGATGGGCCCGGCGCCGATCACCAGGCAGGTCTCCCCGCGCCGGATCCGCCCCACGTTTACCGCGTGCAGTCCCACGGCCAGGGGCTCGACCAGGGCGCCCAGGGTCGAGTCGACTCCGTCGGGAAGGCGGACGGTCTCGTGTGGGGCGACGGTGACGTATTCCGCGAACGCCCCCGGGGATCCGCCCGAGCCGATGGTCTTCTGCCGGGGGCAGTAGGCGCCCAGACCGCTCCGGCATCGCTCGCACTCCCCGCAGGAGATCGAGGGCAGCGCGCAGACGCGGTCGCCCGCCTTGTGGCCGTGCCTCGCCTCGGCGACCTCGCCGCAGAACTCGTGGCCCATGATGGTTCCCGGCGGTATCAGCCCCATCCGGTGCACGTACAGGTCGCTTCCGCAGATTCCGCAGGCCGAAACCCGGAGCACGAGTTCACCGGGCTCCGGTGTCGGGTCGGGAACGGTTTCGACGGCGAACCGCCCCTGCTGACGTGCGACCACGGCCTTCATGGGAGAACCCCAGGTGCGGAGTGCAAGACTATCCCATTTTCGCTGGACGACAGTACAATCCCTCCCACGGGGAGGGGCGAAAGTGCCGGCAACTGTCGCGATCCTGATGGGAAGTGCCAACGACTACGGCGTGATGAAGCCCGCCGAAGAGGTTCTCGAGAGTCTCGGTATCGCTCACGACGTCCGCGTGATCTCCGCCCATCGAACGCCGGATCGCCTGATCCGCTACCTGGAGTCGGCCGAGGAGAACGGCGTCGAGGTCGTCATCTGCGGCGCCGGAGGAGCGGCCCATCTGGCCGGGGTGGCCGCAGCCCACACCCTGCTCCCGGTCCTTGGAGTACCCATCGAGAGCTCTCCCCTGCAGGGCTTCGATGCCCTCTTGGCCACCGTCCAGATGCCCGGAGGCATTCCCGTGGGCACGCTTGGCATCGGCAAGGGGGGCGCCAAGAACGCCGGACTCCTCGCCGCCGCGATCATCGCGAGGAAGGACCCGGAGGTTCGCCGAAGGCTGGTCGAGTTTCGCCGACAGCAGTCGGAGAAGGTCCCCGAGCGACCCTAGCGGGGACGTTGTTGAATGTTCAACTTTTCGGCCTCGCCGAAAAGTTGAACATTCAACAACGTCCCCGGGATCGTTCCAGCGCCGCCTTGAGGTCTTCCCAGACCAGGCGTCGGTTCTGCTCCGTGTACTGGCGCAACACGAAGGCCGGGTGGAAGGTCGGCATGACCGGGATCCCCCGGTACTCGTGCCAGGTTCCCCGCACCTTGGTGATGGCAATGTCGCGGCCGAGCAGCAGGCTCGAGGCGGGCTTGCCCAGCGTGACGATGACCCGGGGCCGGACCGCATCGATCTGACCGTCCAGAAAGGGGCGACAGGCGGTGACTTCGTTGACGAGCGGGGTCCTGTTTCCCGGCGGTCGGCACTTGATGATGTTGCAGATGTAGACCTCGCTTCGCGCGATCCCGAGTCCCCTCTCGATCATCTGGGTGAGCAACTCGCCTGCGCGGCCCACGAAGGGCAATCCGCGCAGGTCCTCCTGCTCGCCCGGCCCCTCCCCAACGAAGAGCAGGTCCGCCTGCGGATTCCCGTCGCCGAACACGATCTGGGTTCGCCTCTCGCTGAGGCCGCAGCGGGTGCATTCGCCCAACGCGGCGCGAACCTCCTCGAGTGTGCGGCTCTCCACTGCGGACTTCGCCACCTTCGCGGCCGCCGGAACCCGGTCGACCCCCTCCTCGACGAGCTCGCCCAGGGCCGCCCGGGCCGCTGAAAGAACCTCCGCCGCTTCCTGTGCCAGGCGTCGCTTCACGTCTCGTCTCGCTTCTCGATCGCGGGTTGGCTCTCCAGAGGCTCGCCGGTTCCCGCCTCGATCGTGCCGTGGCGCTGGAGCTCGATCTTCCGGAGAAGCTCGAACTCGAAGCCGGGGTCGTTGGCCTCGTCGTGACAGGATCCGCAGATCTGGAGAATCACGCAGGAGTCGCACTTGTCTCCGAGTGCGATGATGTTTCCGATCTTCGGCGCCTCGGGTTCGACGTGGTCGCTGCCGGGGCCGTGACAGGATTCGCAGCCGACCACGGCCAGGTCGGGATGCTCGGCGGGCCTGCCGTCCGCGGGAAAGCCACCGGGCTTGCCGAAGGCCGTGGTGTGGCAGCGCAGGCATTCGGGGTTCTCCGTCTCGGTGGGGGCCTCGAGCTTCGCGACCGCCGCCGCGTGGGGCTGCTGTGACCAGGTTGCGAACTCCTTTTCGTGACAAGACCTGCATGACACGGAGCCGGTGTATTCGGCGGAGGTGGGCAACAGGTTCTGCCGGGGTCTGCGCCGTTCTTCCAGGATGCTGCGCCGCTCCTCCAGAGGCAAGTCCGCCAGCTGGAGGTTTGTCTTGTGGGAGACGAGGGGAAGGAAGCTCGCGTAGTCGAACCCGAGCGAGTGTTTTGGGCTGTGACAGGTCTTGCAGAACGCTTCGTAGTCGGGCTCCACCCGGAGAGCTTCAGGCGGTTTCTCGCTCAGATGGGTGCCACCGCGGCCGTGGCAGGTCTCGCAACCGACGTTCTCCAGATGGACGGCGGGATCCGCGATGGAGAAGCCTCCGGGCTCCTCCCAGCCGACCACGTGACACCCGACGCACTCGCTGTCGCGATCGGCACCGTGGCGGACCAGGGTGTCGAAGGCGCGGGCGTGGTTGGTGAGCTGCCAGGTCTCGTTCTCCGATTCGTGGCAGACGTTGCAGAACTCGTTGCCGCTGTAGCCCGTCGCGTGTAGCAGCATGGGGATCTCCTCCCCGGTCAGCTTGGCGAGGCGCATCCGCATCAGCGGTGGCTCCCGCTCGGCCCGCCATCCCGCGGTGCGCGAGACGATGGAACCGTCGGTGTCGATCAGGAAGGTGACCGGAACCCCCGCCAGCGCCCCATAGGCAGAGCGGATCGAGCCGTCGGGGTCCAGCAGGACCGGAAAGAAATCGAGATTCTCCTCCTCGAGCCGCTCGCGAATGCCGAGGGTGCGGGTCATGGCGAGGACCCCCACCAGGACCGGACGCTTCTTCTCCGGGATCTCCGCGAGCGCCTCCTCGAAGAAGCGGAGCGCGTGATGGCAGTGGGGGCAGCTGTGCAGGAAGAAGATCAGCACCACTGGCCTCCCGCGCAGCGAGGCCAGCTCGAAGCGCTCCCCTCCGTCGAGTCGGATGGTGCTGAAGAGAGGTGCCTCGGGACGCTCTCCCAGCAATGAGACGGCGGCCACGTCCTCACGGGGAAGTCGCAACCACTCCCGGATCCGCGACTCGACCAGCGCGGATGGATTCTCGCCCTCGCTCGCGAAGCTCGTGCTCCCGCTGACCATGTACCCGCTCGCATCGACAACGAGCAGGGCCGCCTGCGCGCGGATCTTCAGGAGATCTGCGAAGCCCGCGCTCGTGTCGTCGAGTACGGGAATCTCGACGCCGAGCTCCCGGACGAAGCTCCGGACGGTGTCGCGACTCCCGTTGGTAGCGACACCGACGATGTCGAAATTGTGCCCGGCGCGCTCCGTGGCCACGCCCGCCACCGCCCTGCCGACCACGCCGGCCTCCGCCACCGAGGGGTCGAAGAAGAACAGCAGCAGACGCTTCCCGATCAGCTGGGAGATCGATATGCGCTCGCCGTCGATCCCGTAGCCCTGGTAGGCAGGGAGGGGCCGCTCCCGTCGCAAGGTGCTGGGGGCGGCGGGGGGAGGTGTCGCCGCGCCGGTCTCCCCGCCTTGCGCGATCTCGGCGGGTTGTTGCGAACACCCGGGGGAGTGCAAGAGGAAGACCAGCGTGACTGCGATCGGGAGGACCAGAGGACGCACGCCGGCAGCGTAGGGTCGGACTTGCCAAATGACAAACGCCACCGTGCCGGAGGCAGAAGTGCCCTCTCCCCAGCATCCGATGCAGCCTCGCAACGCGCTCCGGTGAGGCGGCTAGCGGATCGGCAGCCCTTTCGATTCTCTGAGCTTTTGCTTGAAGGACTCGTTGGCTGGCTCGTAAGTGAGAGCCATCTGAAGATTCCTGATTGCCGAGTCGATATCGTTGCGATCCATGTCGGCGCGGGCCAGCGAGAAGAAGCGGCGGCCGTTGGGGGTGGTTCCCAGGTGGTCTTCCAGGGCCTTCTTTCCCGCCTGGGAGTCCGCCTCGGCGAGCTGCATGCGCACGGCACGGGCGTCGCTCGCGAGTTGGTCATCGTATGCCCGGCGCCGCGGGGCGTCCCGCAGCACCGAATACGCCTCGGTCACGCGCTTGGCGACGTGTTCGAGGTCCCTGCGGACCTCGCCGTGGAGTGCGCGGTTCGCGTCCGGGTGGTAGCGTCGAGAGACGGCGTAGTAGGCGCTCTTGATCCCCGAGGCCTGCGCATCCCGTGGCACCCCGAGGATCTGGTAGTAGTCGAGCTCGTCCACGAGCTTCACCAGCGCCTTGATCTCAGCGGGGGCGAGGGAGGGCACGTCGTTCTAGCGCTCCGGCTCGCCGTCGTTGGATTCGTCGTCGCCGTACTGGGAGAGGTCAGTGTCGGCCGCGTCGAAGAGGCTTTCGGCGCCGGTCTGGATCTCGAGCTTGTCGTCGGGCGATCCGTCCAGGTCATCCACGGCGATGCCGTCGACGCTTCCGGGGGGCTGGATCTCCTGGAGATCTCCCGCCGTGGTGGCCTTTGGATCCACGGCCTCGGCCTCGACTTCCGCGGGGGTCTCCGGGGCGGTGGCCACGGCGGGCGGCTCCAGGTCCGGCTGGGTCGTCGCGTTCGGATCCGCTTCTTCTTCCTCTACGTCGGACGCGAGTGAGGTCGCCTCTTCCTCTCGGTCGACCTCGAGGTCCGGGAGCTCCTCGAGCGAATCCCCTGCGTCTTGGGACAAGTCCAGCTCGTCGGAGAGCTCTTCCCCGGCCGCACCGGCCGGGCTGGATGCCGCGAGCGGGACCGGAGAATCGCCATCCGCCGCAACACCGCTGCGCATCCTATCCGTTCGTCCGTCCTCGATGATCTGATCGATCTCGACTTCGGAGAGGCCCGAGGAGAGTGTGATTTGGGTGGAGGCCTGCTGTCCGGTCTCCTGGTCGCAGGCAGTGACGTTCACGATGCCGTCACTGTTGATCTCGAATGTGACGTCGATCCTGACCTCACCTCGCCTCGCCTTCTTGAAGCCCGAGAACTCGAACTGGCCGAGCATCTCGTTCTCGTCGGCTTGGCGTGATTCGCCCTGGAAGACCCTGATCTTCACGGACTCCTGGAAATCCTGGTAGGTGGTGAAGGCGCGCGTCTGCTCGATCGGCACCGGCGTGTTGCGCTCGATCACGGTCTCGGCGAGTCCGCCGGCGACGCCGATGCGGAGCGACAGCGGGGTGACGTCCAGCAGGATGGAATCCTGCTCCTCGGTCGAGCACAGCGAGGCCGCGTGGATCGCGGCACCCATGGCGACGACCTCGTCCGGGTCCACATCGACCCTGGGCTCCTGCTGGAAGTACTCGCCCACCGCCTGACGGATCACGGGGAGGCGGGTCGGGCCGCCCACCAGGATCACCCCACTCAGATCCCGGGCGACCATCTTGGCCTGCTGGATTGCCTCGTCGCAGACCTTGAAGGTGCGCTGGACCAGGTCCATGACGAGGGAGGAGTGCTCGGCCCTGCCGATGGATCGCTCGATGGAGCGGGGTTGGCCGTCCGGGCCACTCACGATGTCGGGGATGCGGATCTCGACCTGTTCCTCGACGGAGAGCCCCTTCTTGGCCGCCTCGGCGGCGACCCTGAGCTTTTCGAGGGCGAAGGGATCGTTGCGGAGATTGATCCCCTCCTTGGCCGCGAATTCGTCGGCGATCAAGTCGATCAAGCGGTCGTCGAAGTCGTCGCCTCCGAGGTAGGTGTCGCCGCAGGTGGAGAGCACCTCGAAGACGTCCTTCCCGATCTCGAGAATCGAGATGTCGAAGGTCCCCCCGCCGAAGTCGTAGATGGCCACCCGCTGGGTGAGGCCGCGGCCGAAGCCGTAAGCGAGCGCGGCAGCGGTGGGCTCGTTCAGGAGTCGCAGCACCTCGAGGCCGGCGATGCGTCCGGCGTCCCTGGTGGCCTGGCGCTGGTTGTCGTTGAAATAGGCCGGAACAGTGATCACGGCCTTGTGCACTTCCTGGCTGAGATTCTCCTCGGCGATGGTCTTCATCTCCCGAAGCACCATGGCCGAGATCTCGGGGAGGGAGAACTGTTCGTCTCGGAGCTCGATGCGCAGGCTGTGACTCGGGCCCTCGACGATGCTGTAGGAGTAGACCGCCTGGGCCTTCTTCACCTCCTCGGAGAAGTAGTAGCGTCCGATCAGGCGCTTCGCGGACGAGACCGTGTTGAGGGGATCGTGGATGACATTGGCCTTTGCGGCGTTGCCCACCGTGATGCAGCCTTCCTCGTCGAAGGCCACGACGCTGGCAGTCACGTGCTCGCCGTAGGCGTTCGGCAAGACCTCGACCTTACCGCCACGAGCGATCGCGACGCAGGAGTTGCTGGTCCCCAGGTCGATTCCGACGGCGATCTCCGCCATGGTAGAATTCCTCCACAGCGCGGCGCGGAGGCCGCGGCGAGCCACTCCACGTATCGGCAAGAGCGCTGGGTTCCTAAGCGGTTTCCTGGCCCCTCCGCGCGTGCTAAGGGGTCTAGTCTGATGTCCGGACACTCCAAGTGGTCCACGATCAAGCGCAAGAAGGGCGCGGCGGACGCGAAGCGCGGGAAGGTTTTCACCAAGCTGATCCGCGAGATCGCCACGGCAGCCAAGATGGGTGGAGGGGACCCCGATGCGAATCCCCGTCTGCGGCTGGCTATCGACAAGGCCCGCTCCGCCAACATGCCCAAGGACAACACCCAGCGGGCGATCCAGAAGGGCATCGGTGGTGGAGATGACGCCGCCTACGAGGAGGTGCTCTACGAGGGCTATGGTCCCGGGGGGACCGCCGTGCTCCTGGAAGCCCTGACGGACAACCGGAGGCGTACCGTCAGCGAGGTCCGTCACGTCTTCTCCAAGAACGGGGGGCATCTCGGGTCTACCGGCTGCGTGGCCTACCTCTTCGAGAAGAAGGGAATCATCCACATCGAGCGGGAGGGAACCGACGTGGACGCGCTCATCGAGGCCGCCCTCGACGCCGGGGCCCTCGACGTGGTGGAGAGCGACGACTCCCTGGAGGTGGTCACCACGCCCTCGGAGCTCGAGTCGGCGAAGGCCGCGCTGGCGGCTGCGAGCTTCGAAGTGTCGTCCGCGGCCATCCGGATGGAGCCCCGCACGTCGGTGACGCTCGAGAGCAGAGAGGCCGAGTCCATGCTGAGGCTGGCCGATGCCCTGGACGACCTGGACGACATCCAGGCGGTCTACGCGAATTTCGACATATCCGAGCAGACGATGGCGAATTTCGCCTGAGATTCGCCTAAGATGATGGCTGCGACCCCCTCCGCCATGAACCAGCCCTCCGCGGGAGCGCGATGCGCATCCTGGGAATCGACCCCGGCTCGAGCGTGACCGGCTATGGCGTCGTGGAGCGCGTGGGCGCGAGGCTCGTCCACGTGGCCCACGGGACACTGCGGCCTGCGAAGAGCCAGGAGTTGCCGGCGCGGCTCGCGGCGATCCATGCCGGCCTCGCCGAGGTGATCGAAGGTCACGTCCCCGATCTGGCAGTGGTGGAGCAGGTCTTCGTGTCGTCGAGTCCCCGCTCCGCCCTGATCCTCGGGCAGGCCCGAGGAGTCGCCTTGGCCGCCGTCGCCGCGGCGGGTCTCCCGGTGGAGGAGTACTCGGCTCGGGAGATCAAGCAGGCGGTGGTGGGAACCGGAGCCGCGGAGAAGAGGCAGGTGCAGGCCATGGTCAAGCGGATCCTCCAACTCGATCGCAAGCCACCCCAGGATGCGGCCGATGCCCTGGCGGCGGCGATCTGCAGGGCCCACCGCGGCCGGCTCGCCGACCGGACCCGCGGCGCCCCTCGCCCGCGCTCCCGTGCCAGGCGCTCCGGCGGCAGCTTCGTGGTGAGGGGCTCGCGATGATCGCGCGCCTCGAAGGGGTCCTGCTCGAGAAGACACCGACGCGTGTTATTCTCGGCATCGACGGGGTCGGCTACGAGGCATTGATCCCCTTGTCGACCTTCACCCGTCTTCCCGACGAGGGCAAGACCGTCGCCCTGCGGATTCATACCCACGTGCGCGAGGATGCGTTCCAGCTCTACGGGTTCTCCACCCAGGTTGAGCGGGCGGCCTTCGAGTTGCTGCTCCACGCCAGCCGGATCGGCCCCAGGCTCGCCCAGACGATCCTCTCGGGGATCGAGGCCGGAGCGCTGGTGGCCGCCATCCGCGACGGCGATGCAGCGGCCCTGCAGGCGGTGCCCGGAATCGGCGCGAAGACCGCGGAGCGGATCGTCGTGGAGCTTCGCGACCGGGCGGAAGATCTGGCCGGAATGACCGGCGAGTTTCCCAAGAAATCCGGTCCAGGTCCCCAGTCGTCCTCAAAGCACGAGACCCGTCACCAGCTGGTCTCGGCTTTGGTCAATCTGCAGACTCCGAAGGCGAAGGCGGAACGGGTCAGTGCCGAGGTGATCGAGGAACTCGGCGAATCGGCGGCGATCGAGGATCTGGTTCGGGCCGCTCTCCGGAGATTGGCGAGGTGAGCGAGTCGGCGCTCGGGCGAGCTGAGCTCTCCGCGGTCCCGCTTCCCGGGGAGGGCGGCTTCGAGGACAAGCTCCGCCCCCAGTCCCTGGGGGAAATGGTGGGTCAGGATCGACTTCGGGAGAACCTCGCGGTCTTCATCGCCGCCGCCCGGGAGCGCGCCGAGGCCCTCGACCACCTGCTCTTCTACGGTCCGCCCGGTCTCGGGAAGACCTCCCTCGCGCGCATCGTCGCCCGGGAGATGGGAGCCCAGTTTCGCGTCACCAGCGGTCCGGTCCTCGACAGAGCAGGGGATGTGGCGGCGCTGCTCTCGAACCTCGAGCCGGACGACGTGTTCTTCATCGACGAGATCCACCGCCTGCCTCCCGCTGTGGAGGAGATCCTCTACCCGGCCATGGAAGACTTCCAGCTCGACGTAATGATCGGCCAGGGACCGGGTGCGCGCTCGATTCGGATCGACCTGCCCCGCTTCACCCTGGTGGGTGCCACCACCCGCGCCGGTCTTCTGACCTCCCCGTTGCGCGATCGCTTCGGCTGGTCCGCCCGTCTCGACTACTACCCGGCCGAGGACCTGGTGGCGATCCTGAGGCGCTCTGCGCGCCTGCTACAGATCGCCCTCGATGAGGACTGCGCCGGTGAGATCGCCCGCCGCTCCCGCGGTACACCGCGCATCGCCAACCGACTACTGCGCCGGGTGCGTGACTTCAGCTCCGTGAAGAACGGCCCCGACGTCCCCGTCAGCGGCGATCTGGCGCGCTACGCCCTCGAGCGCCTCGACGTCGACGAGAAGGGCTTCGACAAGCTCGACCAGGCGCTGCTGCTCACCGTGATCGAGAAGTTCGACGGGGGTCCGGTGGGACTCGACACCCTTGCCGCCGCGATCGGAGAGGACAAGGGGACGCTGGAGGATCTGGTCGAGCCCTTCCTGATCCAGGGCGGATACCTGGACCGCACGCCCCGAGGCCGGGTCGCGACGCGCCACGCCTTCGCACACTTCGGTCTCGAGCCCCGCGGCGATCTGCCGGGCCGGGCCGGTCGGGGCCAGCAGGGCCAGGGGAAGCTCCTCTAATCGTCGCTCGAGCGCAGCGGAGCCGCAAAGCCGGGTCCGCTCGAGGGCAGATACGCCGCGGCGCGGCTCAACGGCGATCCCCGGGAAGCCGATAGGGCTAGACAGTCGGGGCTCCCCACCCCCGCTTCAGACAAGGAGTGCTCGCCCGCCCATGATGTTGCGCCTTCTCGGACTCCTCCTCGCCCTGCTGTTCCTCATCGTCGGCGCCTTCGGGCTTGGCGCGGCCCACTTCCCGGACAGCGGGTTGGTTGCCACCGGACGGGTCCTGCTCGTGACTCTCACCGGTGCCCTGACCGCACTCGTGGGGGGCGAGCTCAGCGCCGAATCCATCGCGAAGATGCTCGCGGGCCCGCCGGCGCTCGGGCTCCTCGGCCTCGGGGTGGCGGCACTGCTGCTCTCGGTGAGGCGGAGCGTGGACCTGGCGGTCGAGGAGGAGGGAGCTGACGCCGCCCAGCAGGACGCCAACGCAGCACCCGTCGACAAGCGCCTCGCCAGCAAGGTCCACAAGCAGGCCGCGGCGCTGGCGAAGAAGGGCAAGCTCTCCGAAGCCGCCGAACTGTGTCTGAGCAGCGGCCTTCTCGACCAGGCCGCAGAGTACTTCGAGCAGGCCGAGGATCTGGTGCGCGCCGCCGAGGTGCGTCACGACCAGAACCGGTTCACCGAGGCTGCGGAGCTCTACATCCGCGCGGGACAGCACGAGACCGCGGGCACCATCTTCGCCTCTGCGAACGAGTTCGCTCGGGCCGCGGACAGCTACCGCAAGGCCGACCGCTTCAGTGTCGCAGCGGAGATGTACGAGAAGGCGGGTAGACATCTCCAGGCCGGCGAGTGCTACTCCCAGTGCGACTTTCACCGCCACGCGGCCCAGGCCTTCGTCAAGGCTCAGGAGTGGGCCCGGGCTGCCAAGGCTCTGGACGAGGTGATCCTCGAGGAGGGGGTGCGGGTTGGAAGTGGCCACGATCCGGCCAAGGAGAGGGATCTACAGAAGCTGGTGCTTCAGGCTGGGAAGCTCCACGAGCGCGCCGGAGACCTGGAATCCGCGGAGCGGGTCCTCGAGAAGGGAGGCTGCTTCACCGCCGCCGCCGATGTGGCTCTTCGCCTCGAACACTTCTCCAAGGCGTCCGATCTCTTCCTGCGGGGCGGCGATGCCCCCAAGGCCGCCGAGGCGCTACGACAGGTCGGGGAGGAGCAGGCGGCCGCACAGATCCTCGGCGATTACCACCGGGAGCAGGGCGACGACGAAGAGGCTGCGCGACTGCTCATCCAGGCCGGCGACTTCCTCGCCGCCGGCGACCTGTACCGCAAGCTCGAGGATCTCCCCAAGGCCGGTGAGTGCTACGAGCAGCACGGCGACGCCGCCCAGGCCGCTGAGACATTCCACTTGGGGGGCGACCACGCGCGAGCGGCCGCGAACTACGAGCGCATCAACCGCTTCGAGGATGCCGCCGAATGCTGTGCCCGACTGGGGGACTTTCAAAGGCAGGCCGGAAACCTCGCGGGGGCGGGCCGGATGCTCGAGGCGGGCGAGATCCTTTACCGCGAGGGAATGGTCGACGACGCCATCAAGCTCCTCCAGCAAGTCAAATCGGGTAGCACCGAGTTCACCACGGCTTCCTCCCTGCTCGGAGAGATCTTCTGCTCCCGGGGAAAGCACACACTCGCGATCAAGAAGCTGCGCCAGGTCATCGGAGATTCGGATCTCGACAACGACAATCGGGATGCCTACTACCGCCTCGCCACTGCCCACGAGGCCGCCGACGAGTTGCAGGAAGCCGTGGATCTGTACGAGAAGATCCTGACCTTCGATTACCACTACAAGGACGTGGAGAAACGCCTCGAGTTCGCCCGCTCCAAAGTCCGGGAGAGTCCGCGCGCCGAGTCGCCGTCCGGCACCCAGGAGACCGTCGGTCCCCCGAGTCGCCGCTCCGGTCGCTACCGGATCGAGGGAGAGCTCGGACGCGGGGGGATGGGGATCGTCTACAAAGCCCAGGACACCGTCCTCGACCGCTCCGTCGCCTTCAAGGTGCTCCCGGACGCGCTCAAGGACAACCCCGAGGCCCTGAAGAACTTTCTCCGGGAGGCGAAGAGCGCCGCGAAGCTGAACCACCCGAACATCGTGACGGTCTACGACGCGGGAGAGCAGGACGGGCGCTACTACATCGCCATGGAGTACGTGGACGGCACCACCCTCAAGGAGATCGTTCGGAGGCGCGGTGTCATCTCACCCACCGGTACGCTTCACGTGCTCATCCAGATGTGCGAGGCACTCGCCTTCGCCCACGATCAGAAGGTGGTTCACCGCGACATCAAGACCGCCAACACCCTGTGGACGCGCGACAAGAAGGCCAAGATCATGGACTTCGGACTCGCCAAGGTCATCGAGGAGGTGCGTAACCACACCACCGTGGTTTCGGGTACTCCCTACTACATGAGCCCGGAGCAGACCCTGGGCAAGAACGTGGATCACCGCACCGACATCTACAGCCTGGGGGTGACCATCTTCGAGCTGGCCACCGGCTCGCTTCCCTTCCGCGAGGGCAACGTTCCCTACCATCACGTGCACACGCCGCCGCCGGATCCGCGGGAGGTGAATCCCAAGCTTCCCCCGCTTCTCGCTGAGATCATCTCGTCCTGCCTGAAGAAGAATCCCGATGAGCGCTATCAGAGCGCAGGGGAGATCGTCACCTACGTGAAGGCCAAGCTCTCCAAGAATTCGCGCTAGATCCGCGAGGGAGCAGCGCTCTTCCTGCCGTGATCGGTTCGTCACACACGTAACGGAAACGTCACTTTCATCGGGCCTTTATATTAGGGTACCCCCGGGGGATTTTCAGGCGATGTGAGCTGCATCACGCTAAGCATTCGAATCGCCGACGTAATCTCCTTTTCATTTTCGTAGCCCCGGCTCGCCTCGCTTCGGCACGCACCTTGCTACAGAGCATCCTCATACGCACGGAAATCGGCAAGCACCCGATTTCACGGCAATCGACAAGCGCGCAGTCGAATCGTCCAAGGGGGGACGGGCATTGAACCAGCGCACTATCGCAGAGAAGATCTCGTGTACGGGCATCGGGCTCCACACTGGTGAGCCCGTCCAACTGACCTTGTACCCGGCCGCGGCGAACTCGGGAATCGTCTTCGTGCGCACCGATCTGGCGCATCCCGTGGAGATCCCGGCGCAACCTTGGTCGGTCGCGTCCACGGCGTACGCCACCACTCTTGGCTGCGGCGACGCGACGATCGGCACCGTCGAGCACCTGCTCGCCGCCATCTACAGCCTGGGCATCGACAATGTGCGCGTCGAGGTCGACGGGCCCGAGGTTCCGGTGATGGACGGGAGTTCGGCATCCTTCGTCTTCCTGATCCGAGCGGCCGGCGTCTATGACCAGCCCTCCGAGCGCCGCCGGATGCGCATCCGCAAGCCCATCGAGGTTCGCGATGGCGACCGGTCGATCCGCATCGATCCCGGTCGTTCACTCCGGGTCAGCTACTCCGTCGACTACACGCATCCCGCCATCGGTCGCCAGACGCTCAAGGGATTCACGCTGAGCGGCCGAAGCTTCGAGCGCGAGATCTGTCGGGCGCGAACCTTCGGCTTCCTCCACGAGGTAGAGGCCCTGTGGCGCAACGGCCTCGCCCGCGGCGGCAATCTCGACAACACGGTGGTGATGGACGAGAGCCGCGTGCTCAACCGCGACGGTCTCCGATGGGCCGACGAGTTCGTCCGGCACAAGATCCTCGACCTGATCGGCGACCTCGCTCTGATCGGCATGCCCATCGAGGGCCACATCGTCGTGGAGCGCGGGGGTCACGCCCTTCACCAGCAGTTGGTCACCGAGATTCTGAAGACACCCGAAGCCTGGAGGATCGAGGGTCCCGTGGCGCCGGTCCGCGGGGCTTCGGACCTCGCTTCGCTACAGGCGCCGGTCGAAGCTTCCGCGTAAGGCGGAGTTCGGACAGCCCCTCATCGCATCCCGTCGAGATCTCGTGCCAGGGCCGCTGTCGCTGCCGCGTCCACGAACTCGATCCCCATTCCGGGTGCCCGGGCGGCTGGTTCGCCGGAGATCGCCCGCTGGTGCCAGGCGACGCGTCCCCCGATCTCGTGGACCTGGCCGGATTCCGGTAGTCGAAACCGGACCCTGATCGGCGAGCCGATCTCGATGGGCTCCTCGGTCTCGACGAACAGACCGCCGGCACCGAGGATGGTGGCGTACTCGCAACGTATACCCGCGCCGCCTCGGAAGTCGACGAGAACGCGAACCGTCCTGCGACGGAACCGTCGTTCCTGCCTCCGGGGGGGTCTGAGGGACATCGGAGCTTCCCCGCCTCTCAGGTTCTCTCGAATCTCACAACGCATCGACCCAGGCGCTGATCACGCTGCGCAGCAGGGCGGAGGCTTCGGGGTGAGCGGCGACGAGCTGGCTCACGTCCGCCTCGGCCGGGATTGCCTGGGTGTCACCTCCGTCACCGGACTGGAGCCAGGCGGTGAGGGCGATCCGCAAATCGACTTTGCTGGATTCGAGGGCAAGCGCGCTGGCCAGCCCACGGAGATCGCCGCGCCAGGCCTCGAAATCGATCGACGCGATGCTCGCCGGCTCGACTTCTCCGAGGGCCTTGCGCACTCGTCGCCTCGCGCGTCGGCCCAGGCTCGAGGACAGCGCGTCCACCAGGTCGCCGTCGGCGCCGACGCAGGACGCGTCCAGCGCCAGCTGGGCAACCAGCGTGATCGCGGAGCCGAGTTCTGGAGTGGGCAACGGCACCAGCGCCGGTGCCGACAGCTCTCCCTCGGCGGCGGTGACTGCGGCTCGGAAGCCCGCCACGGGATCCAATGATCCGCTCTCCCGGATCTCCGGTCCGTTCCCCACTCCGAGTGCCTCACCGATCTCTTGGGCGGCTTCGCGGGCGATCCGGCGTGCGGTTTCCCAGACCGGGTCGCTCATGGACGCCTTGCTGACGAGGGAGACGGCCGGCCGTGCAGGAGCCTTGATCCGCTCTTCGGGCGTCGCCGCACCGAGGGCGCGCAAGACGGCGAGACCCGCTGCTGCCCCGGCCTCCGAACCGCGTCCGTGCGAGATGCGAAGCAGGGCCCGGATGGAGGCGAGCCGAACCGGCTCCTCCTGGAGCAGTTCCCGGTGTCGTTCGATCGCCTCGTTCCAGAACTCCTCGCGGTGCGCGAGCAGCTCCGCAAGGGCGATTCGCGCGTCGCGGAGATCGGGATCGGCGGCGATGGCCCGACGATAGACGTCGATGGCGCCCTCCACGTTCTCGAGTGGACCCGCCAGGAGCCGCCCGAGCCCGTACAGGGCGGGTGCGGTGCGCAGAGAAATCCCGTCGGGGTGCGCATCCACGAAGCTGGTGAGCACATCGGCGGCCTCACGCCATTCACCGAGGGAGCGCAGTAGACGCGCGCCGGCCAGGGCGCCCTCGTCGCAGGCGCGATCGATTCGCGCGGCCTCGCGGTAGGAAGCGGCGGCCTCGCAATGGTCGCCCCGCTGCTCGAGGGCCCGGGCGTGGATGAGTGCGACCCCCGAGCGTTCGGGGACGTCTTCGATCGCGTCGAGAGCACGTGTCGTGACGTCGAGGGCCTCGGCACTTCGCCCTTGGGACCAGATCAGATTCGCCAGGAGCAGCCATGCCCGTGCCATCTGCGGGAATACCGCGGCCGCCTCCCGCAGCAGGGCCTCTGCGGGCTCTTCGCGTCCCTCACTCCCCAGCTCGAGCTCGGCAGCGCGGAGCAGCCGCTCGGCCCGCTCCGCAGTGTCGCGAGCTCGAGCTGCCCAGGCCTGGAGTGTGTTGACCGCCTCATCGATTCGGGAGAGCTTCTCGAGAACCGCGACGAGGCCGCCGTGAGCCCGGTCGAGCCCCGGATCCAGCGCGATGGCATCGGCGTAGCGTTCCAGGGCGGCCTCCGGGTCCTCTTCCTCGAGACTCGCTGCCAGGAGGTGCAGGTGGCTCGCTCTCTCCGGGTCGGGAGTATCGAGGGCGAGGCGCGCCTCCAGTGCCAGCCGTGCGCCCTCCCGATCGCCGAGGGCGAAGAGGAGCTCGCCCTTCGCAGCGAGTGCCTCGGCGTGGAGCGGGGAAATCTCGGCGGCGGCACCGTAGAGGCGCGCCGCCGCCTCGAGGCACTCCAGGGCTCGTGCGGCTCGGCCTCCGATCAGGGCGGTCTCCAGGCGCGTCGCCTCGTCGAGTTCCGCACCGCGGTCGGCCAACTCGAGGGCCAGCTCCGCGGCCCGTTTCGCCTGGGCTCGCCTTCCCAGGGCGAAGGCGACACGAGCGAGCATCGCCTCCGCGACCGCCAGGGTCGGGTCGGCGGAGACGGCGCGCTCCAGCAGCGTCGCAGCCCACTCGGTATCGCCGGCTTCGATCAGCGCTGCCGCCCGGTAAAGGCGCAGGGCAGCCTCTCCTCCGCCGAGGCAGTCGGCTGCTTTCTCCAGGGCTTCGGCAGCCGAGCGGTTGCGTCCGCTGGCTTCCCTCAGCCGCGCTGCCGTGTCCCAGGCAAAGGCATTCTCGGATTCCACCTCCAGGGCGCAGTCCACGCGCGCCAGGGCGTCGTCGCCGCGACCGAGTTCCTCGAGCGTTCGGGCCAGAAGCAGGTGATCTTCACCGGACGCACCGGACTCTGGATCGTCGCACCAGCTTGCGAAGACCTCGGCGAAGCGTTCGGAGCGATCCAGCCCTTGGTAGAGATCCGCCCACTCGCGACGCCTGTCCAGGGGCAGCGCGCCGATCTCAGCGGCGGCTTCATAGGCGCGGGCGGCTCGTTCGAGTTCATCCGTCTGGTTGCGGGCCAGCTCTGCGGCGCGAAGCCAGGCGTTTTGGCGGCGTTCCGGCTCGGCGTCACCGAGGATCTCGACCTCGCTTTCGTAGAGATCGAGCGCGCCCCGCCAGTCCTCCATCGTCTCGAAAAGGGATTCGAGGGAGCGGAGTGCGACGAGATCGCGCGGATCAGCCTCCAGTGCTGCGGCAAAGGCGCGGCTCGCCCTCGTCGTCGAGTCGAGCGACTCCCAGGCGACCTGCCCCAGCCGCCGGTAGAGTGCGGCCCGCCCGCGGTTCGAGAGTGACTGGGCGTGTTCGATCTCCATCTCCAGGGTGCGCGCCATCTCCTCGTGGTCGCCCACTTGCTCGCTGACCCCGCGCAGACCGCGGATTGCGTCCAGGTCCCGCGGATCCCGGGTGAGCACTTCACGGAAGGCGTCGGCTGCCTTGCAGGGTTGGTGGAGGCGTTCGCGGCGAAGCCGCGCCAGCTCGAGCCAGAGGCTCGCCTCCCTGCGCCCCACTTCGCTCGATTGGGCCTGGTCGCGCTTCTCTTCGCTGGGACCCTGTGCGGTCGCCGAGCGGGCCAGGTGTTGGCTCAGCCGCCGCTCGAGCTCGATGTCGTTTCGCTGCGCGCGGAGCAGGCGTAGCAGGGCTCCCTCGGCCTCCTCGAAGCGGCTCGGGTCTCCGCCGTCCGCCGCCGCGATGCCGTCGTCCACGACTTCGCGAAAGTGTCGGAGTGCGTCGTCCGGACAACCGAGCTCAGCGTTATACGCCCGGGCAAGCTCGAGCTGGATCTCCCGCCTTCGTACGGCGGATACCTCTGCCCCGGGGTCGAGAGAGCGGAGCTCCTCCTCCGCGGTGCGAGCCCAGAGATCCTTCCGTCCGAGCGACAGGAAAGCCGCGCTCAGGCGGCGCAGCAACTCGACCCGATCGACGCTGGAGGTCGGCGCCTCGCGTAGCGCCGCCCACAAGTGTTCCACGGAGGACACGGGTCGGCCCAAAGCGCCCGCGTAGATCTCCGCTGCGGTCCGTCGCAGCCCGAGGCGCTCCTCGCCGCTGGCGTCGCCGATCAAGAGCTCGAGGATCTCGGCCTGTTCGCACGGGCGATGGGTGTCGCTGTAGAGCTGCGCGAGCTTGTGCAGCGCCGCACGGGAGCCCGGGTCCGCGGCGCGGGCGGCCTCGAGCGCGGCGATCGCGCGCCTCGGTGCAGCCATCTGCTTCTCCAGGATCTCAGACCGCTCCAGCTCGAGGGCGCAGACGCGGCCGGGATCCGCACATAGCGCGATCTCGTCTTCCAGGGCGCGCAGGACTGCCTCCGGGCGGCCGGCCCGCCTGTGCACCTCTGCGATACGCGCCGACACGGAGGCGTCCTCGCTGCGGAGGGCGCGGAGGCGCTCGAGCCAGGGCAGGGAGGCGTCGTCGGAGACATGGGTGGCGGCGATCTCAGCGGCTTGCGCGGAGATCGCGGCTTGCGCGTTCGCGTCGTTGCGAGGTACGCGACGCATCTCGAGTTCGAGGCACTCCAGCACAGCTGGCCACGCGCCCATCGCTTCGAGCAGGTCTCGAAGCTCGCTTCTCGCCTCCTCCAGCGTCGCATCCAGCCCGATGGCTCTCCGGAAGCACTCCACCGCCTCATCGGGGCGGGCGAGTTCGCGGGCCAGGAGGCGGCCGCGCCGGGTCAGGAGCCGAGCGCGCTCGGCGGGGTTTCGAGTCCGCTCGAGCACGATCTCCAGCAACTCGAGCCATTCCTCGGTTCGTTCCATCTGCTCCGCGAGCCGCATCGCCTGCCCGAGCGCCTGGGCGTGGCCGGGTTTGATCTGGAGGACGCGGCGAAGATGCTGCAAGGCGTCCGCGGGACGGGAGAGGGAGCCCTCCAGGAGCGATGCCAGCTCCATCCGAATCGGAAGTTCCTCCGCCCCGCCCATCCGGGAGAGCTCGGCTTCGAGCAGCCGCACCAGGGGTTCGGTCTCCCCCAGCCGCCGGTAGACGTCTCGCAGCGCGCTGGCGGCATCCCGATCGCCGGGCCGCTCCGCCAGCGCCTGCCGGTACGACCGGGCGGCGGCCGCGTGGTCTCCACGCCTGCAAAGTGCGTCGCCGACGCGCAGGTACCACTCACTTCGCTCCGCCGCAGCCTCGCACGCGGTGGCCGCGCGTTCGCACAGATCGATCAGTTCGTCGTCGCGGCCCGCGCGCTGGTAGAGATCGGCCAGGGGTTCTGCTACGGCGGTGAGCGCGTCGCCCTCCTCTGCCGCAGGCAGCAGGATCTCGATGGCTCCGTCCACGTCGTCCAATGGACCCGAGCGCAGAGCGGTGATGCGGATCCGCAGGGAGGTCTCCGCCCCGAGGTGGTCCGGCTCCCCGGAGTCGGCTCCGCCGGCTGCCCTCCGTCTGGATTGGAGGGCTTCGAGGCGCATCTCGAGAACCCGGGCGAGATCGGCGTGGCGTTCCTCGACCGCGAGTTGCTCGACCAGGAACTCGCCGGCGACCGAGTGAGTCGGATCCAGGGAGAGGACCTTCTCGTAGTGGGCACACGCGCCCGCCCGATCGGTACGAACCCCGAGGGAGATTTCCGCGGCCCGCGAGTGAAGTACCAGCGCGCGTTCCGGATCCGGTCCGGTTCCGAGCTCGGATTCCAGAGCACGCAGGAGATCCCGCGGCCGCTCCTCTTCCTGGTAGAGCCGCGCCAGGGCCTGCCAGACGTCGGCACGTCCGGGCTGCAGAGAGGCGGCGGCCTCGAGGTGCACGATGGCGTCGTCGGGATCGATCAGGCGATCGCGGCAGAGGGCCCCGAGCCGCTGTCGGATCTCGAAGTCGGTCGCGGGAGATCCGCAGCCGAGCCTTCCCACCAGTCGGTCGCGTGCGGTCTCCCACTCGCCGAGCCGCTCCAGGAGTGCGTCGAGCCGCCGCTCGGCCTCTGCCGCCACCTCGCTCTCGCCGTCGGCGATCGCGGTGAGCAGCCGCTGGGCCTCCTCCTCCCGGTGCAGCGCCTCTTCGAGAAGCGTCGCCCGTTCGAGCTCCAGACGTGCGCGGGCCTCGGCGTCCTGCTCCTCGGCCGAGCGCACCTGGAGGAATTCGCACAGACCGACGACATCGTTGGACTGGCGGAGCGCCCGCTCGAGACCGTTGCGGACTCTCCGGCACTCCGGCTCCCGCTCGTAGAGGTTCCGGAACAGTGCCGCAGCCTGGCCGGCGAGACCGAGCCGGTCCAGCAGGATCTCGGCGCGGCGCAGATCGAGCTCGCGAGCCTCAGGGGATGTGGAGTCGAGCCCCCTGCGTCGCCGTGACAGCTGCTCGGCGAGGTCTTCGAACCGCCCGGTCCGCTCGAACAGTTTCTCGAGGCGCTCCCCCACGTCCTCCGGAGTACCGGTAGCCTCCGCCAGCTCTGCAAAGACGGGAATCGCCGCCTCGGCGTCGTCGAGCGGGTCGGCGAGGATCGCTCCCAGGGCATAGAGGCAATCGGTGCGCTCCTCGGCTGAGACGAGCTCCGCCAGGTGTCGCCGCACCTCCACCAGCTCCACCAGTCGTCCGGCCTCCTCCAAGGGGGAGAGCAGGGCGCGAAGGCTCGGGACGTCGTCTGGGTCTGCCTCGAGGGCGCCTTGGTAGGCGTCGATCATTCCTTCCACGTCACCGTCGGCGGCCAGCGAATCCGCCAGGCGCCGGCGGTTCGCCGCCTGCTCCTCGCCGTCGAGCAGGACGTCGAGGCGCTCCAGGGTCTCGCGTAGCTCGGTCGAGTGGTGCAGGGACTCCTGGAGCCGGGCGCAGGTCTCGAGGGCGCGCCGGTCCTCGGGCATCGCAGCCACCAGACGCTCGATCCACAAGAGCGCCTCATCGAGCTGACTGCGCTCCTCCAGAATCCGCACCAGCTCCCAGACCATAAAGGAGAGTCGGCCTCGGTCGGTGGTGACGCTGGCCTCGCGCTCGAACGCCTCCACGATGGCGTCCTCGTCCCCGCTGGCGAGCCCGATCCTCTCGAATCCGTGGAGGGCTCGCCGGGCGGTTGGATCGATGGCGATGGCTGCCTCGAAGTGCTCGCCGGCCGCCTCGGCGTCCTGGAACTGCTCGAGCATGAGTTCGCCGAGGGAGGAGTTCAGTTCGACCGAGCGTCCGCCCGTCGCGCCCTCGAGGCCGTTCTCCAGGTGGCTGCGAAGCTTCTCCCAGCTCTCGGTCTTGCGGTAGAGCCGTTCGAGAGCCTCGGCGACCGCGGTCTGTTCCGGATCCTCGGCGTTGGCGCGCTCGAAGGCATCGATGGCGGCCTCGGTATCGGCGAGCTGCTCCTCGTGGAGGGCGCCGAGCTGCGCCAGGGCCTGGGCGCGACTTCGCCGGTCCTCCGTGTCGAGGGTGGCGCGCTGCTCGAGGATCTCCACCAGGTCCTGGTGACACCCGAGCCGAGAGAGGTCACTGGCGATCTCTTCGAGCAGCTTTGCGTTCCCCGGATCGCGCTCCAAGGCGCGGCGGAGTTCCGAAATGGCTTCGGAGCGGTTTCCCTGCTCCCGCGACAGCGTTGCCATCTCGATCAGGATCTCCGCGGACATCTCAGCGTCGGCGAGATTGGACGCGCGTCGCAGGTGCTCGGCCAGGGCCTGCTGGTTCCCCGCCAGCCGCTCGACGTCCGCCAGCGCCAGATGGTTGGCCGGATCGTCCGGGAAGAGATCGAGAGCGCGGGAGAACCACAGGCGCGCACCCTGGGGATTCCGGAGCCGATCCAGCTGCAGACGTCCCGCCTCATGGGCGATGTCCGCCCGTCGCGTCGCGCCCGAGGCCAGGTCGAAGCGCCTCTCCTGGAGTTCGGCGACGAGCTCCCAATTCTGATTGGCGGTGGCGCGTTCGGCCAAGGCTTCGAGGGCAGACTCGCAGCGGGGATCGTCGGTGAGAGACCGGCGGTAGAGCTCCTCGGCGCGCTCGGGATCTTCGAGCGGCCCGTCGAGGAGACGGGCCAGGTGCACCAGGGCGGGCGATCGATCCAGCCCCCGCAGGTTCTCGATGGCGCGCTCGAGAGCCCGCGCCGCAGCGGGCGGGTCCCCTAGTTCTTCTTGGGCCCGCGCCAGGCCGAGCAGGGCCTCCACCTGATTCGGCTCGGTCTCGAGGGCGCGCTCGAAGAAGATCACTCCCCGCGCCGCGTCACCGAGCTGGCGGTGCCAGATCTCCCCCATCTCGGTGGCGAAGGCGGCCTGCTCGAAGGGACGCATGGGAAGCTGAGCTTCGACCTCGGCGACCTGTAGGGCGAGCTCCCATTCCTCCTGCGCCGCGTAGATCCGTCGCAGCTGGCCCAGCGCCGGCTGGTAGCTCGGGTCCAGGCGCGCGACGCTCTCGTAGGCTTCCACGGCTCGGTCGGGCTGGAGGCAACGCTCCTCGAGAACCTGGGCCAGCCGGAAGACGACCCGTGCCCGCCGCTTGGGGTGCTTTTCCGGATCCAGGTCCGGCGATTCGAGCCTGCGTTCGTACAGGGTGACGAGGTCGTTCCACTCGCTGTTCAGGAAGTGATGCTCTTCGAGGGCCTCGAAGGCGGCGGCATCGGAAGGGTCGGACTCGAATCGACTCTGCAGCCGCGGCAGGTTGGCATCCACGGATCTCCCCCCTGGGATGCATCGATGATTCCCCGGTTTCCCATCGGCCCTTCGATCCGGCACCTTGAACTGATTCGGTTGCAGTGGTTTCTTTGTTTGATTAGTTTTTTCGAGGGCTTACATGAGCACCATGCCGTCCGACCCGCCTTCTGAGACGCTTGCCGAGACGAGCGATCTGCCGGACATCGAGCGCCGCCGCCGCCGGCGCGATCTGGTCATCGCCGTGGCGGTGATGGCGGCGATCGGCGCAGTGGTGGTGGTCGAGCGCCGGATCACCAGCCTGCCCGAGGCGGTGCCTTTCGGCGACAGCCTGCTCTTCCTGTTCCTGAACGCCTTCAACGTCGTTCTGATCGTCCTGCTGATCTACCTGATCTCGAGAAGCTTCGTGAAGCTCGTCTTCGAGCGGCGTTCGGGAGCCCTGGGCTCGCACCTGAATCTGAAGCTCGCGCTGGCCCTGTTCCTGGTGGCCACCGTGCCCATGGGGCTTCAGTACGTGGTTTCCTCCTCGTTCATCACCGCTTCCATCGATACCTGGTTCAGCCTGCAGATGGACCGGGCCATCGACGACAGCCGGGAGGTGGCGGACGCCTACTACGACGCCTGGACCGGAAACGCTCTGCACTTCGGTACCCAGATCTCCGAGGAAATCAGGGCCCAGAGGCTGCTCCGCGAGGGGAACAACGAAGAGCTGGCTGCCTTCGTCCAGGTCAAGCAGCGGGAGTACAACCTCGGCGTCGTCCAGATCTTTCCCTTCGCCGAGGCCGAACCCATCGCCACGCTGGTGAACCCGGAGATCCCAACGGCGGCCTTCGTCAAGCGGGACAGCCGAATCGTCGCCTCCGCGCTCGAGGGGGAGCAGGCTTCCGTGGTCGAGGGCACCGGCACCGAGATCGGCGACGTGATCCGAGGCGCCGTGCCCATCTACTCTTCGGATCCCGACCGCCCGCAGGAGGTGGTGGGCGCGGTGGTCGTGAACCATCTGGTGCCCCACCCGCTGGTGTACAAGGTCGGCGCGATCCGCGCAGCCATCGAGGAGTACCGCGCGATTCAGCCTTTCACGGGCCGGATCGCCGGTGTCTATCAGCTGGTCCTGCTGCTCTTCTCCTTGGTGATCGTGCTCTTCGCCCTGTGGTGGGGGCTTCGCATGGCAAAGGGAGTAACGGGTCCGATTCGCGCCCTGGTGGAGGGCACCGAGAAGGTGGCGCGAGGAGACCTGAACGTCGTCGTCCAGGCCAGCTCCAACGACGAGATCGGTTTGCTGGTCCGCTCCTTCAATCAGATGACCCACGACCTCCGCGAGGCGCGCTCGGGTCTGGAGCTCTCCAATACCGAGCTCGACCAGCGCCGCCGATACATGGAGATCGTGCTGCGCAACGTGGACGCAGGGGTGGTCTCCGTCGATGCGGAGGGCCGCATCGGCACCATCAATCCCTCGGCCCAGCGCTTGCTCGGTATCTCCCCCGGCACCGGTGTGATCGGCAGCAAGCTCGAGGAGGTGCTGACCCGGACCGAGTACCTGGACGTGATCCGCGAGCTCAGCAATCAAACCCGCCCGGGCATGCGCGAGAGCGTTCGCCAGCAGGTACAGGTACCGAGCGGCGACGAGATGCTCACCCTCCTGGTCACGCTGACCGTGCTTCAGGACTACGACGGAAGGCCCATCGGCTCGGTCGTGGTCTTCGACGACTACACCCAGGAGGTCAGGGCTCAGCGCATGGCGGCCTGGCGGGAAGTCGCGCGACGGATCGCCCACGAGATCAAGAACCCGCTCACGCCGATCCACCTCTCCGCGCAGAGAATCCGACGGCGTTTCCGCGGGCGCCTGGCCGAGTCCTCCCGGGACTCCCAGGTCTTCGACGAGTGCGTGGACACCATTACCAGCCAGGTCGAGGGCCTGAAGGTGCTCGTGAACGAGTTCTCCAACTTCGCGCGCCTGCCCGCGGCGAATCCCAAGCCCGACGATCTCAATCAGCTGGTTCAGGAGGCGATTTCCAGCTACGCGGGGACCGATGGCGTGAAGTTCGGGACCGACCTCGATCCGAAGCTTCCGAGCGTGGATCTCGACCGAGAGCAGATCCGCCGCGTGCTCTCCAACATGATCGACAACGCCACGGCCGCCGTGGTCCAGCACGCCGCAGAGGGAGGCGGGATCGGCTGCGTCGAGGTGCGCACCGTTCACGATTCCCCGCTACAGACGGTGAGGCTCGAGATCGCCGACGACGGAATCGGTATTCCGCCGGAGCATCGCAGCCGGATCTTCGAGCCCTACTTCTCCACCAAGGATCACGGATCGGGCCTCGGCCTGGCGATCGTCTCCCGCATCATCGCGGACCATCACGGCTATATTCGCGTCCATGGGAACAGGCCTCGCGGAACCCGCTTCATCGTCGAGCTTCCCGTACGGAGCATCTGAAGCTTGAATCGCATCCTGATCGTCGACGACGAGGAGAGCATCCGGCGTTCCCTGGCGGGAATCCTCTCCGACGAGGGCTTCGAGACGGGCGCCGCCGCGGATGGTGAGAAGGCATTGGCTGCGCTCCGGGAAGGGGAAGAGGCCCCGGATCTGGTGCTGCTGGACATCGCCATGCCGGGTCGCGACGGCGTCGACATCCTGGCGGAGATCCGCCGGGCCTGGCCGGGTCTGCCGGTGGTGATGATGAGCGGCCACGGGACGATCGAGACCGCCGTGCGAGCCACACAGCTCGGAGCCTTCGACTTCATCGAGAAGCCGCTCTCCGTGGAGAAACTGCTGCTGACCCTGCGCCATGCCCTGGACTGCTCCCGCCTCGAGCGCGAGAACCAGCGGCTGCGAGCCCGGAGCATCCGGGCCCACGAGATCCTCGGGAAATCGGCGCCCGTCAAGAAGCTGAAGCAGCAGATCCAGGTCGCCGCACCGACCAACGGCTGGGTACTGATCACCGGTGAGAACGGGACCGGAAAGGAGATGGTGGCGAAGCAGATTCACCTCCAGAGCAAGCGCGCGGACAAGCCCTTCGTGGAGGTGAACTGCGCCGCGATTCCCGAGGAGCTGATCGAATCCGAGCTCTTTGGCCACGAGAAGGGGGCGTTCACCGGGGCGATCGCCCAGAAGCGCGGCAAGTTCGAGCTAGCGAACGAAGGGACGATCTTTCTCGACGAGATCGCGGACATGAGCCTGCGCACGCAGGCCAAGATTCTGCGCATCCTTCAGGAGCACAAGTTCGAACGGGTGGGCGGCACCGAAACCATCGACGTGGACGTTCGAGTGATCGCCGCGAGTAACAAGAGTCTGGAGAAGGAGATCCAGCAGGGGAACTTCCGGGAGGATCTGTACTACCGACTCAACGTGATCCCCTTCCACGTTCCGCCCCTGCGGGAACGCCGCGAGGATCTGCCGGTCCTGGCCAGGGCTTTCGTGGAGGAGTTCTGCGCGGAATCCGGTACCAAGCGGAAGCAGATCGCTCCCCGGGCCATGAACCGGCTCCAGGCCTACGGGTGGCCCGGCAACGTCCGGGAGCTTCGCAACCTGATGGAGCGTCTCGTGCTGATGACACCGGGACCCAAGATCCGAGCCGAAGATCTGCCTCAGGATTTCGGGGAACGCGAGCAGCGCGAGGAGGTCGAGGGAATCACCCTCGAAGAGGCCCGCAAGGATTTCGAGCGGGAGTTCCTGATCGCCCGTCTCAGGGAGAACGACTGGAACATATCCCGCACTGCCGAGGGGATCGGGATGGCCCGGGAGAGTCTGTCGCGAAAGGTGCGCAGCCTCGAGATCAAGGTGTCGCGTGATTGAGGGAAGGGGCTCCAACAGTGGCTAAGCCCCTGCGAGTGGATTCAGAGGTCATCTCCAACGCCGCCGAGGGGGGGGTGAGCCGGCGCCTGGTGCTCCGCATCGAGCAGGGCTGGCCCGAGGCCCAGCCGGGCCAGTTCCTGATGCTCTCGCCGGGCGCGCGGGGCCGGGTCGAGCGCTACGACCCCCTGCTGCCGCGACCCATGGCGATCTTCCGCACGCGCCGGATGGGGGGGGAGGCAGCGGTCGAGGTCCTCTACAAGGTGGTGGGGCGGGGCACGGCTCTCCTCGCCGATGCCCGCCCCGGCGAGCGGGTGCGCCTGGTCGGTCCTCTCGGCAGGGGATTCCCCGAGGTCTCCCCCGGTGAGCGCGTCATCCTGGTGGGTGGCGGGACCGGCGTCGCCTCGCTCTTCGATCTGGCGCGGCGCTCGTCGAAGCGGGCCCGGGTGGTGGTGCTCCTCGGCGCGCGCACCGCCGCCGACCTGATGGGCCGAGCTGATTTCGAAGGCCTCGATGTGGATCTCCAGGTGGCCACCGACGACGGAAGCGAAGGGGCCACGGGATTCGTGACGGAGCTCCTGGAGCGGGAGATCGCACGCGGCGACACGGCGCGAGTCTACGCCTGCGGCCCGACCCCCATGATGCGCCGGGCCGCGGAGATCACCGGGACCGCCGGTCTGCCCTGCCTCGTCTCTCTCGAGAACCGCATGGCCTGCGGTTTCGGGGTTTGCCTCGGATGTGCGGTGCCCCGCGCGGACCAGGGCTATCACCTGGTCTGCCAGGAGGGTCCCGTCTTCGAATCCGGGGACCTCTCCTGGGAGGGGCTGCCATGACGACACCTGGAGCGCCGGACCTCTCGACCCACCTCGGGGGGATCCAGCTTCGCAACCCGGTGCTCACCGCCTCGGGCACTTTCGGCTACGGGACGGAGTTCGCCCCCTTCATGGACCTGCGCCGGATCGGCGGCTTCGTCGCCAAGAGCCTCACCCTCGAGCCCCGTCACGGGAATCCGCCGCCTCGCATCGTGGAGACACCGGCGGGAATGCTGAACGCCATCAGTCTCGAGAACGTCGGCGTCAATGCCTTCGTCGAAGAGAAGCTCCCGGAGATTCCGGAGGGGGTGCCGGTGATCGCCAGCGTCTTCGGCACCGAGATCGAGCTCTATGCGGAGGTCTGCAAGCGTCTGATGGGCGCGCCCAAGGTGGTGGGGATCGAGGTCAACGCCTCCTGCCCCCACGTCCAGAGCGGGGGGATAGAGTTCGGCCAGAACCCCGCGGTTCTGGCCCGGCTGGTCCGCACCGTTCGACGTGCGATTTCTCTCCCCCTGCTGGTGAAGCTCTCGCCCAACGTGACGGACATCGCCGAGATGGCCCGTGTCTGTGAGGGGGAGGGTGCCGACGGGATTTCGGCAATCAACACCCTTCAGGCCCTGGTCGTGGACGTGGAGACGCGAAGGCCCAGCCTCTCGAACGGCCTCGGTGGCCTCTCGGGTCCTGCGATTCGACCGGTGGCTCTGCGCATGGTCTGGCAGTGTGCCCGGGCGGTCGAGATCCCGGTCTGCGGCATCGGTGGGATCTGCAGCGCTGAAGATGCAATCCAGTTCCTGCTCTGCGGCGCGGCGGCGGTCCAGATCGGGACCGCCAACTTCCTGAATCCGATGGCGGCAGCCGAGGTGGTCGAGGGAATCGAGGGATATTGCACCCGTCACGGTGTGGAGCGGGTGTCCGACCTGGTCGGTGCGGTGGATTTTCCAGGCCGCTAGGTCTCCTCTCCCGGTCCCCCGAACCAGATCCTGCCGGCTGTCGGTCGGCCTTGCAAACCCCCTTTGATTTGGATAGGTTACGCGAGATTTGTACGCGGGAAAAGGTGGGCGAATCGTCCACCTTTTCTACTTTGAGGTGAGGTTTTCGGACGCGCGTTTGGAGCGGGTCGATTGTGTACCGGGAAATCCCGGAAGAGATGAGAGCCTTGATCGAGCCGATCGTCGATGACCACGGCCTCGAGTTGGTCGACGTCGACCTCAAGCGGGGTCGGGCGCCGTGGACCGTGCGTGTCATCGTGGACACGCCGGAGGGGGATGGCTGTGTTCCCGTCGACGAATGCGCACAGGTCTCTCGGGAGATTGGAAGCCATCTCGATGCCGGGGATCTGATCGAAGCTCGCTACACCCTGGAGGTGTCGTCGCCCGGGCTCGACCGGGTGCTGGCACGAGAGAAGGATTTCGCAGCGGCCTGTGGCCGTGAGGTGAAGATCGAGACTCGCGCGCCACGCGACGGCCGGAGGCGATTCCGGGGCCGCCTGATCGGCTTCGACGAGGAGGTCGCTCGTCTTCTGGTCGATGGTGAAGAGGTCGAAATCGCCTTTGCCGACGTGGCGAGGGCGAACGCGGTTTACGAATTCACTCGCGAGGATTTCGCGAGGCGGGCGAGCCGCTAGGCGGCGCCCGCACGACGGTGAGATGGAGTTCAGATGAACATCGCTCCGCTCAAGCGAGAGATCGATCAGATCGCCAAGGACAAGGGCATCGACCGGGACACCATCATCGGTGCACTCGAGGAGGCGATGCGTCAGGCGGCGCGGAAGAAGTTCGGCCTGGAACGCGAGATCGAGGCGCGCTTCAACCCCGACACCGGCGAGATCGAACTCTTCGAATTCCGTGAGGTCGTGGAGGAGAAGACGGACGAGATGATACAGATCACCTTGGCCGAGGCTTGCGAGTACGATCCGGAGGCGCAGGTCGGCGACGAGATCGGCGTGAAGCTCGATACCACCGGCTTCGGCCGGATCCTCGCTCAGACCGCCAAGCAGGTGATCATCCAGCGCGTTCGCGACGCCGAGCGTGACATCGTCTACGACGAGTACAAGGACCGGAAGGGAGAGGTCCTGAACGGGATCGTCCGCCGCTTCGAGAAGGGGTCGATCATCGTCGATCTCGGGCGTGCCGAAGCGATTCTGCCGCCCAAGGAGCAGGTGCCGCGGGAGAACTACCGGCCGGGCGATCGCATCCGCGCCTTCGTTATCGACGTGAACCACGCTTCCAAGGGCGCTCAGATCGTGCTCTCACGGGCGTGCATCGAGATGCTGACGAAGCTCTTCGCCCAGGAGGTGCCGGAAATCTACGAAGGCATCGTGACCATCGAGTCCGCTGCGCGGGAGCCCGGCGGTCGCTCCAAGGTCGCGGTGGCCTCCCGGGATGGTGACGTCGATCCCGTGGGAGCCTGCGTGGGTATGAAGGGAAGCCGCGTTCAGGCGGTCGTTCAGGAGCTTCGAGGCGAGCGCATCGACATCGTTCCGTGGAGCCCGGACCCGGCGCGTTACGTGTGCAGCGCGCTGTCTCCCGCACAGGTTTCGAAGGTGATCATCGACGAGGGCGAGAATTCGATGGACGTGATCGTCCCCGACGATCAACTCTCCCTCGCCATCGGTCGCAAGGGGCAGAACGTTCGCCTCGCCGTCCAGCTCACCGGCTGGCGGATCGACATCAAGAGTGAAGCCAAGATGCGCGAGGTCGCGCGCTGGTTCGCCGAGGCCGTCTCCATCGTCGAGAGCTGCGGGGAGCCCGAAGCCGAGCTCCTGCTCCAGCGCGGGATTACCTCCCTGGAGGATCTGGCGGACTGCCAACTGGAGCTTCTGGCCTCGCTACCCGGGATCAACGAGGCCGGTGCCGAGGCGATCAAGCAGCGCGCCGCCGAGCTCGCCGTCGAGAAGGCGGAGGAGGCTGCGCGTGCCGAGGCCGAGGCGGCTGCAGAGGCTGCAGAGGCTGCAGAGGCTGCAGAGGCTGCGGCGGCTGCAGAGGCTGCGGCGGCGGAGGCAGCTGCGACCGAGGGAGCAACGGAGGAGGCGGGCGTGACCGAGACAGAGGTGAACGAGGAAGCGGTGGAGGAGAGGGAGGAGGCCGAGCCGGCTCCTGACGATCAGTCCACCCCGGAGGCGGAGCGGAGCTAGGCGGCGCGAATGGCGAAGGTCAGGGCGTACAAGATCGCGGAAGAGCTCGGCATCGAGCGCACCGAGTTCGTCGAGAAGGCGCGCGCGATCGGTGTCGAGATCAAGAGTGCGATGGCTTCCGTCGACGACGAGGAAGCGGCGCTGTTGCGCGAGAAGCTCGGCGTGAAGATTCGCCAGGGACCCGTTATCGAGGCTCGCGTCATCCGCAAGGAGGGCGCCGCCGTGATTCGCCGGCGCAAGCGGGTGGAGCCGGAGCCCGAGCCGGCCCCGGCGGAGCCCGGGGTCCCCGGAGAGGTGCCGGGCGAGCCGGCGGAGCCCGTGCTGGTCCCCGAAGAGATTCCCGGAGGGATCGAACCAGTGGTGCCCGGGGTCGCGCAGCCCGAGCCCCCGGCGGAGGTCCCGCCCGGGCCGAGACCCGAGGTGCCAGCTCCGGTCGCGGCACGCGGCGAGACCGGCGCGGTGGTGCGGGCCAAGGCCGGCCAGGAGGGCGCTCGTGCGACCCAGGAGGCGCCGGACCGCAAGGGCCGGCAGCGCAAGCAGTTCAAGGAAGTCGTGAACCTCCGCGAACAGGAGAAGATCGCTCGGCAGGTCACGAGTCGGACGACCGGTCGGCCACAGGTCGCGGTGGATCCGCGCGCATTCACGTCGCCGCGACGGAAGCGAAGGGATGCGCCATCCAAGAAGCCGGCGGCAGTCGCTCCCAAAACGCAGAAGCGAATCGTTCGCGTCGAGGGCGACATCAGTGTTGCGGAACTCGCCAGGCAACTCGGCGCCAAGGCAGCGGAGGTGCAGGGCAAGCTGATGGCGCTCGGTACGATGGTGTCGATCCATCAGACCGTGCCCTTGCTGACCGCGGAACAGATCGCGAAGGAGTTCGGCTACGAAGTCCATGACGTCGGCTTCCAGGAGGCCGAGTACCTGACGGTTTCCGAGAGTGCAGCCGGAGAGGGGAATCTCCAGCCGCGTCCCGCGGTCGTCACCGTCATGGGTCACGTCGACCACGGCAAGACCTCGCTGCTCGATGCCTTGCGCCAGACCGATGTCGTGGCCGGAGAGGCCGGAGGGATCACTCAGCACATCGGCGCCTACCAGGTCATCGCCGACCACCACACGCTCACGTTCATCGATACCCCAGGCCATGCCGCGTTCACCGCCATGCGGGCGCGCGGCGCCCAGGTCACCGACCTGGTGATCCTCGTGATTGCGGCGTCCGAGGGCATCATGCCGCAGACGGTCGAGGCGATTGACCACGCCAAGGCGGCGGACGTCCCGATCGTGGTGGCCATCAACAAGTGCGACCTGCCCGACGCCAATCCGCAGATAACGCGGCAGCGGCTGATGGAGCACGATTTGGTCACCGAGGAATTCGGGGGCGACGTGCTCGCCGTCGAGGTCTCGGCGACCAGGAAGACGGGGCTCGACAAGCTGCTCGAGGCGGTGACCCTCCAGGCGGAGTTGAGCGAGCTCAAGGGCGACCCGGATTGTCGCGCCGAGGCTGTCGTGCTCGAGTCGGAGCTCGACAGGGGCCGCGGTCCGGTGGCGACGGTCCTGGTGAAGGAGGGAACGCTACGGCGCGGTGACGCGGTCGTGAGCGGGACGATTTACGGACGGGTCCGCACCATGCTGGACGAGCGCTCCAAGGTCGTGAAGCAGGCCGGACCCTCGATGCCGGTCCAGGTCGTCGGGTTCTCCAGTCTCCCCGAGGCGGGCGACCTCCTCACCGTCGTCGAGAGCGAGCGCATCGCCAAGGAAATCGCCACCCATCGCGCGAGCCAGCTTCGCGGTCGGACGGAGGCGCCCAAGCCGCGGCTGACCCTCGAGGATCTCTTCGCGGAGGCCGAGCAGACCGGCGTCAAGGAGCTCAACGTCATCCTCAAGGCCGATACCCAGGGCTCGACCGAGGCGCTGCGCGATGCGCTCCTCAATCTGTCGACGGACAGGGTGAAGCTGAGCGTGATCCACGCCGCGGTGGGTGGGGTCACCGAGAGCGACGTGCAGCTCGCCTTCGCGAGCTCGGCCATCGTCGTGGGCTTCCACGTCCGGCCCGATCCCACCGCGCGAGCGGCCGCCGAGCACCAGGGCGTCGAGGTCCGTCTCTACAGGGTCATCTACGAGGTGGTCGATGACGTTCGCGCCGCCATGGTGGGTCTGCTCCCGCCGACCGTAAAGGAACTGCTCGTCGGGCAGGCCGAGGTACGGAAGACATTCACGATCCCCAGGATCGGAACCATCGCGGGCTGCTATGTGACGGACGGCGCGATGCGGCGCAACGTCTTCTGTCGGCTGGTTCGCGACAGCGTCCAGGTCTACGAGGGCAAGTTCGGCTCGTTGAAGCGCTTCAAGGAAGATGTCCGCGAGGTGCAGTCGGGTTTCGAGTGCGGCATCGGAATCGAAGGCTTCAACGACTTGAAGATCGGCGACGTGATCGAGGCTTTCGAGCACCAGGAACAGCCGGCCGAGCTCTGATGGTCATCGGGGCCGCCCGCGTCGAGTTGCACGTTCACGGCTCCCAGTCTCTCAAACAGAAAAGAGGTGTGGTGCTCGCCATCCGTCAGCGAGTGCGGAATCGCTTCAATGTCGCCGTCGCGGAGGTGGGGGGACAGGGAACCTGGCAGCGCGTCGTTCTCGGGATCTGCACTGTTTCCGGTGACGGGCAGAGCGCGCGGAGGAGGCTCGAGAAGGCGATCGATTTCATCGAGGACCTGCATCTGGCAGAGGTGATGGATCAGGAAGTGGAAATCCTATGAGTCGCCGCACCGAGCGGATTGGCGAGCAGATCCGGGCCGAGCTGGCGCGATTGCTGCGCGAAAAGACCACCGATCCGCGCATCGGTCTCGTGACACTGACCCACGTGGATGTCTCCCCCGATCTTTCCAGTGCGCGTGTCTACTGGAGCACGGTGGATTCGAAGGATTCCGAGGATCTCTCGACCGCCGAGGAGGGACTCGAGAGCGCAGCCGGGTTTCTGCGCCATCGGCTTGCCCGGATTCTCGAACTCAAGCGGGTTCCCGAGCTCCGCTTCCATTACGATTCCGCTCTGACGCACGGGCACGCGACCCTCTCTCTTCTGCGAGAGATCCGAGATGACGCGCAGGAGTAGCAGGCAGCGCAGCGATCGGCCGGGCCCCAGCGGCTTCCTCGTCGTCGACAAGCCCCTGGGTTGGACCTCCCACGAAGTGGTCGATGCAGCTCGTCGCTGGCTCGGGATTCGCCGGGTGGGACATCTCGGCACCCTCGATCCACAGGCGACCGGGCTGCTTCCCCTCGCCGTACGCGAGGCCACCAAGCTGATACCCTTCGTCGCACCGGGTCCCAAGGTCTACGTGGGCACCGTCCGGCTCGGCGTCGCTACCGACACCTTCGACGCCGAGGGCCGGGTGCTGCGCCGACATGACGGTCCCCTTCCCTCCGAGGAGGTGGTCCGGGGGGCCTTGGCGGACTTCCTCGGCGAGACGATGCAGATCCCACCCATGTTCAGCTCCGTCAAGAAGGACGGCGTGCCCCTCTATCGCCTGGCCCGCCGGGGCGAGGTGGTGGAGCGCGCCCCGCGCGCGATACGGATCGACTCCCTGCAGATGCGTCACTACGTTCCGCCGGAGATCGGAATCGAGATCTCCTGCTCTCCGGGCACCTATGTACGGACCCTGGCTTCGGATCTGGGGGAGCGCCTGGGCTGCGGCGCGCACCTGTCCGGGCTCCGGCGCACCGCCAGCGGGCCCTTCCTATTGGATCAGGCTGCGTCGGTGGAGGATCTCGAGACGGTGGCTGAGGAGGGGGTCTGCGAGAGTTGTCTGATCGCCCCGGAGCGGATCCTGGGTCTTCCGGTGGTGAAGCTTCGGGCGGCCCAGGCCCGTCGGGTCGCCCACGGAGGTGACATCCCCGTCGCCGAGGCTTCCGGGCCCTTCGAGTCGGGTACACCGCCGCGCCCCGGCGACAGGCTGACCGCTCTGGCCCCCTCGGGAACGCTGCTGGCGGTGATGGAGCTTCGCCCGGATCGTCGCCTGCACCCGTTGCGGGTGCTGGCGGCGGCGGGGCGGTTTTGATAAACCTTGCGGCCACTTACAGCGATATCCTGCTCCGCGTTGGGTAATCCGAAGACCAGCGACCCGAGGGACACGGCTTGATTTCCGCCGAACGCAAACGAGAAGTCATCCAAAGCTTCCGGACCCATGAGACGGATACCGGGTCACCGGAGGTCCAGGTCGCGATCCTGAGCGAGCGGATCAACGAACTCACCGAGCACTTCAAGACGCACAAGAAGGATCATCACTCGCGTCGCGGATTGCTCAAGCTGGTGAGCCAGCGGCGAAGGCTGCTGAATTATCTCCGGGGTGGCGACTCCGGGCGTTACCAGACCCTGATCAAGCAGTTGGGTCTGCGCCGCTAGAAGAATAGGGCGGCACCCCCGTCTGAGGGACAGGCGGACGTTTCTGAAAGAGGTGGGAGTACGAATCGCGCCGACTCGGAATGTGGGAGTCCGTGATTCGCGAAGCCGGATTCACCCAGCCATCTTCGCGTATCCCAGATCCCGCATTCCGTCTCCTCTCGATCCCCCCATTCCACCGTCGCATGACTCCGAAGCCCGATCTCCACGATCGGGCCGGGGAGGAGACCATTTCCGATGCCTTACTGGTTTGAGAGCACCTCCGTGTCCACGCAGATCGGCGGACGCACCCTGTCGATCGAGACTGGGCGTGTGGCCAAGCAGGCGGCGGGAGCCGCCCTCGTGAGCTACGGCGACACTGTCGTGCTCGTCGCCGCAACATCAGGCACGCCGCGGGAAGGAATCGATTTCTTTCCCCTTACCGTGGATTTCGTGGAGAAGACCTCGGCGGCCGGCAAGATTCCCGGGGGCTTCTTCAAACGGGAGGGGCGGCTGGCGGATCGCGAGATCATCGTCTGTCGCTTCATCGACCGCTCCATCCGCCCGCTCTTCGCCGACGGCTATAGAGACGAGACCCAGATTCTCGCGACCGTGCTCGCCGCCGACGGCGTCACCCATCCGGACATTCCCGCGTTGATCGGGGCCTCTGCGGCGCTGGGCATCTCCGATCTTCCGTTCCTGGGGCCGATCGCGGCGGTGCGGGTCGGGAAGCTCGAGGGCGAGTTCGTGGTGAACCCGGCCAATTCCCAGCTGGCGGAATCCGAGATGGACCTGGTCGTGGCGGGGAGTCGGGACGCGCTGGTGATGGTCGAGGGGAGTGCCAAGGAGGCGACGGAGACGGAAGTACTCGCGGCACTCCAGTTCGCCCACGCACAGATCCAGCCCCTGATCGACATCCAGGGTGATCTGATCGGAAAGGCCGGAAGACCCAAGCGCGAGATCCCGGTTCCGGAGGACCGCGCCGAGCTCGACGCGAAAGTGCGACGGGCAGCCGAGGCGGATCTCCGCGAGGCCGTCGCGATTCGAACGAAAGCCGAGCGCTACAACAGGATCGCAGCCGTTGAGAAGGTGGTGGCGGACGAGTTCAGAGGCGAGTACCGGAAGGAGAAGGTGGCGCTCGACTCCCTGGAGGCCGTCGAGGAACGCCAGGCAGGGCTCCGCAAGCTCGTCGCCGACGTGAAGGGGAGCCTCCACGACCTGCGCTCCCAGCTGGTGCGCGAGCGGATTCTCGGCGACGGGATCCGGATCGACGGCCGTTCTTCCAGGGACGTCCGGCAGATCGCCTGTGAGGTGCGGGCGGTGCCGCGCGCTCACGGTGCGGCGCTCTTCACCCGGGGCGAAACCCAGGCCCTGGTCTATACCACGCTCGGCAGCTCCGGAGACGCCCAGACCATCGATGCCCTCACTGGACGCTCCAGCAAGCACTTCATGCTCCATTATAATTTTCCGCCCTTCTCGGTGGGCGAGGCGAGGTTCCTGCGCGGTCCCTCGCGCCGGGACGTCGGCCATGGAAACCTCGCCGAGCGCGCGATCCAGGCGGTGCTGCCTCCCCAGGAGGAGTTCCCCTACACGGTTCGCGTGGTGTCCGAGGTGCTCGAGTCGAACGGCTCTTCGTCCATGGCGACCGTCTGCGGCGCGACCCTGTCCCTGATGGACGCCGGCGTCGAGCTGAGAGCGCCGGTGGCGGGTATCGCCATGGGACTCATCGAAGACGGCGAGCGCCACGCGATCCTCTCGGACATCCTCGGCGACGAGGATCACCTCGGCGACATGGACTTCAAGGTCGCCGGGACCCGCGAGGGCATCACCGCCCTCCAGATGGACATCAAGATCGAGAGCGTCGACTGGAAGGTGATGGAGGAGGCTCTCGAGCAAGCTCGCGCGGGCCGTCTCCACATTCTCGATTGCATGGAGTCGGAGACCCGGGTGGAGTTCGAGGGCTTCAAGGCACGGGTCGAGCTGTCGGAGTGGGCGCCGCGCCTCGAGGTGATCACCATCAAACCGGACCGGATCCGCGACATCATCGGACCCGGTGGTCGGGTCATCCGCGGTATCCAGGAGATGAGCGGCGCCAAGATCGACGTCAACGACAACGGCGAGGTAGGGATCTTCGCGCCGGATCTCGATTCCCTCAAACGGGCTCGAGCGATGGTGGACGAACTCACCCAGGAGGCCGAGATCGACAAGGTGTACCTGGGCAAGGTCAGGCGGATCACCGATTTCGGTGCCTTCGTCGAGATCTTCCCGGGAACCGACGGGCTGATCCACATCAGTCACCTGGCCGAGGGCCGGGTGGACTCGGTGACCGACGTCGTGGCCGAGGGCGACGAAGTTCTCGCCAAGTGCATCGACATCGATCCCAGCGGCAGGATCCGCCTGTCGCGCAAGGAGGCGTTGGCCGACGCCATCACCGAGGACTGAGGTCGTAGCGGTGCGGGTCGCAATCGCCCGTCTTCCCGGAGCCGCGGATCTGCCGCTTCCGGACTATGCGACCGAAGGGTCGGCGGGCTGCGACCTCCGCGCGTCCGTGGAGGGCGAGCGGCTGCTGGCGCCGGGGGAGCGCGCCCTCATCCCGACCGGGGTGCGGATCGCGCTGCCGCCGGGCTATGAGGCCCAGGTGCGGCCGCGCAGCGGGCTGGCCCTCGAGCACGGCATCACGCTCCCAAACGCGCCGGGTACGGTAGACTCCGACTATCGCGGAGAGCTGAAGGTCATCGTCTGCAATTCGGGATCCGAGCCCTACGTCATCCGGCGGGGCGATCGTATCGCCCAGCTCGTCGTCGCGCGGGTGACCCGGGTCGAGTGGGACGAGCATACGGATCTCGATGCGACACGCCGCGGACCCGGCGGTTTCGGTCACACGGGGGACTGAAGTTTGACGGAGTCGACGCCCGCGCGCGAGGAGCCGATCCACCCGAAACCCTCGACGCCCATCGACGCGCCGCGTTCCGGGAAGACCGTCAGCAATCTGCAGCTTCGTCTGTTGACCGCGGCCGTGCTGATCCCGGCGGTTCTCTACGTGATCTACAAGGGCGGCTACTGGGTGCTCGCAACCGTGGAGGTCATCACGGTGGTGGGGCTCAGCGAGTTCTATCGGCTGATCGAAGCGAAGGGCGCTCATCCGCTCCGCCGCTTCGGAACCATCGCCGGCGCCTCCCTGCCCGTGGTGGCGTTCGTCGGGAGCGAGTACCACGCCACCATCCTGATGAGCGCCGTCCTGCTCGGCGTGATGGTCGCCCAGCTCGGCAAGGCGCGAATCTCCGAATCGCTCGCCAGCATCTCCGGCACCTTCTTCGGCGTCTTCTACGTGGGCTGGCTGCTCTCCCATGCGATCGTGCTTCGCGACTTCCACCGGGTGGCGCAGGGCAAGTGGGGGGACGTCGCGGTGGCGGGGATCCTTCCCGAGGTCGGCATCTTCTATCTGTTCTTCACCGTCGCCATCGTGATCGCCGGTGATGCCGGCGCCTACTTCGCCGGTCGCGCCTACGGGAGACGCAAGCTCGCGCCCAAGATCAGTCCCGCGAAGACGGTGGAGGGAGCGCTCGGGGCGGTGGTCGCGGGGATCGGAGTTGGCCTGGGCAGCAAGGCGGTCTTCGAGATCCTGATCCCCGGCGTGACGGTCCAGATCGGATGGGTGGTCTGCGGGGTGTTGGCGGTGATCATCTCCGTGGTCGGCATCATCGGAGACCTGGTGGAGTCGCTCCTCAAGCGCGACGCCGCCGTCAAGGACACGGGTATCCTGCTGCCAGGGACCGGCGGTATCCTCGACCGGGCCGATTCCAGCCTGCTCGCGATTCCGGTGATGTACTATCTAATGCTCGCTCACACCTACTTCTGGGTCGGTTAGGAACCTGCAGGAGAGTCCCCCGGTGAACCGAGGCCATTCGAGATCGTCATCGAGCCAGCTGGAAGTGTCGCGTGACCTGGCTCGGGACCGAGACAGAGATCGGATCAAGGACGAGTGCGGAGTGTTCGGCATCCACGGACACTCCGAGGCCGCGACGATCACCTACCTGGGGCTCTACGCTCTCCAGCACCGGGGACAGGAGAGCGCCGGCATCTGCTCCACTCAGGGCGGTGAGCAGTTCGCCCACCGCGCCATGGGTCTCGTCTCGGACGTATTCAACGAGAAAAATCTCGCAAGGCTTCCGGGCCGTCACGCCATCGGTCACATTCGCTACTCCACGTCCGGGGAGAGCCAGCTCCGGAATGCCCAGCCTTTCTGTGCGAATACGGATGGCGGGCCCGTTGCCCTCGCCCATAATGGGAACCTGTTGAACGCCGGGGCCGTTCGCAAAGAGCTCGAAGGTCGGGGTGCGATCTTCAGCACCACCTGTGACAGCGAGGTGATGGTGCACCTGCTCGCGCGCTCCCGGGAGTCGAGCCTGGAGGAGCGGCTGATCGATGCGCTCTCGCGGGTGAAGGGCGCCTACAGCGTGGCCATGCTCACCGACGATGCCCTGGTGGCGGGGCGCGACCCGAACGGCTTCCGGCCCCTGGTTCTGGGTCGCCTCGACGGGGCCTGGGTGGTGGCCAGCGAGACCTGCGCCCTCGATCTGATCGGCGCCCGGACGGAGCGGTATCTGGATCCCGGCGAGGTGGTGGTGATTCGGCGCGGAAGGCTGCGCTCGCTGCGCCCCTTTCCGAAGTCCGAACGCGAATCGTTCTGCATCTTCGAGTACATCTATTTCGCGCGGCCCGATTCGAACCTTCGCGGCGGGAACGTCTACGCCTTTCGCAAGGATCTCGGTCGCGCTCTCGCCCAGGAGCATCCCGTCGAAGCCGACATGGTGGTTCCGCTGCTCGACTCCGGATGCCCGGCGGCCCTGGGCTTCGCGGAGGAATCGGGGATTCCCTACGAGACGGCCATCATTCGCAACCACTTCGTCGGGCGCACCTTCATCGAGCCGACCCAGTCGATCCGCGACTTCGGCGTGAAGATCAAGCACAACGCGGTGCGCGGGATTCTCGGTGGCAGGCGGGTGGTACTGGTGGACGACTCGATCGTGCGCGGAACCACCCTGCTCAAGATCTCGAGCATGGTACGAACCGCAAGCGCGCGGGAGGTCCACGTGCGCATCTCGGCCCCACCGACCATCGGACCCTGCCATTACGGCATCGACCTGCCCACACGAAGCGAGCTCATCGCGCATCGCCTCTCGGTCGATGAGATCCGCGAGAGCATCAAGGCGGATTCCCTGGGCTATCTCTCCCTGGAAGGGCTCCGGCGCGTCTCCCAGCAGCTCAAGCACGGTCACTGCGACGGCTGCTTCTCGGCTGAGTACCCCGTGTCGATCGATCCGGAGCGGTCCGTGCCCCAGCTCTCCCTCTTTCGTCCCGTCGATGAGGACGACGACGGGGAGCCCGAGCTGAACCGACAGGTGCCGGACGCGTGACCGGCACCGGGTCCTCCGATCCGGGCCGACTCGACCTCGCCGCGCTCGAGGAACGGGTCGCGGCGGGCGAGATCGATACCGTCATTACCGCCATCCCGGATCTCTACGGGCGTTTGGTCGGCAAGCGCAACACCGGGCGCTTCTTCCTCGACGAGGGGGCTCGACATGGAATGCACGTCTGTGACTACCTCCTGGCCTGCGATATGGAGATGGATCCGACTCCAGGCTACGCCTTCGCGAGCTGGGAGACCGGCTACGCCGATCTGCGCGGCGTCCCCGACCTCTCGACCCTTCGCGTGGCCTCATGGCTCGATCGCTCCGCGATCGTGCTCTGTGATGCGCGGCGCGACGGCCTGGCTGGCCTCGTCTCCGTCGCCCCGCGCTCGATCCTGATCCGCCAGCTCGAACGGGCGACTTCACTGGGCCTCGTCCCCAAGATGGGAAGTGAGCTCGAGTTTTTCCTGTTCCGGGGGAGCTTCGACGCAGCCCGGGCCAGCGGCTATCGCGGTCTCACGCCCACGCAGTCCTACATCGAGGATTACCACATCCTCTCCGGCACCTTCGTCGAGTCGGTGATCGGGGAGATCCGCCGGCAGATGGACGCTTCCGGTGTTCCCGTGGAGTTCAGCAAGGGCGAGTGGGGTCCGGGCCAGCACGAGATCAACCTTCGCTACGCGCCGGCTCTCGAGATGGCGGATCGGCACGTCATCTACAAGCTCGGGGCCAAGGAGATCGCGCACCGGGCGGGTTGTGCCCTGACGTTCATGGCCAAGTGGGACGAGCAGCTGGCCGGAAACAGCCTTCACGTCCACAGCAGCCTGTGGACCGAGAACGACGAGTCGCTCTTTGCCGGGGAGCGGCCAACGCTCGCCGGAACTCCCCTTCGCGCATCCGAGACGTTCGGGTGGTACCTCGGGGGCCTCCTGGCCCACGCCCGTGAGCTCGCATGGTTCTTCGCGCCGACGGTGAACTCCTACAAGCGCTACCGCCCGGGCACCTTCGCTCCCACGGGGATCGCCTGGAGCTACGACAACCGCACCGCGGGGTTCCGCGTCGTCGGCGGCGGCCCATCGCTTCGCGTCGAGTGTCGCATTCCCGGTGCCGACGCGAATCCCTACCTGGTGTACGCCGCGCTTCTGTCCGCGGGGCTCGACGGCATCGAGCGGAAGCTCGATCCGGGTCCGGTCTTCGAGGGTGACCTCTACAAGGCGGAAGGGCTTCCGCAAGTGCCCCGGTCACTCCCGGAGGCAATCGCGGAGCTCGAGCGCAGCGAGTTCGCCCGCCGCAGCTTCGGCGACGACGTGATCGACCACCTGCTTCACTTCGCCCGGAGCGAGCAGGCTCGCTTCGAGTCGGCGGTGACGGACTTCGAGCGTGAGCGCTACTTCGAGCGGGTTTGATGGTGGGAAATGCCGGCTAGGCCGCTCGTCGGTGTCACCACATACCACCGGGAGATCGACGAGCGCGCGCGCTTCCATCTTCCGAGCGCCTATGTGGACGCGGTCCGCGCGGGAGGCGGCCTCCCGGTCCTGCTCACGCCTGGAGAGGAGCGACCGGCGGAGCTGCTCGAGAGCCTCGACGCGCTGGTCTTCTCGGGGGGCGGAGACCTGGATCCGGTGCACTTCGGCGGGGACGACCACCCGGACTCCTACTTCATCTGTGAGGAGCGCGACGCCTTCGAGCTGCAGCTGATGCGCGCCGCCCTGGAAAGGGAGACTCCCATCCTCGCCATCTGCAGGGGAAGCCAGGTATTGAACGTCGCCCTGGGAGGCAGCCTCCACTCTCATCTCGAAGACGTGGTCGGTGACGCGATCCTCCACAGGGAGAGCCAGACCTGCCACAGCTATCACCCGGTGAAGCTCGATCCCGAATCCCGGCTGGCCGCCCTCCTGGGCGCCACGGAGCTTGCCGAGGTCGCCTCCTGGCACCACCAGGCAGTCGATGGGCTCGGTGCGGGCCTCCGCGCGGTCGCATGGGCGCCCGATGGGACGGTGGAGGCTCTGGAGCTTTCCGAGGCACCTCGCCTCCTGGCGGTCCAGTGGCACCCCGAGCTCCAGATCGAGCTGGGATCGCCGCAGCGCATGCTCTTCGAGGCGGTCGTGCGAATGGCCATCGAGAAGCGGTGACTCCCCGAGGGGAGATGCTCCCGATTCTGGTGAGCCCCATTCACTGGAGTCGTCAGGCGAGCGGGTGGTTTCGCCGATAGGCAGGCCAGGAGGGTACCGACATCACTCCGGAACGCGGTCTCTGTTCCGGAAACTCTCGGTCTGCGCCCCACATGGTCCATCGTCTACGCATCGCGTTCGCAGAAGCTGCCGTATTCCGAGAGGAGTACGAGCGGAACATCGTCAATGGAGGCTCCTTCATCCGCACCGCGGAGGATTTCCAGCCGCGCGACCTGGTCGAGGTCGAACTCGAGTTCGGCTTCTGTGGTGAATCGGTCGTGCTGGAAGCGGAGATCGTCCATTGTGTGAGGGCGGAGGAGGCGGGTTCGGAGTCCGACGCAGGTGTTGCGGTACAGTTCCTCGAGCCGGCGTCGGTGCTTCGCGAGCATCTGGAGCGCTTCATCGAGGAGAGCGGGGCCGCCGAAGCCGAGTCCGCCGAGCCCGCGGGTAGAGTGCTGTTCAGCGAAGAAGACATCTCCGGGTTGGACCTCGAGGGAATGTTCGAGGAGAACGGTGTCTCGGAGGTGAGCGAGGAGCCCCTCTTCGACGCGGCCGAGGTGGACTTCTCCGAGAGCTTCGAGGGTGAGGTGCTGGTCGGATTGGCGGGGGGTCGGCGCAAGGCGCCCCGGGTCCAGACCCGGGTCCAGGCCCGAGTCGATGCCAAGAGCGTGTCGCTGGAGGGTCGCACGCGAGACCTGAGCGAGAGCGGCGTCCTCATCTCGGCTGACGCGAGCGGTCTACCCATCGGGAAGGCCGTCAAGCTGGAGCTCGTCCATCCCGTCTCCGGCGAGCGGCTCGAGGTCGAGGGCGAGATCTCCCGCCACGTCGAGACCGAGGGCACTGTCGCTGCTGTGGGAATCGAGTTCGGCAGGGAGGCCGCCGATGGCGAACTCGCCGCCTTCCTGGCGGACGTGAGTCAGGTCGAGAGGGAGCTCAAACGCACTGGGATCTACGGAGCGATCGAGGTGCTCGGGATCGCTGCTCTGGTGCGGATGTTCGGCACCACCGCGACGCAGGGCACGCTCACGCTCGTCTCCGGCGTTGAGGACGGGTCGATCGGTTTCGAGAACGGGATGCTGCGCTACGTACAGATGGGTGAGCTGCGCGGGGCGAAGGCCCTGTCCCGGTTTCTCTCCTGGGAGCAGGGCACCTTCGAGTTTCACGCCCACCTCGATCCCGCGGAGGACGAGGCCGCTCCCTTTGCTCTCGAGGACGCGATGCAGGAGGCCATCCGTCAGCGCGAGGAGTTGATCCAGGTTGGACTCACCGGCAGCTTGGACCCCGCTGCCTGTTTCAAGATCGATGGAAAGACGCTTCTCGGCGAGAGCGGTCTCACCAAAATCGAGGAGGCCGTGCTCGATCTGGTGGCTGCTGGCTTCAGCGTCCGTCGCATCCTCGACGTGATCCCGGAGCCAGACGCCGAAGCGATCGAGGCCGTGAAGAGTCTCCTCGATGGGGAGATCATCAGACCGGCCTGAGTGTTCTTGCCTTTCCGAACTACGCTCGGCTGCGCCTCGCTGCGCGCGCGGCTCGCCTCCGGCTCCCCGCGCTTGCTCAAAGGCGTCGGACGGTGGTGTCCTCGCCGAAGTTCTCGTCGTCCCGGTCGGGGTGGTTCAGCGTGTAGTGAAGGCCGCGGCTCTCTTTGCGCCGCGAGGCGCACTCGACCACCAGCTCGGCGATGGTCGCGAGGTTGCGCAGCTCGATCAGGTCCCCGGTGACCCGGAAGTCCCAGTAGTACTCGTTGATCTCTTCCTTCAGCAGCACGATGCGCCGCCGTGCGCGGGCGAGGCGCTTGTCGGTGCGCACGATGCCCACGTAGTTCCACATCAGCCGCCGGATCTCGTCCCAGTTCTGGGTGATCACCACCGCCTCGGAGCTCTCCGTGGCGCTTCCCTCCTTCCACGGCTCCACGGGGACGTCGCCGAGGGGGAGATCGGAGAACCTGCCAATCGTCTCCTCGGCCGCCGCCTGTGCGAAGACCACGCCTTCGAGTAGCGAGTTCGAGGCCAGGCGGTTCGCGCCGTGAAGCCCGGTACAGGCCACCTCACCGCCGGCGAACAGGTTCTGCACCTCCGTCTCACCAGTCAGGTTCGTCACCACCCCGCCGCAGCAGTAGTGGGCCGCCGGAACCACCGGAATCGGCTCCCGGGTTATATCGATTCCGAAGCCCAGACAGGCCTCGTAGATGTTCGGGAAGCGCTCGCGCAGGTAGTCCGCTTCGCGGTGGGTGATGTCCAGGAAGGCCGAGTCCTCGCCGGTGCGTTTCAGCTCGTTGTCGATCGCTCGCGCCACGATGTCGCGGGGAGCGAGGTCCTTCATGGGGTGGTGGTGCTCCATGAAGGCCTCGCCTTCCTCGTTGCGCAGGACGGCGCCTTCCCCCCGGAGCGCCTCGCTGATCAAGAAGGACTTCGCCTGAGGGTGGTACAGGCAGGTGGGGTGGAACTGGAAGAACTCCATGTTCGCGAGCGCGGCGCCGGCCCGGTACGCCATCGCCATGCCGTCCCCCGACGCGATGTCGGGGTTGCTCGTGTAGAGGTAGACCTTGCCCGCACCTCCCGTGGCGAGGAACGTGGTACGCGCGCGGAAGCGCTCCACCTTCCCGGTCTTCGCGTCGAGCACATAGGCGCCGAGACTTCGGTTCGGGCCCGGCAGCCCTGCGCCGCGGGTCGTCAGCAGGTCGATCGCGCAGTGGTCTTCCAGCAGGGTGATGTTCGGATGCGCGCGGGCCCTGGCCAGAAGCGCCCGCTCGATCTCGCGCCCCGTGGCGTCCCGGTGGTGGAGGACGCGGCGCACGGTGTGGCCGCCTTCACGCCCGAGCTCGAAATCGGCGCTGCCCTGGGTGGCACCGCCGCCCTCGCGATCGAACTCGACGCCCAGCTTTCCGAGGGCTTCGATGGCGGCCCGGCCGCGTTCGACGACGAAGTTCACCACGTTCTCGTGGCAGAGGCCGGCGCCGGCATTCATGGTGTCCTTGGCGTGGGACTCGAAGGAGTCCTCGTCGGAGACCACCGCTGCGATGCCGCCCTGAGCGAAGTTCGTCGCCGACTGGACGGCTTCCTTCTTGGTGACCACCGCCACTCGCCCGTGTTGCGCCACGCGGAGGGCGTAGAAGAGGCCCGCGACGCCGCTGCCCAGGACGAGGAAGTCGGAATCGTTGTTTCGTGACATTGGCTCCCCCTGGGGTGTGCGCTGCTGGAGGGCGCCTCGCGGTGATGCTTCGACCTAAGGCGGCGGTCCGGGCGCTCCGATAACGGGTACTCGAGCTGGAGACGGATCGAGTCTATCCGGTGGAGTGACTCGATGACAGCCCCCCGCGGGGATGTCTTTGGGGCCCGTGTGTGGTGAGAACCTTGCGTGCATTACTGATGCTGGTGTTGGCCGGTGGGGTCCTGGCCATCGGAACACCCGTGGGTGCAGGGACCGCCCTCTACGGATTCGTGGACGAACGGGGCGTGCTCCACTTGTCCAACGTTCCCAGTGACCGCCGATACACCCGGATCAGAGCTTTGCGCTCCCTCGCCACCCGCTCGAGCGCCGACCGCGTCTCCCCGATGAGCGCCTACGACGATCTCATCGAGCGCGCCTCACGGCGCCACGGGGTTCCCGCAGCCCTGGTGAAGGCGGTGATTCACGCCGAGTCCGCCTTCGATCCGAAGGCGGTCTCGGCCAAGGGCGCCATGGGCCTGATGCAGCTCATGCCCGCCACGGCGCAGCTCCTGGGTGTCGCGCGACCCCACCACGCCAGAGAGAACGTCGAGGGCGGCACCCGCTATCTGCGCTCACTGCACGATCAATACGGAAGCTGGACCCACACTCTGGCCGCGTACAATGCGGGTCCTTCGGCCGTGGATCACTACCGCGGCGTTCCTCCCTATACCGAAACGCGGCAGTATGTGAAGCGGGTCCTTTCGTACTATCGTCGATACCATGGGGACTTCGCTCAGTGAGTCAGACGCCTCGCCCGCAGCACTGGTCCGCGAGAGGTTCTGGAATCTGCCCAACACCATCACGGTGGTGCGCCTCGCGGTCGTTCCCGTCTTGCTCGCATTCCCCCTCTTCGACGGGCCCGTGGGAAGCAGGATCGTCGCCTGGCTCTTCATCATCTCCGCCCTGGGCGACATCCTCGACGGCTGGGCCGCTCGCCGGGGCCAGCAGGTCACCCGGATCGGCAAGCTCCTGGATCCCCTGGCTGACAAGCTCACCGTGACCACCGCGCTCATCATTCTCCTCAACATCGATCGGATTCCCGAGTGGGGCACGCCCCTGGTGGTGGTGATCATCGGGCGCGAGCTGGCGGTGACGGGCTTGCGTGGAATCGCGTCCGCCGGGGGCCAGGTGGTGGCCGCGACCTGGCCGGGGAAGGTCAAGACCCTGACCCAGAACGTGGCGATTGGCGCTCTGCTCTTCCCGGATCCGACGCTCGGCCTGCCGGCCCATCGCATCGGCCTGACACTCCTGGGCGCGGCGACGGCACTGACGCTGTGGTCGGGATACGTTTACTTCGCCGACTACTTCGGCGGAGCGTCCCGCGCCGAAGCCCGGAAGCCACCCCCCGAGGAGGGCATCGCATGAGCCGGCTAGAGGAATTGAGCGGACGGATCGATTCCCGCGACGCGCGGATCGGTGTCGTCGGCCTCGGCTACGTGGGGCTTCCCCTGGCGCTGGAGTTCGCCAAGGCGGGGTTTCGGGTGACCGGCTTCGAGTTGGATGAGGACAAGGTCAGCGCGATCGCCGAGGACAGATCCTACCTCGAGGACGTCCCCGCGCAGGACGTGAAGGCGGCGCGGGAAGCGGGCAAGCTCGAGGCCACCTGCGACTTCGGGGCGCTGTCCAAGACCGACGTGATCAACGTCTGCGTGCCGACTCCCCTCACCAAGACCAAGGATCCCGACATCTCCCACATCGTGAGGGCGGTGGAAGAGATCCGGAAGCGCCTCAGGAGCGGACATCTGGTCATCCTCGGCAGTACCACCTATCCGGGCACCACCCACGATCTCTTCATTCCCCTGCTCGAAGAGTCGGGCCTGGAGGTGGGAGCCGACTTCGCGGTGGCCTTCGCCCCCGAGCGCATCGACCCGGGCAACCAGAAGTTCCCGCTCCGCAAGGTGCCGAAGGTCGTGGGCGGCGAGACTCCCCTTTGCACGGCGCTGTGCACCAAGGTCTTCGAGGCCATCTTCGACTCCGTGGTGCCGGTCTCCTCGTCCCAGAGCGCCGAGATGGTGAAGCTGCTCGAGAACACCTTCCGAGCCATCAACATCGGCCTCGCCAACGAGATCGCTCTCATGTGCGATCGGCTGGGCCTCGACGTCTGGGAGGTCATCGAAGCGGCGGCGAGCAAGCCCTACGGCTTCATGAGGTTCGATCCGGGGCCGGGTCTCGGCGGCCACTGCATCCCAGTGGATCCGACCTACCTGGCCTGGAAGATGAAGTCGCTCAACTTCCCGGCCCGCTTCATCGACACGGCTACCGAGATCAACAGCCACATGCCCGAGCACGTGGCCACGACGGTGGGGGATCTCCTCAACGACGACCGCATCGCGGTGAACGGCGCACGGATCCTGATCATGGGTGTGGCCTACAAGGCAGATGTCTCGGACGTGCGCGAGTCGCCGGCCCTGAGCATCATCGCGTCGCTCGAGGCCAAGGGCGCCGAGGTTCGCTACCACGACCCCCACGTTCCCGAACTTCGACTCGGGGACCGCTCGGTCAAGAGCGTGGACCTGACGGATGAGGCCATCGGTTCGGCCGACCTGGTCGTCATCGTCACGAGCCACAGCGGTGTGGATTACGAGCGCCTGGTCGCCAGCGCCCACCGCGTCTACGACACGCGGAACGCGACCCGGGACGTCGGCCTGGGCAAGGAGAAGGTCCGGAAGCTTTAGCCTGCATTTCTCACCAGCTCGCTGCTGCGGCCGCCGAGAGCACCGCATCTTCGCGACCTTCTCCCTCCGGCCGCCTCGACGTACTGCCCAGTACGCCTTCGGCCCCCTCCGGTCCGAGGGCCGCGAATCTGCGGCACTCTCGGCGCCCTCGCTACGCGACCCGGTG
>Ga0255055_10000064_pt1 | contig 74974 bp, 72 predicted proteins | sample JV7_2_27_MG_FD_188633 | JGI IMG/M metagenome (GOLD analysis project Ga0255055, IMG submission 188633) | Seawater microbial communities from Jervis Inlet, British Columbia, Canada - JV7_2_27 | ecosystem: Environmental > Aquatic > Marine > Inlet | place: Canada: British Columbia | collected... | reverse complement strand
TTGATCCTCCGGTACCTCGAGGCCGATCCAGAGAGGTTGCACCATGCCGGCCGGCACGGAGACGTCGGTGACGAACGACTCGCCCTTCTCATTGATCCCACCGCAGTTGAAGCAGGTGAGCGTCTCACCGAATGCCTCGGGGAAGCCCTCGAACGCCACGCGAACATCGTTCACCGCTTCAGCGTCGGCGACCACCGCTAGTTGAAACGTGAAGTACTCGCCCCGGAGCGCCTGGCTGTTGAACTCGCCCAATTGTCCGCGCTCCGCCCAGTGGTGCGGCAGGAAGTGCCGCATGCGTACCGGATAGTCGCGGTGCTCGGGCACCAGGGCCCAGCCATTCTCTGCAGCGGACATGAAGGCGGCGGTCTCGGAGTCGCTCGCAATCACCTCCATCGGAAAGAAACTGTGGAACGTGTTCACAGATTGGATGTGCGTGGTCCGCGCTCGCGGCAGATTCGCCTGATCTGCGGCACGCACCCGTCGCTTCCAGCCCGGGTCTGCCGTCGAAGCGATCTCGGGGTAGGTGATGCGCGGATAGTACCCCCCGGTGGACTCCCACGGCATGTAGTAGACGTGGTACGTATAGGACCCTGGATTCGGCTCGAAGACGACATCACCCGACACGTTCTCCACCCGCAACGCGCGCGCGTTCGAGACGGGCTCGTTTGACGCTGCATCCACCACCACGATGGACTTCGCCACGGGATCTTGGTCGCGCCTCCTCCAGGGGATGGTGACCACGACAACCTTGCCGGCCGTACTGTCGAGCACCACAACGGCTCGATGATTGCCCCACGAGCGTCCCTCCGCGCCCGCCGCAAGGTATGGCTCCCAGTTACCGGCCTCGAAAACAACGCCGTCGATGACGTTGGGAATCTCCGGTGCGCGGTATAGCTCGTGCGAACCCTCGGAACCGGCGCACGCGGTCAGCAGCAGCAAGACCGCGGCGACATACAACTGCGGAGTAGATCGATTGAGTGTCATGGCGTTATCGACAGGGTTCGAAGAAGGAGCCGACCGTCGAGACCGTCGAACAGACCGGCGTACTCGGCGGCTAGTCGCAGGGTAGTCTCACGCATGTCCTCACCGTCCTCAATGGCGCGAATCATCTCGGCCGCGAAGGCCCCGACCTCGGTGTCGGAGTCGTACGTGAGTGCGCGGACCGCGTCGGTCCGCCCGAGCGCGGCCAGCGAGCGAATCGCGAGGAGGTCCAGTCGATCCGGATCGGCATCCGTGAGGTCGGTGGCGTCCACGACTGCCTCGAACGCCGAGCGGGCCTCGTCCCACTCGCCGAGCCGCTGCGCGGCCAGACCCAACAGATAGAACACGAGCCGCTCCTCGGGGTCGTACGGACGTCCCTGCCCGAGATGCTCGGGCCAGTCGAGGGCGGTGCGCAGGTGCTGCTGCGCGGCGGCGAACGCGCCGCGCTCCATCGCGTCGAGGGCGGCCAGCGTGTGTGCCTGCTCGTACATTCGGTGGCTCGTGCGCGCGTTCTCGGACGGAAGGACGTGGGTGGTATTCAGGATGTCGATCGCCTCACGCGACCGTCCAAGCTCGTTGAGCGACCGCACGTGCAGTAGATCCAGATTGAAGTCGTCTGGGAACAGTGCGCGGCCGGCGCCCGACTCGGTCAATGCGTCCTCCCACAGGCCCCCGTCCTGGAGGTACCGGACCAGGTGGATGCGAATTGTCCGGTTCGCACTGTCTACCTGCACGGCTCGGCGCAGGTCCATCTCCGGATTCCGTGCGGCGATGCGCTCCAGTAGGAGCGCGCGTGTCACGTAGAACGGTGCGAAATCCGGCCGGTCGCCCAGCGCTGCCAGCAGCTCCGCCGCCTCGTCTTCCCGATCCAGGGCCCACAGGTTGAGCGACAGCAGATAGGCCCACGACCAGTGGTCGCTGCGTTCCGCGGCCCACCTCAGCACCGGAAGGGTCTCCCGGCGGAACGGAAAGACCAGTGTCGGGTCGGCGCCACCGGCGAGCACCGACTGATCGTCGTCGAGCCACCCGCGCCATGCCAGAAGCAGAGGGTTCGGCGACTCACCCGTGCCGAGGCGGAGAAGGGCAACGGCGTCCTGAGTTGATCCTCGCCGGACATAGTCGACGGCGAGCTCGAGGATGGTCTGGTCCGGGTACTCGCTCCGCCACGTCGCGGTCAGCGCCTTAGCCGACGCTTGATCGGGTGCCGCGAGATAGGCCTCGGCAGCCGCAAAGTGATGCAGCGGATCGATCTCGAGCAGTTCCTCTCGAATGGAAGTGGCCAGACTCGAGTCTCCCCGTTTCCGGCCGGCCATCGCGATCACCTGCCGCGCCGGGAGGTTGTAGCGGTCATAGTCGAGTGCGAACTGTGCGTACCGTACGGCCTCCGCGTAGTGCCCGTCGGCGAGCGCAAGCTCGGCGAGCTGCACGTAGGCGACCGACCGATACGCCATCGACCGGGCCGCCCAGCCGTACGCGTCACGCGCATCGGTTACTCGGTCCAACGCGCGGTAGAGGTTCCCGGCAACGAAGTTCGCCGCGGCGTCGTAGGTGTCGAGCTGTAGCACGCGGGTCACGTGCGCGGCTCCCGCTTCGTACCGCGCGCGGCGGTACTCCAGATCGGCGAGCCCGAGCAGCGCGTCGCGGTGCCACGGTTCCTCGGCCACGGCCTGCTCGAAGATTGTGCGGGCGGCGGCGTAGCGACGGCCCTGCGCCAATTCGCGTGCTTCCGCGACCCACCGATCGGTGTCCGGAATGTGGGGCCGTGCGGAAGCACCCGTCGGAAACGGCCTTGCCAGCGCGCGGGTGCCGGCGTCCGACGTGTAGTCCAGGCCGAGCGCGGGAAGCTCTATCCGATAGGCGCTGTCTTCGGCGAGGTCGACGGTTTGTTCAACTGGTTCCAGAGCCGAAAATGCGATGGGGATCGACGCGACGAGGCGATCGCCGGATGAGACTCGCAGCGTGTCCGTGATGTCACCGAACGCGTGAGCGCTCACGGTCAGGCGTCCCTCATCGTGCCGCACGTGCATGGCTCCGTCGCGGGAGGCGTCGGTGAGCCCCCCGATCCCCTCGAGTGGAAACCACGTCTCCGACCAGCGGTCGGCCGCCCCGGGATCGAACCCCACCTGCGAGATGGGATTCACGTCGTCGCCTGGCGCGTACTGCACGAATAGTCGCCCCGCCTGGTACTCGACGTACTGTCCATCGGTATCCGTGAGCAGCTCCTCCCACACGCCTCCTTGGCGAGAAAGGGCCCAGAGCCAGAGCTTCTGACCCGGCATCTCTTCGTAGCGCGACCAGTGACCGAACCCGTAGCCGTCGTCGTGGTAGTAGCCACCGAAGAAGTCGTTCAGCTCGCCCACGACGTGGTAGGACTTGTGTCCGGCGAACGTGTTGTTGGCATAGGCGGGCAGGTAACGGCCGGCACTGTCGACCGGCCATGGTCGTCTCGCTCCTGAATGTTGCAGAAACGCATTTCCTGGGATGAACATCTCGAGATCGCTGCGAGCAAACGCCGCCGCCGTCATCCAGTTGTAGTAGGGGTGCTCGAGCGGGGTCGGATTGTACCAGAGGACGTTGGTCTCGAAGTATGCGCGATCGCGAGGCAGGCGGATCTCGACGCGCCAGTGGGTCCGGGACGGCAGATCCATCGCCCCCACGATGCAACTCACGCTCCCATCGGAGTTCTCCCGCATGATGTAGTCGATGGGCGTGGCCGTGGACGGTGTGTGGCCAATCACGCCGAAGTTGAACTCGATCCCGCCCGACGTCCACGGACCGCGCAGCGCGATGTTGCGGAACTTCATCACCTCGTTGCGATAGATGAACTCATGGCCCGTACGCTTCACGACCGCACCCCACACCTTGCCGCCTGCCTCGGGGAGCACGAACACCTCTACGAGATCGTTCTCGAGGTGAACCACGCGCCATTCCCGAGGAATCCCGTCCTTCGCGTATCCCTCGAACGAGTGGTACGGGTACAGGCGGGCATCACGTGTGAGTATCGGGATCGGATTGGGCTCGGAGAACGGATAGGTCGTGATGACTCGGGTTTCTTCCGAGATGCGCGCGGTCTGGGCGGCGGATGAGCGCCAAACCGACGTGAGCGCAGCAATCAGTACGATCGTGGTACGAAGCGACAGGGCTAAATCCCTCCGTAGCTGAGTGCGCCGGTTAGGTGGCATCCAAGCCGGCAGAGTCCCTCCGTGCTGTGCGCTCCAGTACGAGCCCCAAGCCGGTTGTGATGACCGGGATCATGACATAGGTGACACCGATGTCCGCCAGGTATTGACCGATAGTCATGTACATCGGTCCCCCGAAGAGCATGAGGGGTGCGTCGATGGCGACGCAGATCGCGAGCCACAAGCACCCGAGCAGGACGGCCTCTCGCACGAAACCTCGACTGACCCGAGCCATGTAAACGACGCCGAGTGCTACAGTGATGCCTGCAACGGCGACCGGCATGATGGACTCGAAGAGCGCCCGCGACGACTCCCGAAGCGGGAAGATGAGGAACGCCACCACGAAGGGTACGAGCCAGACCACGACCCCGAAGAGCAGCGCCTTGCCGATTGATGTCATGCGGGCCTCCTCCGTTCAGGGGATGCCGTCTAACGGCTCCGCAGCTGGATTCGCGGGTTAGGCTGCGTGTCAGCGCCGAGAAAGACGCCACTACTCCCGCAGGCTCTCGAGTTGGTGCGCAAAATAGTCACGCCAACTCTCGGGCAGCACACCAACGGCAAGCGCCTTCCGCAAGAGCGCCTCGTTTGTCCTCTCGGTCGTGTAGAGACGCGTCACATCAGTGACGCGGAGCCCATCGGGGTGCGTCGCAACCCGCTCGAGGTGATCGCCTGCCTGAACCAGGCCTTCCTCAACTACGCCGAAATAGAAGCCCGTGCGCTGGCTCTTCAGAAACAGCTTCACCATGTCCGCACGGCCAAAGCGAATCCCGAGCTTGAAGCAGGGCATGCGCGGTTCGGTCACGACCACGCGGGCGCTGCCCACCCGAAACTCATCGCCGATACACACTGCCTCCTCGCTTACTCCATCAACGGTGAAGTTCTCTCCGAAGCTGCCCCAAGGGAGCTCACCGTCCCCAAGTTCGCCCCGCCAGTAGTCATAATGCTGAGTCGGATAGACGTAAACCGCCTTCGTAGGACCACCGTGCACCGAAAGGTCGGCCTGCCCGTCGCCCTCGAGATTGTGCCGCCGAAGCGCCACCGGGCCGTCCACCGGAGCTTTGAATATGCCGGTGGTCACGGGCTTGCCCCTCCAAGTGACTTCGCGGGGAAGTCCGACGTTGACAGAAACCAGCCTCACCATGAGTCCGCTCTCATCCATTGAGCACGCAGTCTAACGGCTCTGCACACTAGCGCGCTCCTTCGAAACCTCGGGTGGGGGCACCTGTAGCTTTCCTCCACGCACGGTCGATCCCACCACGATGGCCGCACCCACCAGCACGAGATTCTTGATGATATACTGACCTTCCAGCGTTGGCGAATAGGGGAACGCCGAAAAAGTCTCCGAGGGGAAGAAGACCAGCGGGAGCATGGTGCCGGGCATTTGGATGAACAACAGCAAGAGTGTCAAGCGCAGAAACTGGCCCGTGATCAGCCCTATTCCAATGAGCGTCTCCCACACGGCAAGGAGTGGTAACGCTACCGATGGCTCCACGACGCCCAAAGTGAGGCGATCAATCGTGTGCGCCGCGAGATCAGCCGCAGGACTCCATCCCGGCACGAACTTGATGGCGCCGAACCACACAAAGACAATACCAAGGGCAATCCGCGTAAGCGTCACGCCGTTCCGAGCCATCCAGGCTGTGATGCGGAAGTCGACGTGCTCGAGGCGGGTGGGCACGGTCATCATGATTCTCCATTCGTGGACGGCGGACTCGCCACCTAACGACTCCGCCGCTGCATGCGCGGGGTAGGCAGCGTCTTCATCCTGATTCTTGTTCCGACGGAGCGTAGCTACGGCCGGAGACACGGGTTGGACTGAGCCTCCAGACGAGGAATACTCCGGATGCCAGCCGTGGCCCCTGTTCGCGGCGCCACCACGCAGGTGCCTCGGCGATTACAGGTTCGAATGCCGACAAGACCTGCTGCCTCTCTTCCTCACTGCCAACGATCCCGAACGTGCCTTCGCCAGTTACGCCATGCCATTCCCACAGTCCCGTATCGTGTGAGGAGTCCACTTGGAAGGCGACGTTCGGATTGATCTTGGCGAGGCGAGTCTTGCGGCCCTCCGTCGTGACGCCGTAGAGGGCTGACTGCAGCCAGACATACCCCATTGGGATCAAGTACTGCGATTGGCCGTCCTGAAATGCAATCCGAACGACTCGCTCTCTGGCGAGGACTTGGTAGGTTTCGTCGTCACTCAATTCATTCCTGGGCACGTCCAGTACTCCAGCCGATGAAGTGGCTCAGGTTACGCTGCCTAACGGCTCCGCAGCTGCATGCGGGGGTTAGACGGCTGCCTCACGAGGGCGCGACCTCTCGCTCGGTGCAGTCGGGTTCGACGTCGTAGCCCAAGTAGAAATAGCGATGCCACCGACGTTCACCGGTCAGCGCCGGACCAGACCACACGGTGAGGTGCAAGCCCTCGCTGCTGGCACAGACCCGGAACGTCTCAAGCTCACCCTCTCCGTCCAAGTCGAGCCGGAACTCGCCGTCGAGCTCCTGGAGCCTCTCCGCAGAAGTGAGAACGGCGAAATACAGAACGCCCGACGAGCGATGCTCCCCGGTCAGGGCAGCGCGATAGAACGTCTCGCCGCTCGCAATGAGATCCCGGGGACACCGCTCCTCGCGTAGCGCCAGGACCTGTGCCGGAACGGCGGGGCCGCCCCCGACTACGTCGAGGAGAACAAGAGGCGTGGTTGGGGCAATGCTGGGGTTCTGGATCGCCATGCAGAGCTCGCCCTCCTCGTCAACGGTTGCCACACCGACGGCTGCGGCGAAATTGAAGGCCTGGCCGCTGAGGGTGGCAGCCTGGAGGCCAAGGACCAGTAGCCATGCCGGGGCAGAGCGTGTCATGACAGTCGCAGCGGCCCAACGCCTCCGCAGCTGCATGCGCGGGTTAGACCGCACCGTTGGATGGGACAAGATCCGCCAGCTGCTGTCCGCTGCCTCGCCACTGACGCTTGATCTTGGTCGTCCGGCGCACGATCCAGCCGAATAACCGCACGGCTGACCAGTACAGCCATGCGGGACTGAAGTCAGACTCCTGCAGAAGCCGACGGAAGAAGGCATCAGCGTGACGCCGTTTGAGCGGCAGCCCATCTGGCAGGAACTGATAGAGAGCGTCATGTACAAGTGAAGCGTAGTATGTCTTCGGTCTGTGCGTGTCGCTGTAGACGACGCCCTCAGGAGTCCCCAGCAGGAGGTCGAAGACGCAGAACTTGGGACTGCATCCATTCCAGGCGTAGCCCCTCATCACGGTGATGCGTCCAGTTGTCTCGACAATGAGGCGCACGTCGCCTGACGAGTCTCGGAACACCAGATCCTCCGGGATCGAGTGCCGCGAGTCCCAGCTGTAGCTCGCGTCGAGCTTGTAGAGCCAGCGTACTCCGGTACGGCACGACATACGCGTCGGTGCGGCCTAACGACTTCGCAGCGGCGCTTGGCCCTCGAGCGATACGAAACTCACCGATCCGACCAAACCGCGAGTTCGTTTCCACTCGGATCGGCAAAGTGAAAGCGCCGCCCACCCGGAAACTCGAACGTCTCCCGGACGATCCGTCCGCCGCTCTCGCTGATCTTGGCTTCGATCTCTTCCAGGTTCGTGGCATAGAGCACGACTAGTGGCCCGCCTGCCGCAACCTGCGGCGCCACAGTGAAGCCGCCCCCCAGTCGGCCGTCAGTGAAGCTCGTGTAATCAGGACCGTAGTCGGTGAACTCCCAACCGAAAACCGCAGAGTAAAACCTCTGGGTCTCCTCGATGTTCGTGGTCTGAAACTCTATGTAGTCCACACGACGGTCTTGTTCTGATTGGCTCATGACTTCCTCGCTCCTAGGGGTCATCGCAGACTCCCCTGGGATGGTGTCCTGACGACTGCCAGGACTTTCACTGCATGCCAGGGTGGCGAGCATCGCGCACGTTAGCGCATAACGAACGGTGATTGTTGACGCCATAATCGAGAGTACCCTTCCACTGTATGTTGTCGTCACTGCGCGCCGTCTGTCCAACGCCTCCGCAGCTTCATGCGCGGGTTAGGCGGCGCCACCATTATCGAGAGGCCCGACTGCGAAACTCGATTGCCGCGGCCGGCTGAGTCTGTACGAACCAGCTCTTGAGAAGCTGGTTATGATGCTCGATGATCTGGGGCGCTCGCAGATACTCTGTGTCCCACGTGCTGTGCGCATCCTCGACCAGCGTGACGTCGTACCCAAGCGAGAACGCTCGCCGGCAAGTCGTGTCAACACAAAGCTCGGTCTGAATTCCGGCAATCGCTAATGACCTGACACCCCTCTCTCGAAGAATCTCGTGGAGGTCAGTGCCGTGGAACGCGTCGGGAGTCCGTTTTTCCAGAACTGGCTCTCGCCCCTGAGGAGCGGCATCAGGGTGAAGCTCCCACCCCTCCGTCTGTTCCTCCAGGGCATGTCCCGCGGGACCAGAATGCTGGACGAGAACAACCGGGACCCCGGCCTCCCGGGCTCGGGAGAGGAGTGCGCGGACTCTGGCTCGTAGCTCGGCAGCCGCCCAAACCGGCGGGATCAGCGGACTGTTGAACATGCCGCGTTGCAGGTCAATCAGCAGTAGCGCGTCGCAGCTCACGGTGTGCTCCGGGGACGCTCTCAAACGTGCTGGTCAACGAGGATCGGGTTTCCGTCCGGGTCAACTGCGATAAAACTGGCGGGTCCCGTGCTGGCCTCATCGGCCTCGGCTATCAGTTGCACGCCTTCCGCTTTGACCTGGCGCTGAAGATCGCGCACGTCGGTAAAGGTGTCGAGCTTGCCAGCGTTGCTGTCCCAGCCCGGATTGAAGGTCAACGTGTTCTTCTCGAACATGCCCTGAAAGAGACCGATCGCGTGCGCGCCGTTCTTCATGATCAGCCAGTTTTGGGAGGCCTCTCCGGCGAAGACCGTGAAGCCAAACCTCTCGTAGAAGGCTTTCGAAGCCTGAAGATCCTTGACAGCCAAGCTAATCGAAAACGCGCCGAGTTCCATACCTTCTCCTTTGGAAAGCGGTGACAACGGTTCTTGCCACCTAACGACTCCGCAGCGCATGCGCGGGTTAGGTGGCACCCGCGTCGCTCCCGCGTGCAGAAAACCAGGGATGTGACCCGAATTGATCTCGGGGCACGGCCTCGCCCCGGGTCACGTACCACTCAAAGCCTCGCACAACTGATGACAGGTACTTCGTGAGCATAGGACGAAGGCGCAACCTATGTGGAAGCCAGCGAATCACGACAGGCACCTGTTGCAACACGTGCGGGTACACTGCAATGCGGAGCGTGGATTCGCCTCTGGCCTTCGGGAGAATCCTCCACGACACGAACGACATCCTGCCGCCACGCGCACCTATCTCAAGGTCATAGCCGACCCCGTCGATCCACCGACAGAACCGGCGCTCGAAGACCCACCCACTGAGGTAGTGAATCTCATCTCGGGAGGCTTCACCAGGCCAGACATCTACCGGGTTCTTGGCACAGAATGGATGACACAGCTCGAGATTCCCAGGCAAGGATATGGCCTCCCACACCTTCTCTGCCGGTGCAGCGATTGGTGCTGCGACAGCAACCGGCCACCTGAAGCCTGGCTTCGGATCATCCACCTCAGCTACCGGACGGACCGACATGTGTCCACCTAACGACTTCGCGGATCAGCTGCGGGCGCCTGTGAGGCGGCCCGCCTACTGATACCGGATCGCGTAGTAAATGACGTATATCCATGACAAGAGGCCGTGGATGATCGCCCAGATGATCGATTTATTGGCGCTCCACGAGATCGCGATAGCGAGAGCGGTACCGAATCCTATGCCGACCGTAGCGGCGTCCTTGGAACCAGCCATTCTCTCCTTGCTCCTGTGATAGTCCCTTTGCGGGTCCGCCTGCTGCTGCATGCGCTTGTTAGCCGCTGCCCGACAGACGGCATGCCACCTCATTCAAATCGCCAGTAACTAGCTGGGCCCGTACTTCGGTGTGATCCGCGCCAGCCACTCCAGATGGTCTTTGCTGTCCGCCACACTGGCGTCCACAACCACGGTATCGGGAACAAACCGCGCCCGGTCGTTGGCGGCGACATCTCGCAGGTCCAAGGCAAGGAGGCCCGCTACCAACTCGGAGTATTCCTCATCATCGATCGAAAACGGCTCCCACCCAGCGCCCGGGCCCATGCCAGCGTCACCCCCACCGCGGGCAAGGACCTCGTTCAGTACCTGCAGTGGCGGAATCACTCCGAACATGATGAGGTACGGCACGTCCAGAGCAAACTCGGTCAGTGGCGCAGTCCGCTGCTCCGGCCCGTCTTGATGGAATTCGAAGCGTTCATAGCTGACGGTTCTCATCAGTCTGGATCTCCTGCCGCAGGCGGCCCAGTGCGCATAAGCTACGGGGCGGGGCCGGGACCGATCTGTCCTCGCTGTTTGGTGAGCAACCGCTCCGCAAACTCGACGCGCTCCTCAAGATCAGCCATCTGTTCCAGATGCCGATGTTCTAACTCACCCATCCGATCTTCAAGACCATCGACCAGTGCCGTATCGGCCCAGCCGGCTCTCAATCGTTCCACCCTATGACGATACCAGGTCGGGAGAGCCGAACCGGCTACGACCAGTCCAAGCAGCCCAGTGGCCGCCCCCAACTCCGCCTCCGCCGCTGTGAGAAACATCAGGATTCCTCCGACCGCGATCCTCCCGAGGATATCGATGGCGGGCCACCAGCGGCGCTTAGTGGACCCACTCGCCGCTCTGGGTGGTACCGGCGCGGTACCTGCCCCAATGGGGTAGGCGCACTCCGGGCACACTGCGGCGCTGTCCGACACCTCCCGCCCGCATTCTGGGCACTCGATCAATGCCATCTGTGTTTGCGCTCCTTCACCGTTGGCCGAGACTGGTCCATTTACATCGATTGTCTGCAAGCTTACGTCGGTTGTTTGAGAGCTTACATCGGCCGTTTGTAAGCCTGCATCCGTAGTTTGCAGGCTTTCATCAGGTGTTTGCAGGCTTACATCGACCGTTTGCGAGCCTGCATCAGCCGTTTGCAGGCTTGCATTCGTCGTTTGTACGCTTACAAAGGGGCGCGGGAGGCTCACAAACGGCCATGTACGGCTTACAAACGGGGCCGTCCTCGCCCCGGCCAGAACCGTTCGGGGGCATCGTATGCCCGAATTGGGACATTCATACTGCAGAACGTGAGGCTCCCGTTTGTGCGGCGGCTACAGCCGGTCCGCAGCTGCTGCGTACTAGCTCGAGCGCACCCCACCTGCCTCGCCCACTCCCCCGGGTCCTGCCTACACGCCCGGCAGCTTGATGTTGAAGCTGAGCCCCACTCCCAGGACCGTGGGTGAGCGTCCGATGAGCGGGAAGTCGCCCCCTGACTCGTCGCTCAGGTTCGCCCAGTCCAGCGCTATGTAGCCGCCGAGCCCGATCGAGAAGCCGACGTTGATGCCGGCGGAGAGCCCGAATCCCGTCTGCGTTTCCGTCGCGTCGTTCACCGTCACCTTGCGCACGTTGAACCGTGGCGCGCCCCAGAGTTCCAGCTTGAAGCCCGGAACGGGAGCGCTCACCGAGACGCCGACGCCGACGGGGACGTTGACCTCGGCTGTGGTGTCGCTCGGTGCGAGGCGGCCGTACCCCGCCTGCACGTTGAGCGCAACGGGGAGAACTCCGCCGCCGAAGATCCTGAAGGCGGCCATTCCCATCCACTGGAAGCTGTTCTCGTCCACCCCTCCGATTCCGGCGTTCACCGTCCCGACGCCCACGCCGAGCGAGATAGCCGAAACGCCGAGCACTGCGCGTGCCCCAAACGCCGTGTTCTTGCCGGACTCGTCGTTCATGCCCTTGCCGAAGTCACCGTACAGCGTGAACCCGGTGCCGCCCTTGGGCGAGAAGTGCACAGGCATGCTGTTGAGCTGTGCGGTGGCGGGCTGGGCCACCATTGCGAGCAGCAATGCGGCGCCGACTGGGATCATCCGGAGTTTCATCTGTCTCTCCTCATCAGCTGCCGAGCGCGGCCTCGACCGCCCGCTCCGCATGGATCCTCGTGGTATCGAACAGCGGCACCGGCGCGTCTTCGGGTGCGACGAGCATGGAGATCTCCGTGCACCCGAGCACGATCGCCTGCGCTCCACGTGCGGCGAGGGCGTGCATGATATCGCGGTAGCGCTCATGCGACTCGTCCAGGACCTTGCCCAAGCACAGCTCGTCGAAGATCACGCGGTCGATCACCTCGCGCTCGGACTCGTCGGGAACGAGCACCTCGATGCCATGCTGCCCGGTGAGGCGGCCGCGGTAGAACTCCTCGGTCATCGTGAAGCGCGTGCCGAGCAGTCCCACGGTCGAAAGGCCGGCTGCCTTGATCGCGTCGGCGGTGGCGTCCGCGATGTGAAGTAGGGGAATCGAGATCGCGGCCTCGATACTCGGCGCCACCTTGTGCATCGTGTTGGTGCAGAGAACGAGAAAGTCGGCGCCGGCGGCTTCGATCGAGCGGGCGGCATCCGCCAGGATCGTGGCGGCGTCATCCCACCGGTCTGCGTTCTGCAGGCGCTCGATCGGCTCGAAGTCCAGGCTGTAGAGCACGAGCTGCGCCGAGTGCAGCCCGCCCAACCGCTCGCGCACGCCCTCGTTGATGAGCTTGTAGTAGGTCTGGGTGGACTCCCAGCTCATGCCGCCCAGCAGGCCGATGGTCTTCACGTCTCCCTCATACTGGGAAATATACCGCGCGCTCTTGACATGCGTCGCGTTGCGCCCGCGTTTAGGCGTTACGGGAACGAACCCATGCCGAAGCGACTCAAGGACATCGACGCCGGCGACCGCGCCGTGCGACTCCACGCTCTCATGTGGGCGACCGGCGTCGGGATCTTCGGCGGCATTCCTATAGGGCTGGCGCTCGCCACATTGCTGGGCTTCCACCCGTTGCTGGGTCTCGTGCTGGGCATAGGCGTTGGCTTCGGCGTGGTCTACTACGGCAGCCTGTTCATCACGAACAAGGCCGCGCGAGCAATGCAGACGATCTACAACCCATCCGGCGAGTCCACGCCGCGCCGGCGCGAGTACTCCCAGGCAGCTGCGTTGGTGATGCAGGACAGGCACGAGGACGCCGCGGCCGCGTACGAGGTGCACGTGACCGAAAACCCGGATGACCCGGAGCCGTACTTCCAGCTCGCGCGGCTGTGCCTCGAGCACATGGGCAGGCCGGAGGAGGCGATCCACTGGTACGCGCGGGCCCGCGACGAGGCCCGGCTCACCGAGGCCCAGGCGCTGATCGCCACACAGGAGATCGCCAACATCTACGTGCGCCGGCTGCGGACTCCGAGGAAGGCGATTCCCGAGCTCGTCCTGCTGTGCGAGCGCTTCCCGGACACACCGGCCGCCGAGATGGCGCAACAGGAGCTGCAAGAGATGCGCGCGCTGCTGGCGCGCGAGAGCGAAGAGGGCGTGGATTTCACCGAGGAGTTTCTGCAGCGGTTCGACCGCGAAAGGGACTCACCGGGCGACTAGCGCTCCGGCGCTCACGTCACGGGCTCGAGCCTCACGGTAAAGTGCCTCAGCACGGGAGCCTCGTAGGTGATGCGAAGGCCCGAGATCGACTTGCGCTCGCGGTACAGCTTTGCGCACACGTCCACCACGTGGTCGAGGTGGCTCTTGGTGTAGACCCGGCGCGGAACCGCCAGCCGCACGAGCTCCAGCTCGGGCCACTGTCCGTCGGCCGCGAACATGAGCCCGCCGATCTCGCAGCCACGGATTCCGCCCTCCAAGTACAGCGCGCACGTGAGCGCCTGTGCGGGGAATTCTTCCTGCGGGATGTGCGGCAGGAACCGCTTCGCGTCGAGGTAGACCGCGTGCCCGCCCACCGGCAGCACGATCGGGACCCCGACATTGCACAGAGCGCTGCCGAACTCCTGCATCTGCCCGATGCGATGCGCCAGGTAGCGCTCTTCGAGCACCTCCTCTAACCCCTGCGCTATCGCCTCCAGGTCGCGCCCGGCTAGGCCGCCGTACGTCGGGAAGCCCTCGATGAGGATCAGCATGTTGGTGATCTTCTCGGAGAGCCCCTCGTCGTTCAGCGCGAGCCAGCCGCCCATGTTCACCAGAGCGTCCTTCTTGGCAGACATCGTGCAGCCATCTGCCAGGTCGAAGAACGCCCGCGCGATTTCCGGGATGCCCTGGTCGAGGTTGCTGCGCACCTTGTTGAAGTAGGCGTTCTCGGCGAAGCGGCAGGCGTCATAGATGAACGGGATGTCGTGCTTGCGGCACCACTCGGACACTGCGCGCGCGTTCTCCAGGCTCACGGGCTGGCCGCCGCCCGAGTTGTTCGTGATGGTCAGCAGCACGAGCGGGATCCGCTCCCGCCCCACGTCGGCCAGGACCTTGTCGAGCTTGGCGATGTCCATGTCGCCCTTGTAGGGCACTTCCTTCACCGGGTCGTACGCGTCGTCGATCACGCAGTTCACCGCGACGCCGCCGTTGTGCTCGATGTTCGCCTGCGTGGTGTCGAAGTGGATGTTGTTGGGTACGTGATCGCCCTTCTTGACGACCGTCGTGAACAGCAGGTTCTCGGCGACACGCCCCTGATGCGTCGGGATGATATGATCGTAGCCGGTGATCCGGCGGACCGTCTCCTCGAACCGGAAGTAGTTGCGGCTCCCAGCGTACGACTCGTCGCCCGTCATGATCGCGGCCCACTGGCGGTCCGACATCGCCGATGTGCCGGAGTCCGTGAGCAGGTCGATCGTGATGAGATCAGAGGGAATGCTGAAGACGTTGTAGCCGGATTCCAAGAGCGCGGCCTCGCGCTCGGCCCGGGTCGTGAACGGTATCGATTCGACCGTCTTGATCCTGAAGGGTTCCACTTTGCCTCCGCCGCCGGTGCCCGTTGGAGGGAAGATAGAGCCCGGGCTCGGGTTCGGGCAGGCGGGGCAGGGTGAATGGGATGAAGCGAGTGGCCGGGCAGCCTGGGGCTTGCGGGATTCGGCATACCTAACAATATTCTTTGTGTACACTAACGGCGAGGATCTTGGTGCGTCTTCAGGCAGCCGCGCCCGTGCGCGCGCTGCGTGGGCGGACGAGTCTACTGCTGTTGCTGGTCCTGGCCTGCGCCGGGGCGCTGGCGCCGCGCGCTCGCGCGCAGGAGCCCGGCGACATGATCACCGACCGCCCCGACGAGACGGAGTCTCCCTTCTCGGTTACCCCGGGGTACTTCCAGCTGGAGATGGGCTGGGGCTACGTCAACGCGGACAGGGACGGTAGCAAGCGCCAGACGCATCAGGTGCCCGGCACGCTCGTCCGGATCGGGATTGTCCGGGGTCTGGAGGCCCGGCTCGGGTTCGCGGGGTGGCGCCACCGAGAGGTGGCGGACTCGACCGGAGCCGAAACCAACTCGGGTGTGGGGCCGCTCAGGCTCGGCGCCAAGTACCAGTTCAACGAGGGAGAGGGGTGGATCCCGACGTTGGCCCTGTTGGGGGCCCTGGTTCTTCCAACCGCGGCTGAGGGATTGGGTCCCGAACGCGTGGACCCGACTTTCCGCGTGGCGGCGGCGCACGACGCGAGCAGCGTGGTCGGGATCGGATACAACGTCGGGCTTCGGTGGCTGAGCGTGGAGGCCGTGACCGGTGAGACTAGTGCCCAATTGGAGGGGATCTACTCGCTGGCTTTCGGATTTGCCCTGACCCGATGGCTCGGCGCGTTCGCCGAGGCGTTCGGCGCCCTCGCTCTCTCGGATGATGCAGTGTCGGTGGCTTCCTTCGACGGTGGCTTCACTTTCCTGGTGCGGAACAACCTCCAGCTCGACGCCCGGGGGGGAGTCGGTCTCAACAAGGATGCCGACGCCTGGTTCGTGGGGGCGGGATTCTCGTGGAGGGTGCCCAGGTGATTGGCAGAAAAGCGCGGCGTGTGCGTTACCCCGGTCGCCATGCCCGAACTCGTGTGCCGCCAACAGCTTACGGCGGCAGAGAATTGATTAGGCGAGACTAACTCGAATGGTGAATCCCGCCCTCGCTCTGCTGATCTTCGGGCTGCTGGTCCTGGGCCTGGTGCTCTTCTTCTGGCCCAGGCGCGGGGTCGCCGCGCACCTCATCAAGCTCGTGAGGCTCACCCAGCGGGCCCGCATCGAGGACGCGCTCAAGCGGCTGTACGATGCCGAATACCTGGGCCGGCCCTGCACGGTGGAGAGCCTGGCGGGGATGCTGCAGCTCAAGCGCGGCCCGGCCATGCAGCTCGTCGCGCGACTCGAGGCGCTGGGGCTCGTGCACAGCGAGGACGGCGGGCTCACGCTCAGCGACGTCGGACGCGGCGAGGCGCTGCGCGTGCTGCGCAGCCACCGCATGTGGGAGCGCTACCTGGCCGATCGCACCGGCGTGCCGGCCGGCGAGTGGCACGACGAGGCCGAGCAGCGCGAGCACCTCCTCACCGACGACGCGGTCGAGCACCTGGCGTCTCGCATGGGACACCCGCGCTTCGACCCGCACGGCGATCCGATACCCACCGCGACCGGTGAGTTGCCGCCTCACTCCGGGGTGGCGCTCTCGGCGCTCGCGCCGGGGCAGTCTGCCTCGGTGGTGCACCTGGAGGACGAGCCGCGGGAGGTTTACGAGAAGCTGGTCGCCATGGGCCTCGCTCCCGGCGCACAGGTGGAGCTGCTCGAGGCGAGGCCGGAGCGCATCCGCTTCGCGGCGGACGGCGAGGAGCACGTCATCGAGCCGGTGATGGCGATGAACGTGACCGTGGTGCTCCCGCGCAGGGCGGAGGAGAGCCGCGGGCCGTTCGAGACGCTCTCGGCGCTCGCCCCCGGTGAATCGGCTGCGGTCCTCGGCATCGCGCCGGCCTGCCAGGGACCGCAGCGCCGGCGGCTGCTCGACCTGGGGCTCGTGCCCGGCACGGTAGTGACGGCCGAGCTGAGGGGTGCGTTCAAGGACCCCGTGGCCTACCGCGTGCGCGGCGCGCTCATCGCGCTGCGCCGGCAGCAGGCGGAGTGGGTCCGGGTGGACCGCAAGGTCGCGGCGGAGGTGAGCTGAGGTGACGGCCGTGGCCTCGGGCCCCTGCGTCGGCTGCTCCGCCCACCGCGCATCGACGCTGGTGCAGCTCGGCGTGAAGATGGACCGCTGGGACTACCTCGTCGCGCTCGGCGGGAATCCCAACACTGGGAAGAGCACCGTCTTCAACGCACTCACCGGTCTGCGCCAGCACACCGGCAACTGGCCCGGCAAGACGGTGGCGCGCGCCGAGGGGGCGTTCGATCTCGAGGGCCGGCGCGTCAAGCTGATCGACCTCCCCGGCACCTACAGCCTCCAGGCGGGGAGTGCCGACGAGGAGGTAGCGCGCGACTTCGTGCTGTTCGGGCAGCCCGACGTCACCGTGGTCGTCGTGGACGCCACCAGGCTGGAGCGGAACCTCAACCTCGTGCTCCAGATTTTGGAGATCACCGACAGGGTGGTCGTGTGTCTCAACCTCATGGATGAGGCGCGGCGCCACGGGATCGGAATCGACGTCGACGAGTTGGCCGCGCGGCTGGGTGTCCCGGTGGTGCCGACGGTAGCGCGCAGGGGTGACGGGATCCCCGAGCTGCTCGACGCGATCCACGGTGTGGCGACCAGCGAGATCGAGACCCGGCCCTACCGGATTCAGAGCCACCCCGCCGAGGTCGAGGTGGCGGTGCGCGCGTTGGTCGAGCCCATCGAGGCGGCCTACCCCGAGCTGCCCAACGCACGCTGGGTGGCGCTCAGGTTGCTCAACGCCGACGAGCGCGTGGAAGAGGCCACCCGCTCTGGCGACCTGGGGAAGCTGGCCGAGGGATCTCTCGACGGCGACGATGATGAATCCGCTCCGTCGGTGGTCGCCGTGGCGGGCGCGCGCAACATACTCGAGACGGCCTCGCGGCTCCGGTGGACACTGAGTCCCAACTTCCACGACCGTCTCACCGAGAGCATGTACACCGAGGCGCAGCGGATCGCCGAGGCGAGCCAGGTGCGGGGGGTGAAACGGATCAAGTTCGACCTGGACCGCACGCTCGACCGCCTCCTGACCAGCCGCTGGCTCGGCTTCCCGCTGATGCTGGCGATCCTGACGGCGGTCTTCTGGATCACGATCTCGGGCGCCAACTACCCGTCGCGCTTTCTCGCGTGGCTGTTGATGGACAAGCTGCACGTCGTGCTGATGGGTTTCGCCGCGAGCATCGGGGCGCCGTGGTGGCTCAGCGGATTCCTGTTCGACGGTGTGTACCTGGCCACTGCGTGGGTGATCGCCGTCATGCTCCCGCCGATGGCGATCTTCTTCCCCCTGTTCACGCTGCTGGAGGACTTCGGCTACTTGCCGCGCGTGGCGTTCAACCTGGACGCTCTGTTCCGCAAGGCCGGTGCGCACGGCAAGCAGGCGCTCACGATGTGCATGGGTTTCGGGTGCAACGCGGCCGGCGTCGTGGCCACGCGGGTGATCGACAGCCCGCGCGAGCGGATGATCGCGATCATCACGAACAACTTCTCGCTGTGCAACGGCCGCTGGCCCACGCAGATCTTGATCGCCAGCATCTTCGTCGGCACTCTGGCGCCGGCGCACCTGGCCGGGTTCGTGTCGGCGTCCGCGGTCGTGGCGATAGCTCTGCTGGGGATCGCCGCGATGTTCCTCGCATCCTGGATGCTGTCACGCACCGTACTGGCCGGCGAGGCCACCACCTTTAGCCTGGAGCTGCCTCCGTACCGGCCGCCGCGCCTGTGGCAGACACTCTACACGTCGCTCATCGACCGCACGCTGATCGTGCTGTGGCGCGCTGTGCTGTTCGCGGCTCCGGCGGGTGCGGTGATCTGGCTCATCTCGAACGTGCACTTGGGCGGCGCCAGCATCGCCGTGCACGCGATGGACTGGCTCGATCCGTTCGCGCTGCTCGTGGGACTGAACGGGGTGATCCTGCTGGCCTACGTCGTCGCGATCCCGGCCAACGAGATAGTGATACCCACTGTGCTGATGCTGACCGTCGTGACGCTCGGCGCCACGGGAGTGGGTGAGGGCACCGGGGTGATGTTCGAGCTCGACTCGCTGGGCCAGACCGGCGACCTGCTCCGCGCGAGCGGCTGGACGCTGCTCACCGCCATCAACCTCATGCTGTTCAGCCTGCTCCACAATCCGTGCTCCACGACTATCTACACGATCTACAAGGAGACGCGGAGCGCGAAGTGGACGACCGTGGCATCGCTGCTGCCACTGGTGATGGGTTTCGTCGTGACGTTTCTGGTGACGCAGGTGTGGAGGCTGTTCAGCGGATGATCTCATGAGAAGACTACTGCTGGTTGCTGGGGTGGCTCTTGCCACAGCCGGCGAGGCCGCCGGCCAAGAGTCACCCTACATGGGTTACCAGGGCCGCGGCATCAAGGCGCTCTCGGCGGAAGAGGTCGAGGGCTATCTCTCCGGCGCCGGTATGGGGTTCGCCCTCGCGGCGGAGCTCAACGGTTACCCGGGCCCGAAGCACGTGCTGGAACTGGCCGACAGCCTCGACCTCGACGCCGGCCAGCGAGCTCGCGTAAGCGAGATCTTCGAGTTGATGCGGGGACAGGCACTGGAGTTGGGCGCGGGCATCCTGGAGCGCGAGCAAGTGCTCGACTCCCTGTTTGCGAGCCACACGATCATGGCCATCTCGCTCGCAGCGCTCACCCACGAGATTGGAACGCTGCGCGGCGAGCTGCGCGGCGTGCACCTGGCCGCCCACCTCGACACTGCGGCCTCTCTCTCGAGTGAGCAGATGCGGCGCTACCAGATTCTGCGGGGCTACGGGGATACCGGTGGTCACCGGCATCGTGGACATTGACGGACACCGGGTAGTTCAACTGCACCTCACGGCGCACTCCACAGCGGCTACCGCTCCCCGGAAGCGATCTCGGCCAATGCGCGCTCCAGCACTACGTCGCGACCCGCGAGCAGCTCTGCCGGCGTAGGCAACAAGCGAACGTCGGGTGTCACCCCCACTCCCTCGAACTGCGAGCCGTCCGGGAAGTACTCTCGCTTGGCTCCGACTGCGAAGCCCATCCGGTCTCCGATGTTCGCGTAGAAAGGCTGTCCCGTGCTGCCCGCGGTTGCCTCGCCCACGAGCGTGGCCCTGCCGTTGTCCTTGAACGGCATCACGAAATCCTCACATGCCGAATGGCAGCCTTCGTTCACGAGGATCACCAGCCGTCCGGTGAACGTCGAGTCGCCCTGCTGCGTCGAAGCCGGCCAGGACATTTGCGGCCGCGCGAAGTCGCCGAAGCTGGAGTTCCCACGCTCGGCGTAGTACGAGAACAGGGCGAAGTGCATCGGCGTGGACTCGGCCCACCAGTGCCAGGGGCGCTCCATCAGTGCGTTGATGAAGCTGACGGGCGTGCTCCCCCCGCCGTTGTCCCGCACGTCCACGACCAACGCGGCTGCTCCGCCGAACTCCTCGAGCAGCTCCAGCGCCCGCTCCTGGAACTGGCTGCCGTTCCACGAAGGGACCCGGATGTACGCAATGCGTCCCTCCTCCAGCCAGCGCCCCTCGGCAGTGAGCTGGTCCGGCTCCGCCTTGCCGCTCCGATCGACGACTACCTCGCGCCCGTCGGCCAATGTGAGCGTATAGCGCAGTGGAAAGAGGTAGCGGTACCAGCGGTCGAACAGTCGCCAACGCCGGTGACGCTCGGTCGAGGCGGAGATGTAACGGGACACGTCACCGTAGAAGCTCTCGATCGATCGCCCGTCGATGGACCGGATCACGTCGCCCGGGCGCACGTCGTCGCGCGCGCTTCTCCACACGACCCACTCTTCCCCGATGTAACGCACGGAGAAGCCGTGAAGGCGGCCGGCGTCGTCGAACAGAGCCCCGTCCCTGAATCCCGTGTGGCTGTTTCCGAGCCGTACGAGAAGGGCGAGTGACGCCAGGGTGAAGCCCCGCCTATCTGGAGCGGCCATCGCCTCATCCACATACGCCGCGAAGGCGTCGTCGAAGTCGAGGTCGGGAGCGTCGTACCAGTGAGCGAAGTACATCTGCACCGCGGCATAGAGCCTGGCGGCTACCACGGTGCGCCGCGCGGCGCTCATGCTGTCGGAATCGGCTGTGATAGTGGCGGCAGTGTCGTCGGCGCGCAGTGTGCTTGGCGCGGCGAAGAACGGAGCCGCCAACAGAGCCAGGATCGGTGCGACGCGCATCGTGATACTCCTCGTGAGGGGTGGCGAACGGACTACACCTTAGACAGGGCGGTCGTGGGAATGGTTGCCAGCTGCCGAAGACCGTCCGATGAAGAAAAACGGGCCAGCCTGTTGGGCTGGCCCGTCGAATATGTGCAAGTGGATTCCCGCCCAGACCTGGGCGGCAAAGTCACACGCCTCAGCTGAACCCCGTCGGTCCGCACGCGGACGCGTAAGACCCGCCGCTGCGCGACCCGGTCAGTACGCTAATGGACGAGAAGCTCCGCGCCGCTCTGTCGGAGCCGCAAGCCTCGCAGTTGGGCTTCACACTCTCCGAATAAGCTGCCATGGACATGCGGATCTCGAACTGCTCGCCGCAATCCAGGCAGGTGTAATCGTATCTTGGCACGTGGTCTCGTTTCGCGAGAGTCAGCGGTCTAGTAATCTCAGTATCGCAATATACATATGTCTTGCTTGATTGTCCAGTGGGAGGGGGGAAAGGCCAGGGGAAATGCGGTGTGTGTCTGGGAGGGCCTAGGTTGGAGATACCGGGGCCGGCCTGCTCAGCCTGCCGCCTCCTGCTCCAGCCGGCCGGCCAGCTCGAGGTAGTCCGTGGGGTCCTGACTGGCGTGCTCCTGCTCGGCCTGCTCGAACTGCCGCTCCAGCTTCGGCTGCTGGTCCGCCGGGATCACGTTGTCGGCCATCGGGAACAGGATGCGGTCTTCCTTGGTGATGTGCTCCCGCAGCAGCGCGCAGTAGTCCCGCGCGCTGCGCACCACCGCCGTGCTCGCCGACTCGTCTCCGGTCTCGAGCCTTCCCGCGGCATCGCTCATGGCCCGAGTGTAGATGCGCGCCTGTTCGTGATCGTCCAGCATCACGCCGATGGGCCCGCCCTTGACGGGTACCCCACAGCCGGCCATCACCGTAAACAGGACGCCCTCCTCCTTGTGGTGGTGGCGCCCGTCGGCGAACCCGCGGATGAACTCCGCGGCTTCGAGGAAGAACCCCGGGCGCACCGCGGCGCCGTCGTCGAGCTTCTGCGCGGCGGTCTCCAGTGCAACGAGTACGCGCTCGATGACCCGATGCTCTTCCATCAGAATGTTCGTTGCCCTCACTCGCCTACCCCCGCTTTCGGAACAGCCACCATCCAGTGAATCCAGGAACGACCACCCAGGCACCGAGCGACGCGGCCGCCAGCGCCATCGTGCCACCCGCCCCGAACCGCTCGACGATCTTGGCGCCCACGGGTCCCAGTAGTGAGAGGTCCGCGTCGAGCGCGGCAACCACCCCCATGCGGAATGCCTCGATCGGGTTGAGGAGCGACCACCACACCAGCACCTGCTCGGGGAAGCCCCAGCGCACGAAAGCGACCATGATACCAAGGGTGCCCAGCGCCACCAGCGCCAGCCACACCAGAATGCCCAACGTCATCGCCCGCGCGCGGGAGTTGGTGATGGTGGAGAAGCAGAGCCCGAGCGCAACGAACACGAGCGCCAGCAGCACGACGTAGCCGTACAGCATCGCCACGAGTCCCGGCGGCACGCCGCGCAGCACGGCGACGGCGCCGGCGACCCCGAACCCGACCGTGAGCGAGAGCAGGATCGCCACGCTCACGCCTACCAGCTTGCCGGTGTACACCTCGCCGAACGTCACGGGCTGCGCCAGCATGTACTCCAGCGCGCCACTCTCGCGGTCCTCCGCGATGGAGGCCGCCGCGGGGAAGAGGGCGAGGAGCGGTACGAACAGCAGGGCCAGGTGCACGAGGCCGGTGAACGCCTTGGCGAACCCGCGGTAGCCGTAGACGGTGGTGTCGCCCATTCCGAACACAGCGAGCAGCAGGCCGCCGGCCAGGAAGACCGCAGAGTAGGCCAGGAACCAGCGCGCCCGCAGCGAGCCCGCGAGCTCGCGCTGAACGAACAGGGCAGCGCGCGCTATCACGACGAGCTCTCCGGCTCGAGCCCGAGCACTCCCTCGAGCAGCTCGTTGAGCGACGGCGTCTCGGTCCAGAAGTCCTCCACCGGGATTCCCGCGTCCCTCAGCGCCACCAGCACGTCGGCGCGCGCCGCGTGTTCCGCGCGCACGCCTAGCGCGGCGCCGTTGGCGCGCACTGTGGAGAGCCGGGCGTCGGCTTCGAGCTGCTCCTGCGCCTGCTCTCTGAGCGAGGGCGGTACCTTGAGCCACAGAGTGACCGCGTCCTCCACCCGCTCGCGCAGCTCCTTCACCTGGCCGTCGAACGCGATGCGGCCGCCGTGCAGCACCAGGATCCGGTCGGCCACGGCCTCCACGTCGGCGAAGCGGTGTGACGCGAGCAGGATCGTGGTTTCTCCGCTCACTTCCTTGAGCGCGCGCAGGAACTCGCGCCGGGCCTGGTGGTCGAGGTTGGCGGTGGGCTCGTCCAGCAGCAGCAGCGGTACCTCGGAGCCGAGGGCGAGGGCCAGCAGCACCTTCTGAAGCATGCCGCCCGACAGGGCGCGCACAGGCTTCTCGCCGTGTACGTCGAGCGAGAGACCCAGGGCCGCGAGGCGTCGCTCGACGGCGGCGGAGTCCACCTCGCGCAGGCGGGTGAAGAAGTCCACCACCTCGGCGAGGGTGCCGTCGAAGTGCGGCGCGCGCTGCGGCACGTAGCCCAGCTGGCCGCGAGCCTCCCGGCCCTTCGCGCGCACGTCGAGCCCCGCGATCTCGAGCGTGCCGTCGAACGGCAACAGCCCCAGGAGGCAGCGCATGAACGTAGTCTTGCCGGCCCCGTTGAGGCCGAGCAGGGCTACGCGCTCGCCGCGCTCGACCACGAGGTCCAGCCCGTCCAGTATGACGTGCTGGCCGTAGCGCTTGCCGAGCCCGCTCGCCCGGATCACGCGCGCCTCCTCAGCGGCCTGCGCAACCGCGGCACCGCCACGAGTGCGAGCAGCCCCACGAGCAGGAAGCCCACCGCTACACCACCATTCCCCTTTCCCCCTTCCCCCTTCCCCAAACCGACATCCGCCCTCGCGATCCTCGGCGCCGAGTCGATCACGATCGGCTCCGGGTTCAGCAGAGGGAAGACGCGGCTCAGAGTATTGAGAGCGGATACGCTGAGGCTGAGGTTGAATACCTGCAGCGCCTGATGCTTGGCCATCAGGTCGTCGGACAGGCGCTCGAACACGAACGGCGTGTCACCGCTCCCGTCCCGATCGGCGTCGAAGCCGGCGTACTCGGACCAGTAATTGCCGTGCCAGTGGTTCTTGGTCGCCGCTCCGCCACCCGACACGCCCACCGGCACCACGTTGTCCACCAGTTGATTGCCCTCGAACCGGTTCGAGTGGACCGACGGCAGCATCCACACGCCGATGTCGTTGTACGCGATCACGTTGTCGCGGAAGATGTTCTCCACGTTTTCGCTCGTGGGCGAGTTGTCGATCGAGATTCCGATGGCGTTCTTGACCAGCACGTTGCCGATCGCCGTGATGCGGTCGGCGTCCTTGAATCCCAGGCCGCGACCCGTCGTGCCCCGCGCCTCGGCGAACAGATTACCCTCGAACACGATGTCGTTGGAGTACATGACGAACGCGCCCACGTGGTTCGCGCGGAACTCGTTCCCCTCGAACCGGTTGTGGTCGCTGTACATGTAGTGCACGCCGTAGCGTGAGTCGCTCACCCGGTTGCCGCGCACCTCGGTGCCGTTCGAGAACCAGATCACCAGGTCGCGCACGCGGCTGAGCTCGTTGCGGACTATGAGTCCGTTGTGGCTGTACCACAGGCGTATGCCGTCGCCCCGGAGCGGCATCGCCAGGTTCTTGCCCTCGATCGTGTTGCCGCGGATGACGGCGTCGTGGCTCTGCTTGAGGTAGATGCCGAACAGGACGTCCTCGAAACGACAGTCCTCGACGACGATACCAGGCGCCTCGGTGGCGAGGATCCCCGCACTCTCGCGTGACTGGTCGGCGCCCGAGCCACGGATGGTGAACCCCCGGATGACTACTGCGGGCGCGTTCACGAAGAGCACGATGCCGCGCCCGTCTCCGTCCAGAACCGCGCCCGGCTCGCCGAGCAGCACGACCGGCTTGTCGATGACCGGGTGCTCGTGGTACACACCGGCGGTCACGCGGATGGTGTCGCCGGGCCCGGCGGCTGCGAGCGCGTCCCTGATCGAGCGGTGGGTGCCGTCCGGTCCGACGACGAACTGAGTCGTCTGGAGGGCGAGGAGCAGCGCGGCGCCCGCTATCAAGCGGCCGAAGCCTTCTTCAAACGGCGCCACTCGAGAAACACGATGACCGGCCCCGCCGCCCCTGCAATGCCCATGATGATCGCGCCCAAAGCCGGCCAACTGGACACGGTGAACTGTCCCACGGTGGTCGGGCCGATGAAGTGGGGCGTGAACGGGGCGATGTTGAGCGGCGCCTCAGGGGACAACTCGTGCCCGTATTGGTATAACCAGTGCTGCAACGTGTAGAGCATCACGGCGCCGAACACCACGAAGTCGATCCACCCGATGGCGGCGATTGCCATGCGGCCGACCAGCGCGGTGAGCATGGCGAACATCAGGAACCGCAGGATGAAGAACGGGATGAAGCGGAACTCGGGGAACTCGTCGGCCTCGATCGCGTGCATCCCGATGTAGTGGTTGAGGAGGTTCACCTCGCCTACGTCCCCGGCCACCGTATTCGGGTAGATCTTGAGCTGGAGCCCGTCCGGATACTGTGGAGCCCTGAGCCCGATCGTCCACGTCGGCAGGAAGATGCAGGGTACCAGGGTCAGCGCGGTGATCAGCATGAGCACACGGCTCCTGCGGGTCAGGCCACCCTGGAAGAACTCCGTTACTCTGTCCATGAGAATCTCGAAGGGCTAGCGGTTGTGGGGATGCCTCGGGGCATCCCCACCGCCCGCTCGGAACCGCGGACGGAGGGGAATGCCCATGGGTAGGAACCTACCCGCGAGGCTCTACGAGGAGGTAGCCCATCATCTCCAGGTGGAGCGCGGAGCAGAACTCGGTGCAGTAGAACGGGAAGACTCCCGCCCTGTCCGCCACGAACTCGACGGTCTGTGCCTCACCGGGCTCGATGCTCAGGTTGATGTTGTACTTCGCGATGCCGAAGCCGTGCGTGGCATCGAACGCCTGCTCGATGTTCGTGATGTGGATGATGACGCGGTCACCCTCGCGCACCCTGATGTACTCCGGGTTGAAGTGGCTGCGGATCGCCGTCATCCGCACGGTGACCGTGTTTCCCCTCCGCGAGACGCCCTCCTGTCCGGACAGCACGGCGTCGCTCGACGGAGCCATCGTACCCGGGCTCCAGCCGACCTCGGGATACACCCGGAACGGCTCGAGCTTGTCGGCCTTGATGATCTGCGCGTAGTGCGGCTCCCCGATGCCGATCGGCATGTCGTAGAGCAACTGCATCTCATCGCCCTCGATGTCGATGAGCTGGAAGTTCTGGGGCAGCAGCGGCCCGACCTCGTTGAACCGGTCCAGCGACCACTTGTTCATCGCCACCAGGTACTTGCCGTCCGGCGACTTGGTGTCGCCCTCGGCCGCTGCCAGGTGGCCCACGTTGTAGTGCACGCTGATGTCGTCCACGACCTCCAGCGGGTCGAGGCACCACTTGGTGACCTTGGTGTCGAGGAAGATCGAGGTGTAGGCGCAGCCCTTGTCGTCGAACTGGGTGTGCAACGGGCCCAGTCCCACCTCGAGCTGGCCATCGATGACCGAGGCGAAGTCGAGGATCGGCACGCCGTATGAATCGTGGCCGGTGAATGAGCCGGCGTCGATCGCCTGCTTCATCTTGTCCCACGAATAGATGGTGACGTGCGGATCCAGCTTGCCAGACACCACGACGAACCGGCCGTCGGGGGTGACGTCGGCTCCGTGCGGGCTCTTGGGCTCGGGCACCAGATAGAGAATGCCCTGCTCGATTGCGACCTCGATGGGGATGATGCGGCGACCGTTGCGAGTGCGGGTCATGCCGCGCTGCGCAGCGACCTCGGCCGCCTTCTCCCAGTTGAGGATGTGCATGTAGTCCATGTCGTTCTGGGACGCCCCGCTCTCGAACGGCGGATTGCCGTCCTCCACGCCGCCGGTGGCCATCTCGCTGTTGAACGAGTTGAGGAACGCCCAGCCGAACGACGGGCCCTTGCCGGCGTCGGACAGGTCGTGCCAGTACGGCGGGAGCTCGATCGAGAAGCTCCGGCTCTCGTCGATCCGGCCGGCGTCGCGGTCGAACTTCCACAGGGTCACGAGACCGCGGTAGTCCTCCTGGTAACGGCTCTCGTCGGCGTAGTCCGTCCACAGCGGAATCGAGTACTGCGCAGCCTCGATCACGTACTCCGTGTTGGGGGTGACGAAGGCGCCGCCGTGGTTGGTGCCCATGTTCTCGTTCGTCACGATCTGCTTGGTCTCGAAGTCACGCAGGTCGATGACGGCGATGCGCGGGTTGGCCTTGTCGTTGATGAACAGGAACTTGCCGTCGTAGTCCCCGTCCATTTCGGACAGCGCCGGGTGGTGGCTGTCACCCCAGGTGATCTCGTGACCGGCCATGCCGGCGTTGGCCAGCATCTCCCGGTGCTCCATGGAGCCGTAGCCGTAACCCTGCCATGGCTCGGGCGTGAAGGCCGCGATGACTTTGAGCAGCCGCATCGACGGGACGCCGATCACAACCACCTGCCCGGAGTGGCCGCCCGAGCCGAACATGATGTACTCGTCGAACTGCCCCGTCGGCTGGTACGTCTTGACGGCGGCGACGACGTCGGCCTCGGTCAGACCGCGCTCGCGCGCGATCGCGCCCACATCGGAGCTGCCACCGGGGCCGGCGCAGGATCCGAGCCCCACGACCGCTGCCACCGCCACGACGGCGGTGAACGTCAGGGCCCAGAGATAGCGTTTGGAACGCATGTGTCGAATCCCCCCTGGAACGTGTAAGTGGTCACTTGTCTCGACGATAATACGATATTATCATGAGAATGTCGTGAATATAATCCCAAGACAGGGGGCTGCAACCCCCGCCCCCCGGAGTCTCACAGATGCTGTCGGGAACCGCTGAGTACGCCCTGAGCGCCGTGGTCTGCCTCGCCCGGCAGCCGAATCACGCCCCCGTCAGGGCCAGTGACCTGGCCGCATCCGTGAGCGTGCCCCGCAACTACCTGGGGAAGATCCTGCACGACCTGGTTCGGGCCGGCATCCTCAAGTCGACGCGGGGCAAGAACGGCGGCTTCCAGCTGGCGGTGGAGCCGGGCGACCTGACCCTGCTCCGGATCGTGAGCCTCTTCGACCAGATCGGCGAGCGCCGCCGCTGCCTGCTGGGGCGGCCGGAGTGCTCCGAGAGCGATCCCTGTCCCGTGCACCACCGCTGGAAGGATTGCGCGGATCAGGTGCAGAGGTTCTTCACCGAGACCACGGTCGGGGACGTGCTGGATGGGGGGACCCTGGGGGGCGGCGCGACACCGGTCCCCTGCGGTTGAGAAACCCAGACGCTCGGCGGTCCTCCACCGGTGGGTGACGTCCGCCACCCACAGAGAAAACCACCGAGCGTCTGACTGTCGAGCGGCCCCCCGAAAGGCTCGAGGGGCGGTTGTCGGCTACTGGCGCAGATACTCGTAGATCGCCAGGGCCTCCTCGTGCGTGACGCCCATGTTTACCATCGGCGTCATGTACTCCGCGAGGAGCTCCTTCGCCGCGTCGTCGTTCTGCAGCATCGAGTCGGGGCGCACGACCATGGCCATCAGCCAGCCGAACTCGCGCCGCTCGGTGACGCCGTCGAGGTCGGGGCCGGTCAGCCGGCCGCCGCCCATCGTGTGGCAGCCCACGCAGCCCTTGGTCTGGAACAGGCTCTCGCCCTGACCCGCGAGCTCGGCGTTCACTGCGCCGGTCGGAGCCTCCATCGGCGCCGCCATCTCGGCGGTCGCCATCGCGCCTGCCTCCTCACCGCCGGTCTGCGCCGGCGCGCCCTCGCCACCGCCGCAACCAGCGGCCATGGCCAGCAGCATTAGAACAGCACTGTGCCTAGCCTTCATCGTCTCCACACTCCTCACGTTGTTGATCTCTCGAATATGAACCACCGCGCCACGCCCGCGGGGAACTGTGTTCCCACTGCACGCGCGCGGCGCGACCGGCTACAAAGCTATGCGGGTGGCGGGGGAAGTGAAGGGGTCGAGACCTCGATCCCCGACCCCTTCGCTCGTGCTGCCCGGAGGCGGGTCCGCTAGCGGCTCAGACTCCAGACGTAGGCGGCTACGGCCTTCATCTGCTCGTGCGAGATGCTGCTGCCCCCCTTGGGCGGCATGACGTTGCCCGTGGACGACTTGTCGGCCGTGACTCCGGCCTCGATCGTCGCGAGGATGCCCTCGTAGCTGCCGTCGCTGTGGAGCCACTCGTCGTCCGCGAGGTCGGCGCCGAGGTTCGCGACGCCCTTTCCTTCAGGACCGTGGCAAACCATGCAGATGCCCGCGCCGCCGAACACGGGTTTGCCGTTTGCGATCATCTCGTCCGTGACACCGTCCGGCAGCTCCTCCTGTGCCTGCGCCGCCGGCGCGGTGAACACCAGGCCGAATGCGACGAGCGCCATCCCAACAGCTGAGTACCGCATGCACGAACCTCCGGTTATGTGCTTCGTTGGTGGTCCGGGAATCTCGCTTGGCGAGTCCGCCTGCGCCAGCGCGGCTACTGCTGTGGGTGCGACTGGTGCGCGCGGGTGCTGAGCTTCAGCAGATCGTACAGCGGGCAGTGGTGCGTGAGTGCGGAGGCGGCGAAGAGAAGTGCTACGAACGCGGCACCAAGCGAGATCAGCAGCTGCTCATTGATCACGACGGCCGTGACCAGGAATGCCACCGCCAGGCCTCCCCGAATACACCCGTCCACCCTTCCGACGTTGGCGTGCATGCTACCCTCACCTGCTCGTTTCCACCTGTGAGCAAGATTTACACTGCCGTGTGAAGGGAACCGGAACCCGGAGTGAAGAAGGAGTGGGCCGAGTGTGAAGGTTTGCCGATGGCCGTCTAGGCGGCCGGCGGCTCGCGAGGTATCTCCATGCTGACCCTCAGGCCGCCCCGATCGCTGGCTTCTGCGCGGACCTTCCCGGAGTGGGCGCTCACGATGGCCGCGACGATGGTGAGTCCCAGTCCTGCCGCGCCCGTGCGGGAGCGGGCCTCGTCAGTCCGATAGAAACGCTCGAATAGGTGTGACAGCGTTTCCTCGGACAGCCCCGGGCCATTGTCCTCCACCGTGATGGTCAGGTCGTCGTCGTGGGCGGTCACGCTGACGTGCACGTCGGTGCCGTCGGGAGTGTGCTTGATCGCATTGTCGAGCAGGTGGTCCACCGCGACAGTGAGCATCTTGGCGTCGATCGTGGCCGTCATGCCCCCATCGGGTCCGGCGAACGTGATGTTCCTCCTTCCCTCGGCGCGCGCCTGCGCCCTGAGCGCCGAGCGCTGCACCAAGTCGGCCACGTCGCGCTCGATACGCTCGGGCGAGAGCGCGCCAGCGTCGAGTCGGGCGAGAAGCACGAGCGAATCGCTGATGGACACGAGGTGATCGACTTCCTCCAGCACGGAGGTGAGCGTGGCCTGGTAGTCCGCGGGGCTGCGTTCTCCGCGCAGCGCCACTTCGACCTCGCCCTGCATAGCGGTGAGCGGCGTTCTCAGGTCGTGCCCGGCGTCGGCGATCATCCGTCGCTGTGTTTCGAACGTCCTGTCCAGGCGCTCCAGCATTCCGTTCAGCACCTTGACGAGCCCCGCGAACTCCACGATGTCGGCGTGCTCGGTTATGCGCTGTCCGACCATCCCCGGCTGGATTCCCTGCGCCTGCTGCGTGATCTCGTCGACCGGCGTGACGCTGGACGAGGCGAGCCACCCCGCTCCCAGTGCGCTGGCGGCGGTTCCGAGCAGCACGGTGCCCAGCAACAGGAAGAGCACCTCGCGATTGGCGGCCGATAGCGGCTGGAGCGAGGCGGCGACCTGAACCACGACCTGCCCGCGGTCTCGGCTGAGGTCCACCGAACCGTAGTACGATCGAATCTGGTCGTCGCCCCAGTCCTGCGTCATCCACACCTGACTGCCGCGCCGCGCCTGCTCGAAGCCCTCCGCATCCAGCGGCAGATTGTTGGCGAGCGGAGTGTTGACCGCGAGCACCGCCGCGTCCACGTCGCGCACGACCACGAACCGGTTCACTACGTCTATGAACCCGTCCAGGTCCGAGGGCTCCGCGTGCAACGCGATTGGGAATCCGGCGCCGATGACCGCGAACTCGAGCTGCGCGACCGCGGCGAGTCCGTGATCGAGCTCCTCGCGCAGAATCCGCTGCGCTCCGAGGTAGGCCCATACCGCGATGAACAGGAGGGCGATGAAGATGGTGATGGAGAACCGCACGGCGAGCGTGCGGCGTAGGGAGTACATCAGGCCTTGTCGCTACCGGTCAGCTTCAGGCAGAACCCTACCCCGCGGACCGTCTGGATGAGTCCGTCGAAGCTGGCTTCCCGGAGCTTGCGGCGCAGGTTGCCGACGTGGACGTCCACCACGTTGCTCTCGGGATCGAAGTGCATGTCCCACACCTTCTCGAGCAGCTCGGTGCGGCGCACGACGTCTTCGGGATGAAGCATGAAATGCTCGAGCAGCTGGAACTCCCGCGGGGTCAGATCGAGCAGCACCTCACCGGCCCACGCCTTGTGCTTCAGGCGGTCGAGCTCGAGCGGGCCGAACGACAGCCTGTCGAGTCTGGCGGCCCCTCCACGGCGCACCAGGGCTCGCAGCCGCGCGAGCAGCTCGTCGAACTTGAACGGCTTGGTGAGATAGTCGTCTGCGCCCGCGTCGAGCCCGCGCACCACGTCCTCCGATGCATCCCGGGCGGTCAGCATCAGGATCGGTGTGTTGCGGCCCTCGCGCCTCAGCTCAGAGGCCACCTGCAGCCCGTTCTTCTTGGGCAGCATCAGATCGAGCAGGATCGCGTCGTAGTCGTTGATGTGGGCGAACACTGTGGCCTCTTCGCCGTCCTTGGCGACGTCCACAGCGTAGCCCTCCTCCCGGAGGCCCATTTCGATGAAGCCGGCGACCTTGCGGTCGTCTTCGACTACGAGGATCCGCATGTGGATAACCCTAAGGAAACGGGCTAATTGATTGTTTAATCGAAGGTTAACGCCTCTTTATGATGCTTCTGAGCGGCGCGGAACGCGCAGAATGAAGCGCGCTCCCTTGCCGACCTGACTCTCCACGTTGAGCTCCCCGCCAAGCAGCCGGGCGAGCTTGCGCGACAGCGCCAACCCGAGCCCGGTGCCACGCTCGGTCTGACGTCCGGCGCGCTCGAAGGCCTCGAATATCGACGACTGCAGCTCCGGCGCGATGCCCTCGCCCCGGTCCACGACGTCGAATCGCAGCGTGCCGTCCGCCGCGCGCAGCTCGACGTCGATCACCTCATCGGCCGGGCTGTGCCGCACGGCATTCGTCAGCAGGTTGATGAGTACCTGCCGCACGCGCTGCGGGTCGGTGCTGCATTCGACCGTGCCGTCCGGTCCGGATAACCGGATCTCGATGCCGCGCCGCTCCGCGGCGGGCTCCACCGTGGCCACCGACTCCCGCACGATCTTCCACGCGTCGGCGTCCTTGATCATCGGCTCGAGCTTGTCCGCATCCAGCCGCGAGAGGTCGAGCAGGTCCTCGAGCAGGGTGAGCGCACGCTCGGCCGACTCCTGCACCTCGAGGGCGGCGCGCGGAGTATCGGGCGCCGTCTTGCGGATCCACAACTCGGTCCAGCCGTGCACCGCCGTCAGCGCGTTGCGCAGCTCGTGGTTGGTCATCGCGAAGAAGCGCTCGCGCGAATGGTGCAGCTCGCGCAGCTCACTGAGCAGCCCCTCTCTCTCGGCGAAGGTGCGCGCGTTCTGCACGGCCACCGCCGCGTGGGCCGCAAGCCGCACGGCGAAGTCTTCGTCCTCCGCGGTGAACTCGGGGCCGTCGGTCTTCTCGGCCAGGTACAGATTGCCGATCGTCTCACTGCGCCCGATGATCGGCACGCCGAGGAACGATTGCATGTGCGGGTGATGCTCGGGGAATCCGAAGGCGCGGGGGTCGCGGGTGACGTCGCGCACGCGCAGCGGCTTGGGCTCCCGGATCAGCGTGCCCAGCACGCCCCTCCCGCGAGGCAGCTCGCCGATGTGCGCGCGGGCCTCGGCCGGCATGCCGCTTGCCACGAACGTCTCCAGCTCGCTGCCGGTGGCGTCGAGGATGCCCAGCGCGGCGTACTTGGCGCCGATTACCAGGCGGGCCGAATCGACGACCTCCTGCAGCACGCGGTCAAGCTCGTGCTCGGCAGTGATCCGGATGGCGGCCTGGGACAGCCGCTCGACCCGCTGCCAGATCTCGTGGTTTTCCGCCCGGGAGGAGTGCGGCATACGTGGAACAAGCTACGCGGGGCCGGGCTCCGGTGGAAGGGCACGGGTGCCGCCCCGGCTGCGGCACTGTCGCACCCGGCGGCTGGGCGGTAATGTCTCCCCGTACCTCTCTCGAGGACCGGCTTGGACCCGACGCTCACCGTCCTCCTCTACTCCTCTCTGGCCGCTGCCGCTGGCGCGCTGGGCGCCCTGCCGCTGCTGGTGCGCGGCCGGCTCCCGATCGTGGGCATCGGCTGGGCCAACGCCCTGGCGGCCGGCCTGATGCTGGGGGCGGCATACGCGCTGCTCGTGGTCGGAGTAGACCGGGTGACGCTCTCCGGCGCGGTGGGCGCCCTCTTGGGAATCTTGTACGTGTACTGGACCCACTGGATCTCGGGGACGGCGGAGCTCGATCTCAACCGGTTGGAAGAGACCAGCGAGGCCTACGGCTACAAGGTGCTGCTGATTGGAGCGCACCACTCGGCTGCCGAGGGGATCGCGATCGGCGTGGCGATGGCCGTCGACGTGCCCTTCGGCATCTTCACGGCGCTGGCGATCGCGGTGCACAACATCCCCGAAGGCGCGGTGCTGTGCTCGATCCTCGCGAGCCGCGGCGTGCGCCGCGGAGACGCGGCCGGCCTCGCCGTGGCGACCAACGTGAGCCAGGTGCTGCTCGCGGTCGTGACATTCGCCATCGTGGCAGCAGCGCCGTCCGCATTCCCCTGGGTGCTCGGCTTCGCGGTGGGCGCGCTGGTCTATCTCGTGATGGCGGAGCTGCTGCCCGAGTGCTACCGCCAGGCAGGCCCGACGAGCATCGCGCTCGTCACGATCGTCGCGATGGGGATCGTAGTGCTGCTCAGCAGTCAGCGGTTGTGATGGTCGGCGACATCTCCCCCGTGCTGCTCGTCTTCCTGTACGGCCTGATCACCGCGCTCGCGACGGGCTTGGGGGCGTTGCCGTTCGCGTTCGTGCGCTCGATCTCCCCCCGCATAACGGCCTACTCCAACGCGATCGCATCGGGTCTGATGCTGGGCGCGAGCTTTGGGCTCGTGGCGGAGGGTACCCGCTTCGGCCCGTGGCAGACGATCATCGGCGCCGTGATCGGCGTGCTGTTCGTCTTGCTGGCGCAGATGTTCCTGCGCGAGCGCGACCTGGGGTTCGGCGTCGTGCACGGCGCCGGGGCACGTCGCATGATCCTGGTGCTCGTCGTGATGACCGTACACTCCTTCGCGGAGGGTGTGGCGGTGGGTGTGGCCTTCGGCGGCGGGATGACGCTGGCCGTGGCCATCGTGGTCGCGATCGCGGTGCACAACATTCCAGAGGGGCTCGCGATCAGCGCGGTGCTCAGGCCGCGCGGCGTCTCGGTTGCCGCGTGTGCGGGCTGGAGCATCGTGTCCTCGCTGCCCCAGCCCCTCATGGCCGTCCCGGCCTTCCTCCTGGTGGGCGCGTTCGCGGGTGTGATTCCCTACGGTATCGGCTTCGCCGCAGGGGCGATGGTGTTCATGGTGTTCGTGGAGTTGCTGCCCGAGGCCTTCGAGGAGGGCAGGCGGCCCAGGGTCGCACTGATCGTGTCGGCGACGCTCATGGGGATGGTGCTGTTCCAGCAGTACCTGTAGCCTGTCCAATGGCGGCTCGCCCGCCGTCCCACCTCTTCCTACCAGCAGAAGAAAGGGGGGCGCCTCTCGGCACCCCCCTCTCTAACCGGACAGCCGGCGAACCTAGAACGGCTTGAAACCCGGACTGCCGAACGTCTGCATCGCGAGATGGTCAGCCAGCGGATACGCGTATGCGATGGCCACTAGGATCACGGCCACCACCACCCAGGCCCAGATGCGGTCGAACACGAACAGCTTGATGGGCTGGCCCTCGAGCGGCTCGGCGAACTCCAGCGCCGGCTGCTCGGCCTTCCGGCCGGCCAGCACCGTACCCAGCATGCTCAGCAGGAAGAACGACGCGCTCACGAACAACAGTAGGCCACCGAGCGCAGACAGGAGCGTGAGGCCCGACCACTGGGCCGCGATCTCGCTGCCGCCGTAGCCCGCCTCGAACACGCGCCGCGGCATGCCCATGAGACCGGTGATGTGGTTCGAGATGGAGAACAGCAGCATGCCGACGAACCACAGGTAGGGCTGCCACTTGGCCAGCAGTGAGAGTTCCAGGTCGCGACCGACCAGCTTCGGTACCAGCCAGTAGGCCGTGCCCATGAACGTGAGCGCCACCGCCGTTCCCACCGTGAGGTGGAAGTGTCCCTGAATCCAGGCGGTGTTGTGCACGACGGCGTTCATCCCGAACGCGGCGTTGATCGCGCCGCCGAAGCCTCCCACCGCGAACATGATCATGCTGAGCAGCACCGACGCTACCAGGGGGTTGTTCCACGGCAGCTTCCAGATCCAATCGAACCACCCCGTCGCGCCCCGCATGCGGCCCGCCACTTCGAGTGAGGCGGTGACCGTGAACGCAGTCACGAAGCTGGGGAACAGGATGGCGAAGGTGGCGATGGTGTGCGCCATCTTCCAACCGGCTGCAATCCCGGGGTCCATGAACTGGTGGTGGAAGCCCACGGGCGTGGACAGGATGATGAACAGCGCGAACACCATCCGCGCCAGCGGATCGCTGAACAACTTGCCGCCCGCCTCGCGCGGCAGGACCGTGTACCACACGACGTACGCCGGGAGCAGCCAGAAGTAGACGAGCGGGTGTCCGAAGAACCAGAACAGCATCCGCGCCAGCAGCGGATCCACGGTCTCCTTCAGACCCAGCGACCATGGAATGAGCAGGAACAGCATTTCGGATGCGACTGCGACGGTCGCGAGGTACCACACGATGATTGTGGTGAGGATCCCGTACACCGCGAGCGGCACCGGTTTGCCCGGGTTGTCCTTCTTCCATGCGAGGTATGTGGCAATGACTACCGCGCCCCACACCCAGGAGCCCACTACCAGCAGGGTGGCGCCCACGTAGAACGCCCAGTGCGCCTGAAGCGGAGGGTAGAAAGTGTAGAGGACGGTAGCCTTTCCCCACAGTATCGCCCACGTCGTCATGGCCGTGCCGACCACGGCGATCCAGAACCCGACCCAGCCGACCTTGGGCCACTTGAGCGGCCGGTCCAGCGCGCTGGTGGTGAACGTCACGCCGAGGGCCATGATGAAGAACGTGGTGAACACGAGCGCCATCAGAACGCCGTGACCGGTCACCGAGAGGTAGTACATCTTGGCGGAGCGCCAGGGCAGGTCGAGGCTCGCCCGTGAGAGACTCTGCATCAACGCCATGAACGTCGCGATGCCGAATGCCGCGATGGCCACTCCGATATTTGCGGTTGCGAGGCGCCGATTGTAGATCATGTGCTCTCCTCCACAATCAGCGTCGCGGACATGTTGTGGTGTCCGAGGCCGCAGTACTCGTTGCACGTGATGAGGTACTCACCAGGCGTATCGAACGTGGTCGTGAACTGGCTGACGTAGCCCGGTACGACCATGGTGTTCCCGTTGGTGCCGACGATCTGGAAGCCGTGCACGACGTCGGGGCTCGTCAACCGGAATGTCACGGGAGCGTTGGCCGGGACGCGGATTTCGTTCGGCAGGAAGTTGAACATCATGGCGATCATGGTCACTTCGGCGCTGCCGTCGGGATGGATCGTCACTCCGCGCTCCGCGAACCGCTCGTCGGCGAACACGGTCCGTGGATCGATCGTCTCGACGTGACTGGGAGGGAGGCGCCCCTGTGAGACGGTGGCCACTCCGATCGTCCCGAGGAACAGGACGATGATGCCGCCCGCGCCCCACATCCAGATCCGTTCGTAGAGGTCTACGTGCATTGGCATCTACCTCGTTACCGCGCCGCGGGGCAGGTAAATGAGCAGGAAGATCGCGAGCCACCCAATCACGAACAGGACGCCGTACAGCCCTACCAGGGCCATCGTCCCACGCGGGTGCTTCCCGACCTCGGGAGGCTGGTCGCTCATGTGGTGCTCCTTGGATGGAGAGGGAAGGGGATCGTCTATAGTCTGCCGGTCGCGATCGCGCGCACTATGTCGCTCTGGGCGATGACCCCGACGAGCTCACCGTCATCCTCAACGAACAGGCGGTGCACGTCGAGCTCGAGCATCTGCTCCGCGGCCTTCTTGACGTATTCGTTCGGGCCTACTGTCTGGGGCGGCGTGGTCATGATGTCGCGCACCTGGAGTTCGGCGAAGCGGCGCTCGCCCTCTCCCTCGGCGGCGGTTTGCAGGATGTCGCTCGAGGAAAGCACGCCCACCAGGCGGCCCCGCCGGTTCACCACCGGCACGCCGTGGACGCGCGCATCTGCAAGCGACACGATGGCCTCGGCCACCGAGACATCTTCGTTTACCAGCGCGAGCTCCGTCTTCATCAGGTCCGCTACCTTCATTCGCATCCTCCGGCGCGGCCGGCAGCGCCGCGCTCCTCCCGGTCCCGGTTGAAGGGCCTAAAAGAGACTGTCACGAGCGCCTGACGCAAGCTCGCTTCACCAGCGTTATTGTTGAGCCCGTCAACGATCGTATCAGGCACGCCCGCCGACGGGAACGACCAGCACGGAAGCGGGGAGCCTGGAGAGCAGGCGCTCCGTGGTGCTCCCCAGGAGCACGCGATCGACCCATCCCTTGCCGTGCGACCCCACGACCACCAGGTCGGCGTCCCACGCAGCAGCCTCGTCGCAGATGGTGCGGCTGGGGGTCCCGCAGCGGACCTGGGGCTCGGCGGCCACATCAATCGCCGCCTGGTCGACCGTGTTCGCGAACTCCGCCTCCGCCGCCTGCAGGTGCTTCTGCTCGTCGATCTGGACCGCCACGTCCGGGATGGGGGGAAACGGCTCCACCACGTGGAGCGCGCGGAGCTCCGCGCCGAACAGTACGGCGAAGCGCGCGGCCGCTGCCAGCGTGGGAGCCGCCGCATCCGACAGGTCGGTTGCCGCCAGCACCCGGCCGATGCGGCCGCGCCAGGCTGCCGTGACCAGGAGCGGGACGTCGATGGTGCGCACGGCGTGGTGCACCGTGCTGCCTCCGAACCACCTGACCGGCGCTGCATGGTGCTTGCCGCCCAACACAAGGAGCCCGGCTCCGTCCTCGCGGACCGCCTGGCCCAGCACCCAGGCCGGGTTCCCCTCCCGCACCTCGATCCGGTCGAGGCTCTCCGGGGGAGCGTTTCCGCTGAGGGCGTCCGCCACCCGTTGCCTGGCGTCGGATGCCACGCTGGCGGCCACCTGGTCGGCGTCCATTCCGGCCGGCACGCTCGGCAGGGCTCGCGTCACGTGCACCAGGCGGCAGTCCACCTGCGCGGCCTCGGCCACGGCCCAGGCCATCGCGGCCGCCAGGGCTCCCTCGCTGGAGGCATCCACTCCCGCCACCACGGGCTTCCACGTCATCGGCTCGGCTCCTGTCTGGTCGCGGCCCCGGATGGGCGCAGCCCCCCGCGGGGCGGGGATCCTCCATGCGCCCACGAGTCTACAGCGGCGCTCGAGGGCCCGTCAAGAACCCGAAGTTGGGCCTGTGAAGTGGCATTCAGGACGATTTCACCGCTCCTTAATGAGCCTCTGCGTAGTCTGCGCTTGGTCATCCGCAAGGGTGGCCACTGCGGGAACGCCCCAGGAGGGAGGGGCCGGCGTTTCGCGACGTCGCCGAGGTTTTGAGGGGTTCGCGCATCGGCCGCAGGCAAGGCGAACGGGATCGTCAGGCACGCAACCCGATGTGAAGTTCGGTGAACCCTGCGTCACCCCGAACGGTGGCGCTGGAACCAAGATCTCGGAGGGGAATCCCCCACCCCCGGTGCACGGGAGGGCACCGGGGGTTTTGTTTTTAGGGGGGTCGGGTGGGAGGAGACCCGTCCGCATCCCGCCTCGCTGGAATTCGGCACTATCAAACCCCAATAAGTGGATAGCAATATCGGTTAGTCAACCCGCGCTGCTCACGCTTCGATGGGTACGTTCTCGCCGTCCCGTGCCGGCCTGGCCTTCCAGCCCAGTTGCTCCTCGATCTCGGCGGCCAGGGCCTTTGCGCCCGTCGGTTCTCCGTGCACCAGATAGATCCCCTTCGGCGCTCTGTCGAATGCCTTGAGCCAGCGCAGCAGCTCCGACTGGTCCGCGTGCGCGGAGAGGCCGTTGAGCGTCTCCACCGTAGCCCGCACCGGCCACTCCTGGCCGTGGATGCGGATCTCCCGGGCACCCTCCTGGAGTCGCCGGCCCCGCGTGCCGGCTGCCTGAAAGCCGACCAGCACTACGGTCGTGCGACGCTCGGGGAGCCGCAGCTTCATGTGATGCAGCACCCGGCCGCCGGTCGCCATGCCGCTGGCGGAGATGATGATCACCGGACCGCGCAGATCGTTGAGGGCGATGGACTCCTCCTTGGCCCGGGCCAGGTGGAACTGCCTGGGGCAGAGGGGGCGCAGGCCGGCGTCGGTCAGATGCTGCGTGTCGAGGTCGTGCTCCTCGGTGTGCTTCCGGTAGAGCGCGGTGACGTCGATGGCCATGGGGCTGTCGATGTAGACCGGAAGCGACGGGATCCGCTTCTCGTCCTCCAGTTGGCGCAGCCGCCACAGCAGCTCCTGCGTGCGGCCCACGGCGAACGCGGGGATGAGAACCGTGTGCCCATCCTCGGCTGCGCGGTTGATCACGTCGGCCAACTCCGCCTCGGCGCCCCTCTCGTGCAGCCGGTTGCCATAGGTGGACTCCATGAGCAGGCAGTCCGCCTCCCGCACCGGCTCCGGGTCGCGCAGGATCGGGCGGTCCCAGCGCCCAAGGTCGCCGGAAAAGACCAGCCGGCGCGGCTGCTTGCCGTCGATGTTGAGCTGCACCGTGGCGGAGCCGAGTATGTGCCCCGCCGTGCGCAGGCACGCCGTCACCCCGTCGGCCACCTCGAATTCATTCTGGTACGCCTGGGGCTGAACCAGCTCGAGCGCGGCTTCGGCATCCTCCCTCGTGAACAGCGGCAGTGCCGGCTCGTGCCTGGAGTAGCCGTGCCTGTTCGCGTGCTCGGCTTGCTCCTCCTGCAGGTAGGCGGAGTCGCGTAGCAGGATGCCCAGCAGGTCGGCGGTGGCCGCGGTGCAGTGCACGGGGCCGCGGAAGCCGCGACGCGCCAGCACGGGGAGGTAGCCCGAGTGGTCGATGTGCGCATGGCTCAACACCACTGCATCGACGCGCTCCGGGTCGAACCGCGGGTCGTTCCAGTTGCGCAGCCTCAGGTTCTTGAGTCCCTGGAACACACCGCAGTCCAGCATCACACGGCGCTCGCCGGCAGTGACGAGATGCTTGGAGCCGGTCACAGTACCGGCTGCACCGAGGAAGCGGACGGAAGCCACGGCTATGGGACCATGTCCCGCATCCCCAGGTTTTCGATGAGGAACGCCCACTTGTCGGCCTGCTCCTCGATGATCATCGCCGTGGGTTTGCCTCCACCATGGCCCGCCTTGGTCTGGATCCGGATCAGGACCGGCTTGCTGCCGGTGTTCATCGCCTGGAGCCAGGCCGCGTACTTGAAGGAGTGCCCGGGTACCACGCGGTCGTCGTGGTCGGCGGTCGTGACCATGACCGCGGGGTAGTCCTGCGCCGCGATGTTGTGGTAGGGCGAGTAGGCTCGCAGGTAAGGGAACATCTCCGGGTCGTCCGGCGACCCGTAGTCCGACACCCAGGCCCAGCCAATCGTGAATTTGTGGAAGCGCAGCATGTCCATCACCCCGACGGCGGGCAGCGCTGCGCCGAACAGGTCGGGCCGTTGGTTGAGCACCGCTCCCACCAGCAGGCCGCCGTTCGATCCGCCGCCGATGGCCAGCTTCGGCGTCGACGTGTACCCCTCCGCGATCAGATACTCGGCAGCGGCTATGAAGTCGTCGAACACGTTCTGCTTGTTCTCGAGCATCCCCGCCCGATGCCACTCCTCACCGTACTCGCCGCCGCCGCGCAGGTTGGCCATCGCGTACACGCCGCCGCGCTCCAGCCACGCGAGATTGCTGATGGAGAAGCTCGGACGCAGGCTGATGTTGAACCCGCCATATGCGTACAGGTAGGTGGGGTTGGAGCCGTCCAGCGCGATCCCCTTCCTGTGCGTGATGAACATGGGGACCCGCGTACCGTCCTTGCTCTCGTAGAAGACCTGCGTGGTCTCGTAGCCGCTGGGGTCGAAATCGACTTCGGGCGCCTTGAAAACCGTCGTCGCGCCACTGAGGAAGTCGTACCGGAAGATCGTGGGCGGGTAGAGGAACGACGTGAAGTTGTAGAACATCTCGTCGTCCTCGCGCTTGCCGGTCACGGTGAAGACACTGCCGAGCGTTGGCAGCTCGAGGTCACCGAGCTTCGCGCCGTCCAGGGCGTAGAGCGAGACTTGCGTGTGGGCGTCGTGCAGGTAGCCGGCCACGAACGTGTTGTGCACCACGGTCACCCAGCTGAGCACGTCCTCGCCCTCGGCAATGATCTCGCGCCAGTGCTCCCTCTCGGGACGCGTGATGTCGATGGCGATGAGGCGGTAACGCGGGGCGTCGAGGTTCGTGCGGAAGTAGAAGACCGACCCGTCGTTGTCCACGAACGAGTAGCTGGCGTCGAAGTCATCCAGCAGCTGAACCATGGCGCCGTCGAAGCTCGGCGCCCGCGGGTACATCAGATCCATGAAGTAGACCCTGTTGCGCTCGTCCGTCCCGTGCCACACGTGGGTGATTAGATAGGCACCGTCGTCGGTCACACTGCCGCTGAAGCCCCACTCCGGCTGGTCCGGCCGCTGGTAGACGAGCACGTCCTCGGACTGGTCTGTGCCGAGCCGGTGGTAATGGAGCCTCTGGTCGAGATTGGTGGACTGCAGCGTGTCGGTTCCGTCGGGCGCGGGATAGCGGCTGTAGAAGAATCCCGCGTTGTCGTGCGTCCACGAGGCGCCGGAGAACTTGATCCAGCGCAGGTGGTCGGGGTGGTCCTCGCCCGACGCCACGTCGCGCACGAAGAACTCGCGCCAGTCGGAACCGCTGATGGCCTTGCCGTACGCGACCGTCTCACCGTCGTCGGAGAACGCCAGCCCGGCGAGCGACACCGTCCCGTCGTCCGAGAACGTGTTGGGGTCGAGCAGCACGGTGGCCGCGGCATCCAGCGCGTCCTGCTTGTAGAGCACGGACTGGTTCTGCAGCCCGTCGTTCTTGAAGAAGAAGTAGCGGCTGCCCTCCCTGAACGGGACTCCGTAGCGGGGGAAGTCCCACAGTTCGGTGAGCCGCGCCTCGAGCGCCTCCCGCTCGGGGATGGACTCGAGGTAGGCGAACGTCACGCAGTTCTCCGCTTCGATCCACGCGCGGGACTGCGGCGAGTCGGGGTCCTCGAGCCAGCGGTACGGGTCGGCCACAGACGTGCCGTGGTAGTCATCCGCCACGTCGACCGTGTGGGCCACCGGCAGGGAGCACTGAACTTCCTGTGCCACCGCGACAGGTGTGAAGCTCAGCGTGACGAGGATGGCGAGCGCGAAGGCAGTCAGGGTCCGCTTCATCTGTCCTCCGAGAAGTGATCCGGGAGCTCTCGCTCCCTGGGTCCAGGCTGTCGGAAGGTGCCAAGGAATCTGCATCGAACGCGCGATGAGGGGGAGTGCTGCCCGGGGGTGGCGGCAGGCACGGGCAATTCCCTATCTTCGCGACGGACTGATGGGAGACGTGTAGTGACCGAGCCGGCCGGGAGGCGGAGTCGGGCCTCGCTGCTCGCCTGGGCGCCGGGCGAGGAGACACGCGAGTTCGCAGCGGCGCTGCGTGTTGAGGACGAGCTCGCCGTCGAGCTCACGGCGCGCCTCGTGGCCGAGAGCGGAGCGGCCGGCGTCGCCCACTTCGTGCTCGTCCTCGTGGTGACCGCGCTCGCGTGGGAGGCGGTCTCGCTCGAGGTTCTGCTGCCGTGGGCCGGCATCGTCGCGGCGGCCGGAGCGTCGCGCGCCGTGGTAGCGCGGCGCATGTCTGCGATCGGATCGAGCCCGGAGTTCACGATCCGTGCCATTCGCCGGGCAGTCTGGGCCACCGGTCTCGGTTGGGCGTCAGCGACGGTGATCATCGCGCCGGCACTCCCGCTCCAGTATCTGGCTCTCCTCATAGTGGTGTTCGCGGGACTCGTGGCGGGGGCCACCGTCACACTCATAGGCGATCCCAAGAGCTTCTACGGACTCACCGGCGTGCTGCTGGTGCCGCTCGGGCTGGCGGTCGTGGTGAGCGGGCAGAGCCGGTTCCAACTCGTCGCACTCGCGCTGATCGCGGCGTATGCGACAACTATGGTCGTGCTGTTTCGGCGCTCGCACGCGGCGTTGCTGCAGCGCCTCCAGATCGCCACCCGGGTCGCGGTGCGGGAGGCCGATGCGGAGCGTGACCGCACCTTTCTCGACGCGCTGGTGAACAGCGCGCCCGACGCCATCGCCGCGGTCAGCACTGAGGGACGGGTGCTCGGCGTGAATCCCGCCTTCGAGCGCCTGTTCGGTTATGAGACGGACGAGGTACTGGGTGAGTTCCTCACCGACCTGCTCGTGCCCGAGTCGGATCTGGAGGCCGCCCGCGAGCTGGACCAGGCCGTGCGCCGCGGCCGCCCGATGGTGGTTGAAGTCGAGCGTCTGCACCGCGATGGCCGGCTCATTCCGGTTCGCCTCTCGGCGGCCTCCGCCGGGGAGGAGGCCCACGGCGCGGTGCTCCTGGTGTACGACGATCTCACGGCCGAGAAGCAGATCGAGCGCGCGCTGCGTGAGGCGGAGGAGCAGTACCGTGAGTTGGTGGAGTCGGCGTCCGATCTGGTGTGGCAGACGGATGAGGACGGGCGCTGGACGTTCCTCAACGAGGCGTGCCGCGGGATCTACGGAGTCGCGCCGCAGGACCTGTTGGGCAAGCCGTTCTCCGAGAGGGTCGACCCCTCGCACCGGGAAGCGGATCTGAGGGCGTTCAGGAACGTGATGGAGGGCGGCGGCTCCACCGACTACGAGACGGTGCATCGCGACTCCAGCGGGCGCCAGCGGCACCTCAGCGTGGCGGCGCTGCCGGTGCGCGACTCGCGCGGCGAAGTAGTGGGGGCGAGGGGGATCGCGCGCGACGTATCGGAGAGGGTGGCAGCCCGAAGGGCCCTCGAGCAGGCGCGCGAGGCGGCGGAGCGGACAGCCGAGGCCAAGACCGCGTTCCTCGCCGCGACGAGCCACGAGATCCGCACGCCGATGAACGGTGTGCTCGGGATGCTCGAGCTCTTGCTCGAGAGCGAGCTGGGGAGCGAGGAGCGTCGCCTCGCGGAGCTCGCTCGGAGCGCCGCCGAGGCGCTGCTCGACGTGATCAACGACGTACTCGACTACTCCCGGATCGAGTCCGGCCAGGTGCAGCTGGAGGAGGTCGCGTTCGACCTGCCGTCGCTCCTGAGCCTGGTCGTGCGGCTCCTGGCGCCGGGCGCGAGCGAGAGGGGAGTGGAGCTGGCGTGCGACGTGCACCCCGACGTCCCCCGACTGGTGCGGGGGGATCCGGCTCGCCTCAGGCAGGTGATCACGAACCTGGTGGGCAACGCCATCAAGTTCACCCACGAGGGTGAAGTCGTGGTGTCGGCGGTTCTCGAGAGCCGGGGCGACGATCGGGCCGCGGTGCGCTTCACGGTGCGCGACACGGGGATCGGCATCTCCCGCGAGAAGCTGGAGTTCGTGTTCCAGGACTTCACGCAGGCCGACGTCAGCACGTCGCGGCGCTACGGCGGCACCGGCCTGGGCCTACCCATCAGCCGCCGGCTGGTGCGCCTCATGGGAGGCGACATCGAGGTCTCCAGCAACGAGGGACAGGGGAGCGAGTTCACGTTCACGCTGGCCTTTCCAGCGGAGGCGCAGGCGCCCGAGGTCCTCTCCGGCGACATCGGGAGGCTCAGTGGTTCGCGCGCGCTCATCGTGGACGACAACCCCACCCACCGGAGAATCGTGCGCGAGATGCTCGGCGGCGCACAGATGGAAGTGGACGAAGTGGCGGATGCCGACGCCGCCCTCGATGCTCTGCGCGGCGCCAGGGCCGATGAACGAGGCTACGCCCTCGCCATCGTGGATGCGTACATGCCCGGCAAGGACGGCTTCGAGACCGCGCGGGAGATCCGCGCGGATCCGAAGCTGGAGGACACCAAGATCATGATGCTCACTTCGGCTGGCGTGAGGGGGGACGCTCAGCGCTGCCGCGACCTGGGCATCGAGGCCTATCTCCCCAAGCCCCCCGCCCGCGACGAGCTTCTCGAGGCCGCGGCGGCCCTGGTGACCGGAGCCGGGGTGCCCGCGGGGTCCGGGCGGCTCATCACGCGCTACTCGATCGAGGAGGCCGGCAGGCGGCTGCACGTGCTCGTCGCCGAGGACAATCCGGTAAACCAGGAAGTGGCGGCCGCGATGCTGCGCCGCAGGGGTCACGTCGTGCGGGTGGTGGCAGACGGGCGCGCAGCCGTGGAGGCGGTGCGCCGGGGCGGCGTGGACGTGGTGCTGATGGATATCGAGATGCCCGAGCTGGACGGTGTATCCGCGACGGAGGAGATCCGCAGCGATCCCGCTTTCGCGGACATTCCGATCGTGGCGGTAACCGCGCACACCACCAGCGAGCAGCGCGAGCGCTGCCGCCGCGCCGGCATGGACCGCTACGTGGTGAAGCCGTTCAAGCCGTACGAGTTGCTCTCAGCGGTGGAGGGTTGGGGGATCGCGGCCGATGATGATGACCGGGAGAAGGCGGCGCGGCCGCCACTGGATCTCGAGGGGCTCGAGGAGATGATGCGTGAGGCGGGCGCCGAGGAGGTGATCCCGCGCATGCTGACGGTGTTCGGAGAGGATGCGCCCGGCCGCATGGCAGCCATCGAGGCGGCGGCGCACGGCGGTGACCCCGTCCTGATGACGCAGGCTGCCCACGCGTACAAGTCGGCCGCGCTGACGATCAGGGCGGGGGAGCTCGGTTCATTCCTCGGGCAGATGGAGACCGCCGCCCGCGAGGGAGACGTCGCCGCGGCTGCAGAGCTGGTGGGCCAGGTGCGCGAGGCGCACGAGGCGGTGATGCGCCACCTGGCAGCGAGGCGGGAGAGCTAACTCCCCTCTGAGAACCTGGCGCTCGCACCCAGTTGCAGGACAGGACCGGCAGGGAAGTTCTGCCCGGCCAGCGGCAGCCGCACGCCCGCCTCGAGCCACAGCGGTCCCACGGCACGCGCGGCGCCCGTCAGCTGCAGCGTGAGGATGCGCCGGGCGGACGCCGTCTCGACTCCCTCCACCACCCAGTTGTCGCCGATCAAACCGTCGAGTGTCGCCTTGACGAGCGTGCGGGACGTCGGGTTCACGCCAGCCTCGGTGAGGAACACGAACTCGTTGCCCGGGTCCTTCTGCGTGGTCGTGTTCTCGAACCGCACCCTATAACCGAGCCAGAGCTCCCAGTAGGCGGGGAAGGGCCAGAACGAGTGGCCGACTTCTCCGAAAAAGTCGAGATCCCACTGTCCCTCTCCGATGGGGACGAATTGCACGTCGAGCGGCGCGAACCCGAACGGCGCCTTGGCCCCGGCGCGCAGCGCCAGGGCCGTGGACCCACGCAGGAACTGCCAGCGCAGCCAGGCCCGCACGTCGCCGATCCCCGTACTGCGCAGGGTGTCCACCACGTTGGAGAAGCTGAGATCCAGGTACGGGACCTGGAGCCAGAAGTCGAGGCTCGGCAGGATCCCGACTATGACGTCGGTGAAGATCGCCCGGTTGTCCGACTCCCCCCCGTCGACCCGCTCGCGGCGGTTTCCCTCCTGGTCGAACTCCTGGCTGGTCTGCTGCCGGAAGAAGGTGCCCTTGACCCACACGCGCCCGGGGGCGCCCTGGGTCCACTGCGCCTGAGCGGGGAGCGCTACCAGGGTGAGGCACGCCGCCGCCACTACCGTCCGGATCATTGCCCGAACAGGCGGCTGTCCGGGTAGTACACCGACCACGCGAACCAGAACAGGGTGTAGGCGTCGACGAGCGGGGCAAGACGGCGTCCGGCGAGCGGGCCGGCGACAGCCTTGCCCAGAGCGTCCCAGGTGGAGCCGGTCTCGGCGTCCCGCAGTCGCGGGCCGCTTCCGAACAGTTGGAACGTGAGGACCGTGTCGCCCAGCGTTCGGTCGAACGCCCGCGCCGTGCGGGTGCCGTCCAGGTACGTGACCAGAATCGGTCGCCCGGCGATGCTGTCGTTGAGCGCCACGGCCGCACCGATCCCGGCGAGCACGCCGAAGGGATACGCCACCGCGAAGTCGCCCTCGTGAATGCCGAGCACCAGCTCTTTGGGCGGGCGCGCGTCGCTCCACGTGGATGACGGGAACAGCGTCACGGGATTGTCTGGCTGGTCGTAGTTGCCGTACGGGTATGCGCCGTAGGAGCGGTCGAACCCGGTACTCGTGTCCACGACCGTGGTGTTGGGATGCAGGCTGCGCCACTGTCCCCATGTGGTCTCGACGAGCGGCAGGCGCTCGAGCGCCGTTCCCCGGTCGGGGCCGCACTGGGCGCCTAACAGGAGCTGGTTCCAGAGGCTCTCCGTCTGGCGGTCGAACATGATGAGGTTGTTCTCGAACAGCAGGCCCGAGACGCCGAAGTTGCGCGTCTCCCCGCCCAGCACCGGGTCGAAGGCGATCCCGGATCCGGTGAGCGGGCAGTAGCTCACGAGGACCGGCTCCCCACCCAGCGTGTCGTTCACGATCTCGTGCCACCAGAGGACCAACAGAGGATAGGCCCGCGCCGCTCCGTTCAGCTCCAGCCCGAGTACCCGGTCTTCGTCCCGAAAGAAGCTCGCTGTCCCTGCGGGTACGACCTCGGGGAGGCTCAGCGCGGGGATGCCGTCACGTCCCGGTCCGCCGTTGAAGATGCGGGACGTCGGAATGGAACAGGCGGCGCCGGCGGTGGGGTCCGTCAGGGCATCGGAGGCGGTCGAGTCGGAACATCCGGCGAGCAGCGACGCCGCCCCCGCCAGCGCGGTTGCGAAAACGGCTCGTCGAAGCGCGGGGCTCTGGGGGCAGACGCGGCTCATGTCATTCGGGGGAACCGATCCCGACGGGGGATGGTTCCCCCTTCCAGACCCGGGAACACTCCGGGGACAGCCGTGGTTAACTGGTTCGTGTTTCTGACGAGCCATCGATTCGGGCCGCGCGGCCCGGCTGACCAGATCACCCCACCCACCGTAGGAGGAAGCATGGTGAAGCGCATTATTGCCGGGCTCGGTGTCGCCGCGTTCCTGGCGCTGGCACCGGCCGTGGCGCAGGCCCAGATGGACATGGCCCACTCCCCAGAGGGAAAGGAGGCGACGATCTCCGGTACCGTGATCGACCTCTCCTGTAAGTTCCGCCACGGACTCACGGGCGAGATGCACCGCATGTGCGCACAGGTTTGCGCCGACAAGGGAGTGCCCCTGGCCATCCTGACCAATGACGGCAAGCTGGTCGTGCCTGTTAGCGCAGCGATGCCGGGCGCCAGTGAGAATGAGGTCCTCAAGGAGTTCGCCGAGCAGCAGGTGACCGTCAAGGGAACGGTCTATGATGCGGGCGGAGCGTTGGCGATCGAGATAACGGAGGTCAAGCGGTCGTGACCCTCCTCGGCGGGACCACGGGCCGGGTTCTGACCCGGCCCGTGCTCGCCCTGGCCGCGTTGGCTGCAGCCGCGGGCCTTGCCCTGGCAGCGGTGCGCGGCGTGAGCGGCCCGGCGCGCGGAGCGTTTGCCGAACCCAACCCGGCGTGGGTGGCCCCAGCCGAGTCGACGGCGGGATCGGTGCGACACCTCCATCAGGCGGAAGCCGCGGAGCTGCTGAGGCCGGACACCGTGTTCCCCGAGCGGGCCGTCCGGCTGCTGTGGTTCGACGGACGCGCCGCATCTCCGGTCGAAGGCCGGGACGCAGTGGTGCTGGACGGAGCCGGCGGCATCGTACGGTTCGACACGCGGCTCATCCCTCATAGGGTGAACCTGCGCCTCGAGGGCCGCGTTCCGGCCAGCGTGGCGGCTGCGACCGGCGGTGGCGCGTGGGTCGTAGACGGCGAGGGTCAGGTGCTGCGCATCGGCCCGGACGGAGGCATCGAGCAGACGGTGGCCGGGCCGTTCGATTACACCACCGTAGTCGCCGACCCGCTGGGTGGAGCCTGGTTGGTTCGCTCCACCGAATTCTTCTCCTACAGACTGGCGCGTGGCGACGAGCCGCTGCTCGTACACGTCGATGAAGCGGGCGGTGCGGCCACGCCCACCGCGTCGATTCTGCTTCCCGAACACGTGCTTTTGGCCGAGTTGGCCAACGCAGGGCACGTGGCGGTCGGACCCGATGCCGTCTACTTCGCTCCCTTCATTCGGGACGAGGTAATCGCACTTTCACGTGGCGGCGACACGCTGTGGGTGGCACACCGCGGGCTGGCACAGGCGCGGCCCGAGCCGCGCTTCGAAATCGGCCCCGACGGGCCGGTCATCGACTATGCGCCGGTCAACCTCGGTGTCTCACTTGGGCCTGACGGACTGCTCTACGTGCTGAGCGTGCCGGGATTCACGACCATGGAAAGCCGCGTGGATGTCTACGATCCCGCCACGGGTGTGCTGCAGCGGACCGCACGGGTGCCGACACCGCTGCCCACCGTAGCCCTGGACGAAACCGGCCGCCTCTATCTACTCGACTCGTTCAGGTTGCTGACCGGAGTGGCGCCGGCAGAGCGGGAGGCCTTCGCCGCCTTCGAGTTCGAGGTCCTGGGCGGCGCTGATCGGATGGCCCTCGCCGATGTCGCAGGCAAGGTGGCCCTGGTGAACTTCTGGGCCAGTTGGTGTGCGCCGTGCCGCGTGGAGATGCCCGCACTCGACAGCCTGCAGCGGTCGATCGTGCACCCCGACTTCATGTTTTTCACGATGAATGAGGATGTGGACGCGGGACAGGCTCGGGCGTTCATCGAGGAGCACGGCTTCACGTTTCCGGTGCTTCTGGGCCGCGGCAAGCTACAGCGGCGGTACCACTACATGGGCCTGCCGTTCACCGTACTGTTGGATCGCGAGGGACGCGTGGTGCAGCGCTGGATCGGCTTCGCCGGCGGTGACCAGATTGCGGGGATAAGGGCCGTCATTCAGGCCGAGCTCCTGCGGGAGGACTCGGCGGGACACGGCGAACACAGTGGTTCGGGTGCAGCGATGGAGCACGCGGGCTACTGAACTGAGCGTCGCGCTCAGTAATCCACTCCTGCGCGGCACACTCTCAATCTCAGGTCGCTGCCAGTGAGGCGCTCCCGGTACGTGGCGGCCACTTCGTCGGCGCGCGGGATGTCTGCGTACCGGTCGGCGGCCCACGCCCTCCACTGCGCGTCGAGCGCGTCGTAGCCGATGCCCAGTAGCGCCTCGATTGCTTCCGATGTCGGCACCACCTCCATGTATGCCACCTCGAGCGCCTTGTCCCAGCCATACACCTGCTCGATATGGGAGAACCACGACGCCCGCTGGGAGAAGGCCTGCGCAGAGCAGCGGCCGGTGAGCTCGGCGTGGCGCTCTCTCAGGTCGCTCATGGGGATGTCCCGACCGGCCGTCACCCAGTAGCCCGCGACCACGTCGAGCGGGAGCCCGAACGTCGAGAACACCTGCCGCTCGTGGTTCATCTCGAGTGCGAGGTACTCCGCGATTCCCTCCTCGATGAACATGAAGTACGGCCACCGCTGCTTGCGGTCCTCGGCGATGTAGGAAGCCCGAAAAGCGTGCACCAGCTCGTGATCGAAGAATCCCCAGTATCCGCCGTCACGGCCGGACACGCGCGAGAGGTGGATGCCGTCCTCGTCCACCCAGGCGATAGTGTCCTGCGAGGAGCGACGGTCGCCCTCGAGCAGGATCGTGATCTTTCGCTGCGGGGTGCGCTCCTCCCCGAGCAGCTGGGAGAGCGCGGCGTACTGGCGCTCGGCCACATCTACTCCGGTGGCGACGTCGACGTCTGTGACTGCGGTGTCCCGCGATAGGACGCGGAAGTGCGCGCTCTCCGTGACCGGCTCCGGTCGCGGCAACCGCTGGGGGCTGCCGCACGTGGCAGTCCACAGCGCGAGCGCGAGAGCATGAGGCGCCTTCACGCCAATTGAGACGCTCAGCGCACGATTTTGGTTTCCGGCCGGAATACCGCCCACGCGAACCAGAAGTGGTTTCCGTACGCGATCGGATCCAGCTCGGTACCCTCCAGCTCTCCCCGCACCGCTCTGCCGAGGATGTTCCAGGTCGATCCGGTCTGCTTGTCACGGAACAGTCCGTCGCCGGCGGGCTCGAACGTCAGCGTGCGGGATCCCGCACGCCGGCTGAACACCCCGCTCGCTCCGACGTCCCTGCCTTCGGCGATGCGGTGGCTGTCCACGGAGCTCGCCATTCCGGGAGCCCAGAGCACGACCAGCGGGGTGCCGTCCACCTCGTCGTTCACCACGCGCTTCTCCTCCAGCGATGCGAACGGATAAGCGCGGGTGTCCTCACCCAGGGTCAGCGCCACGACGCGCTCCATGGGGGGTAGACGTCCGTCGGGCTCTCCGTGGAAGAAGCGCGCCCAGGGCGATCCGCCGGGGTCGTCGTAGCGCTGGTAGGGGTTCTCGCCGTAGGGGCGGCTGTGTCCCGTCTCCCGGGAAAGCACCGCACCGTCCGGATACTCCTGCTTGAACGTCTCCCAGCTCACGAGCGGAGCGCTGATGAACACGAGTTGCTCGCCGGCGTATTGTCCCACGATCCCCTCTCCGGTCGCCTGCTGCCACCACGTCTCGGTCTGACGGTCGTACATCACGAGGTCGGAGTGCCGCAGGCGGCCGGTGGTGCCGAAGTCGAGCACCTGGCCGTCGAAGCGGCGGTCGAAGGCGAGCGCCGTATTGCACAACGGACAGTAGGTGACCGAGACCGGCACGCCTCCCACTGCGTCGTTCACGATCTCGTGCCAGATGAGGATCTGCAGGGGGTAGGCCTTGGCCTCGTCGCCGATCGCGATCACCACGACCGGTTCGCGATCCTCCAGCCAGCGATCCGCCTCCCGAGTGGATATGAACCTCGGCTCGTCGATTGCGGGGATGCCGTCCTTGGGCGGCCCGCCCGAGACGATCTCGTCGAACGGCACGGTGTGGCGAGAGAAGTCGGTGTCCCAGCCGTCGCCGAATTGGGCGCGGGCGGTGGTCGTCAGGGACAGGCCGGCGAGCAGCAGAACGATGAGCGGTCGGGAAGTTGCACCAGGCATGAAGCGGCGTCCGTGAAGTGGAGAGAGAGGTGTTGGAGAGTCGTTACGGTCAGATGGGTAACGACCTGCAGGAGCCGGATGTTCCGCAGCGGCTAGTCCCTGGGATCCACCACACTGATGAGCGTCATCCCCGCCTTCGCAGTGGGCGGGCTCACCACGGTGAACACCAGCACGTCACCGGAATCGCGGATCACGAATAGAGGAATCGCGGTCTCGCCGTAGAGCGCGACGAACGCATCGAAGTCGAATTCCGCGGTGAGCTTGTTGGCCTTGATCACGGCGCCGGAGAGAAAGCGCTGACTCAGGTAGTCATGGGTCGCATCCGACCTGAACAGGAAGCGGCCGCGCAGGTGCTTCGGGATCTCACTCTGCCTCTGTTCCGGATCGGCGCCTCTCGGCGGCAACTGGTACACTTGCGATCGGTCGAAGATGTCGGCGAAGTGCAGTGTGCTGAGCGAGTTCACTTCGTCGTTCGGCGTGAGCGCCAGGAGGCGGCCGATCCCGTCGAGCTCCAGCTCCAGCTGCTCCAGGGCCCGGTCGGTGAGGACGTTCGCGTAGTGTGCCTTGAGGCCCGCGCGGCGCGCAGCCGCCACGTTGCCCCAGTTGGAGTCGGCCAGGAGCACCTGCACGCCCTGCTGATCGAGCGTCTTGGCCAGCTCCCGCGTCCAGGGCGCCGCCCCGACGAGCAACATCCCCTGCGGGTTGGGCATGGCAACGCCCAGCCAGCGCGCCAGCAGCGGCGTGAGTATGCCGTACACCGCGACGGTGCCCACGATGACCATGAACATCAGCGGGACGAGGCGCGCCGCACCCGTGTTGCCGAGTTCGGTCAGCTCAATCGCGAAGATCGATACGACTGCCGCCGCGACGATTCCGCGCGGCGCGATGAAGCCGAGGAATACGCGCTCGCGCCAGTTGAACTCCGAGCCCCAGGTAGAGAGCGCGACGGCGGCGGGGCGCACCACGAGGATCAGTGCTGCCAGGAAGGCTATGCTCCCGGGGTTGGTGTAGTCCGGATCGTGCAGCGGCAGGCTGGCCGCCAGAATGATGAACAGAGCCGAGATCAACAAGACGCGGAGATTCTCCTTGAACTCCACGATGTGGCGCACGGGCACGTAGTTCTGGCTCGCCAGCGCGGCGCCCATCACGGTGACGGCGAGCAGGCCGGACTCGTGCTGGACCCAGTTGGACGCGGTGAACACGACCATCACCAGGGCCAGCGCAACGGGGCTCTGCAGATAATCGGGAATCCAGTACCGCTTTAGCAGCAGCACGACGACCCCGGCCCCGGCGAGCCCCAGCAGTCCACCGGTGACTGCGGCCTTGAGTATCCCCAGCCCGGCCGCCGCGGCGCCCTGCTCGAGTCCGCCGACGATGATCGCCTCGAACACGAGCACGCCGAGGATCGCTCCGATGGGGTCGTTCACGATCCCTTCCCACTTGACCGCCGAGCCCACGCGCGCGTTGGGCCGGATGTGCCGCAGCAGTGGGATGATCACGGTGGGACCGGTCACCACGAGAATCGCGCCGAACAGGATTGCGATCTCCAGCTCGAGGCCGGGCAGCAGGTAGGCAAACGCCGTCGCCAGCACCCAGGTGACCGGCACCCCGATCAACATCAGGTTCCGGAACACTCGACCGATGTCGGAGAGCTCGGAGATGTCGAGGCTCAACCCGCCCTCGAACAGAATCACCGCTACCGAGAGGGAGACGATCGGGAACAGCATGTTGCCGAACAGGGCCTCGGGATTCAGGAACCCGAACACCGGCCCCGCCATGAATCCCACCACCAACAGGAGCAGGATCGCCGGCAGCCGCAGGCGCCACGCCAGCCACTGGGCACCGATGCCCAGGACTATGATGCTTGCAAGCCCGATCAGGAGATCGTCCACCGCTCCTCCGCAACGGTTATCGGGGTTGGCCGCACCCGCCGGTGGGGTGTGCTACGGCCGCTGTTGCAGCAGGGATCCGCCGCCGACCGAGGCGAACCCGAGGCCGCACATGATCGCCGAACCGGTGGGAGAGGCTGCGTTGGACAGAACGGCGGCCACGGAGGCGGCCAGGACCGCTATACCGATGGTGCACTCCAGCAGTGCGCTCCTCGCGGTGACGAGCCGGTAGGCCGTCGAGCGCCACGACGCATCGGGCACGCTTCCCAGGCGGTACTTGGGCGTGCGCCGGAACGGAGTGGGCGTTCGCGCGAGACCGCGCGCCACGGCCGCGGTCTGGCCCAGCGCGATCCCTGCTCCCAGGACCATGATGATGGGCACGAGTACCAGCCTGCGCCACCAACCCGCCCCGCCCCGCGCCCGGGCTGCGACTCCGTAGAACACGGTGAGCGCCAGCCCGGCAAAGGCGAGCAGCGCGCCGTCCGCTGCCAGCACCCAGCTCTTGTGGAGCGGCTCGATCAGCCACCCGGCACCGAGGCTGGTGAGCGCGAGCGCCACGAACACGGGATATGTGAAGTGACCCGTGAGGTGCCAGAAGGCCTCTCGCTTGGTGCGACCCGGGATACCCGACCGAGCGATCGAGGGCAGCAGCTTCACCGCGGTCCGCACTCCGCCCTGCGCCCACCGTTGCTGCTGCATGCGGTATGCGGCGACCTCCACCGGCAGCTCCGCGGGCACTCGGATGTCGTCCCGGTACACGAACCGCCATCCGGCGAGCTGCGCGCGATACGAGAGGTCGAGATCCTCGGTAAGTGTGTCGGCCGACCACCCGCCGCCAGCCTCGATGGCCTCGCGGCGCCACACTCCCGCGGTGCCGTTGAAGTTGAGGAAGCATCCCGTGGCGGCCCGGGCGCCGTGCTCCACGGCGAAGTGGGCGTCGAGTTGCAGCGCCTGCACCCTGGTGAGCAGCGAGGTCGCCGCATTGAGGTGCCCCCAGCGCGCCTGCACGAGCCCCACCGACGGGTCGCCGAACTCCCCCACGACCTGGAGCAGAAAGTCCGGCTGTGGAACGAAGTCGGCGTCGAAGATGGCTATCAGCTCACCGCTCGCCCGGCGGAGGCCTTGGGCGAGAGCCCCGGCCTTGTAGCCGGTACGGCGCGCGCGCCGGATGTGCACGGCGCGAACTCCGCGCGTGGATAGCAGCTGGACCGCACGGGCGACGACCTCACCGGTCTCGTCGGTGGAGTCATCCAGGACCTGGATCTCGAGCCGGTCCGGCGGATAGTCGAGCTCGCCCGCCGCCAGCACGGCTCGCTCGGCTACGTAGCGCTCGTTGTAGAGAGGGATCTGGACCGTGACCGACGGCAACCGTTTCCCCGCCGGGATCTCTCCGGCGGGGCGACGACGCACGTGCCTCAGGTAGCGGAGCGCCAGTTGCAGGCGGTGCAGTCCGTAGGCCGCCAGCATGAGCGACGCACCGAAGTGCGCGGCCAGCAGCAGGACACCCGGATTCGCCAACGTCAGAATGCCGGTGGCGCCGGCATCTCTCCGCCCCGCACGGAGACGATTCCGTCGCACCTCGCGCACACGGACCCGCGCTCGTCCTCGAGCTGCGCGGTCGCGAAGATCATGGTCTTCCCCGACCGCACGACCCGGCCCTCGACCTGGAAGCGGTCGCCGGCGACGGGACGTATGTACTGCATCGAGAGCTGTGCCACGCCTACGCGGCCGCCCCCCGTGTGGACGTAGCCCGAGAAGCCGATCACGAGATCGAAGACCCCCGCTATCACGGCGCCGTTCACGGCGTCGGTCCCCATTCCGCCCCGGTGGAACTCGCGGACCGGGTCCACGAGCGCCCGTACCACTCCGGGCGTCGAGAAATCGAGCCGCACTCCCATGTGCCGCATCCCGGGGTGGGCATTCCACTCATCCTGGAACTTTGCGAGCTGACCCTCGGTCAACTTGGGGAGGTCCGCAGTCGGATCCATCGTCGCTCCAGCCGATCTCAGGTCTTGGCCAACGAGCTGCCGCCGTCCACCACGATTATGGCGCCGGTGATCCACGCGCCCGCGGGGCTCGCCAGATACACCGCGAGATTCCCGATGTCATCCACGCGGCCCCACCGGCCCAGCGGGATGAGGCGCCGCATCTTCTCGTCGATGGCGGCCGTGCCGCCGTCCCCCATCGCAAAGGCCTTGGTCGCGCCCTCGGTGGGGATCGGTCCGGGCGCGATCGCGTTCACCGTGATGTTGTCCGGTGCCCACTCGAGAGCCAGCGTCTTGGTGAGCGCGTCGATCCCGGCCTTGGCCGCCGTGGCGTGCGCCATCTGGGGCCAGCCGCGGTAGTGTAGTGTCATCGAGATCGAGATTATGCGGCCGCCCTCCTGCCCGGCCATCACCGGGTAGGCCGCCTGCGAGCAGAAGAACGTCCCGTACAGATCCGTCTCCACCACTGCGCGCCACCCGTTTTGTGAGAGATCAGCGGAAGGCGCGTAGAAGTTCCCGGCGGCGTTGTTCACCAGCACGTCCAACCGCCCGAACTCCTCCACTGTGCGCTCGACCATGGCGCGCACCGACTCGGGGTCGCGCACGTTCGCTTCCACGGCGAGCGCGCGGGCGCCCTGCGCTTCGAGCTGGCCGACCGCGGATTCGAGACGCTCGAGCTTGCGGCCCGCGATGGCGACCCGGGCCCCATAGCGAGCCAACTCGCTCGCGATTCCGAGTCCGATGCCGCTGCCGCCGCCGGTGATGAGAGCGACCTGGCCCTCGAGCAGTCCGTCACGAAAGATCGTCATGCCTCTAATTAAACCTCCGCCGGCCGGCATGCCCAATTCGGCCGGGCCGCAAAGCGCGAGCGTATATTGCGCGGGGCAGACGGGTGAGGCACAGCGCGCTCGGAGGAGAAAGCGACGATGGCGATTGAATCGATCAATCCGACGACGGGTGAGAAGATCGCGAGCTACGAGGAGACCTCGCCGGAGGCATTGAGGGCCATCCTCGAGCGGGCGGATGAGGCGTTCAGGGAGTGGCGGCGGGTGAGCTTCGAGGACCGCGCGTCCCTGATGCGCCGCGCCGCGTCGGTGCTGAGAGAGCGGTCCAAGCTTCACGCCATTCTCATGGCACAGGAAATGGGGAAGCCGCTCGCACAGGGCCGGGCCGAGGTCGAGAAATGCGCCTGGGTGTGCGAATACTACGCCGATAACGCGAGGGCCTTCCTCGCCCCCGAAGAGATCCCCACCGACGCCTCGAAGAGCTTCGTCGCCTACCAGCCGCTGGGGGTCGTACTCGCGGTCATGCCCTGGAACTTCCCGCTGTGGCAGGTCTTCCGGTTTGCCGCGCCCGGATTGATGGCGGGCAACGCGGGGCTGCTCAAGCACTCTTCCAACGTGATGGGGTGCGCTCTGGCCATCGAGTCGGTGTTTTACGACGCGGGCTTCCCCGAGGATCTCTTCCGCACGCTCGTAATCGGCTCGTCCCGTGTGGGCGACGTGATCGCGGCCCCCCAGGTCAGGGCCGTCACGCTGACCGGAAGCGGCCCGGCCGGGCAGGCGGTGGCCGCCGCGGCGGGGGCGGCGCTCAAGAAGACCGTGCTGGAGCTCGGCGGCAGCGATCCCTACGTGATACTGGAGGACGCCGATCTGGACGCTGCGGCCGATACCTGTGTGGCCTCCCGCCTCATCAACAGTGGCCAGAGCTGCATCGCGGCCAAGCGTTTCATCGTTGTCGAGCCGGTGCGCCGGGAGTTCGAGGCGCTGTTCGTCGAGAAGATGCGGGCCAGGACGATGGGCGATCCGGTGGTGGAGGGGGTGGACGTGGGGCCGCAGGCCCGCTGGGATCTGCGGGACGAGCTGCACCGCCAGGTGGTGGGGTCGATCGAGCGGGGCGCGCGGCTGCTGCTCGGTGGGGAGGTACAGTCCGGGCCGGGAGCTTTCTACCCTCCCACCGTGCTCGCCGACGTGGAGCCGGGCATGCCAGCGTACGACGAGGAGATGTTCGGCCCGGTCGCGGCGATCATAGCGGCCGAGGACGAGGCGGGCGCGGTCCGCATTGCGAACGACAGCGCGTTCGGGCTCGGCGCGGCGGTGTTCACGCGGGACGTTGCTCGAGGTGAGCGCATAGCGGCCGAGGAGCTCGAGGCGGGGTCCTGCTTCGTGAACTCGTTCGTGAAGTCCGACCCCAGGCTGCCGTTCGGCGGCATCAAGGACTCGGGCTACGGCCGCGAGCTGGCCGCGTTCGGGATCCGGGAGTTCGTGAACATCAAGACCGTGTGGGTCGCCTGACCCCTACGGGTTCGTCGGTCGGATATCGAGCTCCGATACCAGGGCCCTGTCCGGCAGCTCCAGCGCCGCGACGACCGTAGCGGCCACGTCCTCCGCCTGCAGCTTGCGCTCCGGGTTCTCGAGCGCCGCGCCCGACTTGTCGAAGAAGGGCGTCACGACCGATCCGGGGCAGATCGCCACCACCCGGATGCCGCGCTTGCGCACTTCCCCGAACAGGGACTTGGAGAACCCCAGTACGGCGTGCTTCGACGCCGCGTAGGCGGCTCCGCCGGGGACGGGATTCCGCCCGGCCAGGCTGGCGATGTTGATGATGTGCCCGCTGCCACGCTCCAGCATTCCAGGCAGGAAGGCCTTCGTCATCAGGAAGATCCCGCGGACGTTGACGGCCATCGTCTCGTCGAACTGCTCGACGCTCATCTCCGCCACCGGGGCGAAGTGGGCCAGGCCGGCGTTGTTGACGAGCACGTCCACCTGTCCCATGCGCTCCCCGACCATGGCTGCGAACGCGGCCACGCCGGCTTCGTCGGCCACGTCACAGGGACCGCCCACGGCGGCTATGCCGCGCTCCTCGAGCTCGCCGAACAGCGTCTCCAACCGTGCCGCAGTGCGGGCGCATACGGCGAGCTGGGCGCCCCTCGCCCCCAGCTCGAAGGCTATGGCCCGGCCGATGCCCTCGGTCGCGCCGGTCACGATGCAGCGGGCGTTCTTGATTTCCATGGGTCCCAAGGTACCGGATTTCGACTGGGCTTGCGGCCTCCTGGGCCCTGGGTCATGTTCCGAATCCTCACAAGAAGGAGGTGACGCCGTGCGGGTATATACAGGAGATGCGATTCGGAACGTGGCTGTCGTGGGCCACGGCGCGAGCGGGAAGACCAGCCTTGTAGATGCACTCGCGTTCGTGGCAGGAAGCAGCACACGGCACGGAAGGGTAGAAGACGGGACCGCGCTCACCGACTACACCCCTGATGAAATCGAACGGCAGTACTCCATCAGCCTCGCCCTCGCCCACGCCGAGTGGAACAAGGTCAAGATCAACCTCATTGACACCCCTGGTTACCTCGACTTCATCGGGGACGCCATGGCTGGGATCTACGCCGCGGACGCGGCGCTGGTGGTGGTGAGTGCGGCGGCGGGAGTCGAGGTCGGCACCGAGAAGGTGTGGGACTTCGCCGAACAGCGAGGAATCCCACGGCTCTTCTTCATGTCGCTCCTGGACAAGGAGCACGCAGATTTCGAGAAGGTCTATCGGGACATCAAGGAGCACCTCACGCCCAAGATCGTCCCGATCGAGATCCCGGTGGGTGAGGGTCCCGACTTCCACGGGATCATCAATCTGTTCTCGAAGAAGTGCCACATGTACAAGAAGGGCACGAGCAAGGGCGAGTACGAGGAAGCGGACATCCCACCCGAGTACGAGGCGCGCTTCGAGACCTACTTCCAGGAGATGATGGAGACCATCGCCACGACGAGCGACGATCTGCTGGAGCGCTACCTGGGCGGCGAGGAGATCTCTCGTGACGAGGCCATCGCCGCGATGAAGCAGGGCGTGGCCGCGGGCGAGATCTGCCCGCTGCTGTGCGGATCGGGACACCTCACCTACGGGACCCGGGCCCTGCTCACGAAGCTCGTCGAGCTGGTGCCTGCTCCGACGGAGCGCGCGCCGGCGATCGGCGAGCTGTGGGGCAGCGCCGAGCCCGTCGAGCTCGAACCGTCGGACGACACTCCGTTCGTGGCGCAGGTCTTCAAGACCGTATCGGAGCCGCACGTCGGCGACGTGACCTTCTTCCGGGTCCACTCCGGCAGCGTCTCGAACGGGACCGAGGTCTACAACGCGCCGCGCAGCGCCTCGGAGAAGCTCAACCATCTCTCGGTCGCGCAGGGGAAGGACCGCGGCGAGGTGCCGATGCTGCACGTGGGCGACATCGGGGTGGTGGCGAAGCTCAAGGACACGCACACCAACGACACCCTGTCCACACTGGGCCGGCAGGTGGTGCTGCCCAAGATCCCGTTCCCGGAGCCGCTCACGGTACTCTCCGTGAAGGTCAAGCAGCGCGGCGAGGAGGACAAGCTCTCCACCGGACTGCAGAAACTCCATGAGGAGGATCCCACTTTCCAGCACGAGTACAACGCGGAGCTGTCACAGACGTTGATCAGCGGGCGGGGCGAGCGGCACCTCGAGATCGTCGTGGGGCGGCTCGAGCGGAAGTTCGGCGTGCACGCCGAGCTCGGAAAGCCCCGGGTCGCCTACCGCGAGACATTCAAGAGGAAGGGCGAGGGTCAGGGCCGCCACAAGAAGCAGACCGGCGGGCGCGGGCAGTTCGGAGACTGCTGGATCCGCATCTCACCGCTGAAGCGCGGTGAGGGATACGAGTTCGACAACAAGATCAAGGGCGGCGTGATTCCCAGCAAGTACATCCCGGCGGTGAACAAGGGGATCCAGGAGGCCGCCGCGCGCGGAGTGATCGCGGGCTTTCCGGTGGTCGACTTCAAGGCGGAGTGCTACGATGGGTCGTACCACAACGTCGACTCGAGCGAGCAGGCGTTCAAGATGGCTGGCATCCAGGCGTTCAGGAGCGTGGCGAAGACCGCCAAGCCGATTCTGCTGGAGCCGATCCTCGAGGTAGAAGTGTGGACGCCCGACGAGAACCTCGGCGAGGTGATGGGCGACCTGTCATCCCGACGCGGGCAGATCCTGGGGAGCCAGCCGGACAAGCGGCTCACCAGGGTGAAGGCCTACGTGCCCGAGGCGGAGATGTACCGCTACTCGACGCAGCTGCACTCGATGACGCACGGACGTGGCACGTTCCACTGGGAGTTCTCCAGCTACCAGCCCGTGCCGCCCGAGGCCGCGGAGAAGGTGCGCGAGGAACGCGAGAAGGAAAAGGAGGAGGAAAAGAAGTAGGCCGGGGCCCGGCCTGTGAACCGCGGGCCTGGGGGTATCCCCCTAGGCCCGCTTCTTCTTTGCGGCGCGCTTGCCGCCGTTGCGCGAGCGCTTGGGGCGCGCCGGCCGGCTCGCGGAGGCGGACTCCAACGTCGGCAGCATTCCATACTCCGGCTCGTGCACGCCCACGGCTGCCAGGGTACCTTCGCGCGGCTGACGCCACACGTAGCGTTCGCCGCGGTAATTGCGCAGCACCACCTCGTCCTCGGTGATCTCCTCCACGTACTGCGGAAGCAGGGGCACCTTGCCGCCGCCGCCGGGCGCGTCGATCGCGAAGTGGGGCACGGCGAGGCCGCTGGTCCATCCGCGCAGGCCCTGAACGATCTCCAGGCCCTTCTCGACGTTGGTCTTGAAGTGCTCCACCCCCGCCACGTTGTCGCACATATAGAGGTAATAGGGCCGGACGCGAGTGGCGATGAGCTTCTGCATCAGCTCCCGCATGATCTCGACGTCGTCGTTGATGCCCTCGAGCAGCACCGTCTGACAGCCGAGCGGCACGCCGGCGTCTGCCAGCATGCCCAGCGCTTCGACCGCGGCGGGTGTGAGCTCGGCCGGGTGATTGAAGTGCGTGTTGATGTAGAGCGGGTGGTGCTTCTTCAGCACCTTGCACAGCTCGGGGGTGATCCGCTCCGGTAGGTGACACGGGATCCGGCTTCCGATCCGGATGATCTGTAGGTGCTGGATTTTGCGGAGCCTGCTCAGGATCTGATCGAGCCGCCGGTCCGAGAGCAGCAACGGGTCGCCGCCGGAGAGGATGACGTCGTGAATCTCCTCGTGCTCCTCCAGGTATTGGAACGCGCTCTCCAGCTCCGACATCCTGATCTTGTCGGGATCTCCGACCTTCCTGCGCCGCGTGCAGAACCGGCAGTAGGCGGCGCACACGGGGCTGACCAGGAAGAGTGCCCGATTGGGGTAGCGGTGCGTGATGTTGGGCACCGGGCTGTCGGCCTCTTCGTTGAGGCTGTCGAGCACCCCGTCCACTACCTCGAGCTCCTGCAGGTCGGGCACGTACTGCTTCCAGATCGGATCGCCGGGCTCCTCGATGAGGTCGAGCATCGCCGGCGAGATCCGCAGCTCGAAGTTGTCGATGGCCTCCTGCAGCCGTTCCGGCTCCGGGAAGTGCTCCGGTCCGAACCTGTCGATGAGCTGCTTCACGGAGCGCACGCTGCGCTCGTGGAGGAGCTTCTGCCATTCAGCCATGGGGCGCTGTCTCCGCTGTGGGAGGAGCCAATTGCTTGGTAAAGACGACCAGGTCGTCTGCCGGAGCGTAATACTCCGGAATGTGCGCGGCGCGGACGTAGCGCAGCGCCTCGTAGAAGGCGCGCGTAGGGCCGTAGTCGGCACGGGACGATGTCTCGACCACAACCAGGCGACCGCCGCGGTCCCGAATCGCATCCTCGGTCGCGGCCATCAGACTCTGGCCCACACCCAGCCGCTGCGCCGCCGGATCGACCACGATCCAGTACAGGTCCCACGTGTGAACGGTGCACGGGGTGGGCCCGCAGCACGTGTATCCCACGAGGCGGTCGTCGTCGTAGGCCCCCAGCGCGTGGTAGTCCACTCCGGGCTGAGTGACCGCATCGTCGAACACCTCCAGCGCCACGTCCACCTCGTCCGGACGGAACACTCCGGCGGCCTCGACCATCTCGGCCACCCGGGTCCGGTCGGCGGCGCGCGGCGCGCGCAGCGTGACAGTGGAAGCGCGCGCGCTCATGTGCCCTGATCCCCCACGCTCCCGGCCAGAACCGGGCTGGCCGGCGGCTCCTCCGCCTCGGCGAGCGCCACTTCCACGATGCGCGCCACCAGCTGCTCGTATGACCATCCGTACGCGCGGGACATGTTGACCAGACCCGCGTCGCTCGTGATGTCGGGACTCGGATTGACCTCGAGGATCCAGGGCCGGCCCTGGGCGTCCACCCGCAGGTCCACGCGTCCGTAGCCGCAACCCTCCACGGCCCTCCACGCCGCCCGCGACACCTCCACGATGCGCTCGGCCAACGGCTGATCGACCTGGGCGGGGCACATCGGCTGCGTGCCGGAGTACTCCGGACTCTCGGGGGTCCATTTGGCGTCGAACGACACGATACGCCACGCGTCCTCGGGCATGCGCCCGAAATCGATCTCGGAGAGCGGCAGCACGGTATCGCCCACGAACGCCACGGCGATCTCGCGGCCCTCGATGTACTGCTGAACGATGACGCTGCCGTAATCATCGGCGTGAGACGCCACCCGCTCGATCAGCTGCTCCCGGGTCGTGACGATCGACGACTGCTCGATGCCGACGCTCGCGTCCTCTTCGGCCGGCTTCACGATGGCCGGCAGCGGAAAGTCCTCCGGCACCGGCTCGTGGTCCGGAACGTGCCAACGTGGAATCGGGAGACCCGCCGCCTGCAGCACGGCATTGAGCAACGGCTTGCGGTGGCAGACGGTCATCATCCATGCCGACCCGCCCGTGTACGGTAACCCGGCCAGCTCTATGGCCGACGCGACCTTGTACTCCCACTGGCTGGTGCCGCCGACTCCCTCGCACAGGTTGAACACGAGGTCCACGCCGCTGCGGATGCGGTCGAACCATTCGAGGTTCCCGTGCACCGGCACCTTCGCGACCTCGTGTCCGGCGGCCTGCAAGGCGGCGCTGACCTCGCGCACCGGTTCGAGAACCGACTGGATGTCCTCGGGACTCCAGTCGTCCGCTCCGCCGTCGTACAGCACGACGATCCTCACTGGAGCTCGCTCCCCGTGGCGCGCCGCCACGCGATGCGGGTTACGCCCTGGATCAGCTCGTCGTAGCTCATCCCGACCGCGCCGGCTGCCGCGGGGAGGCAGCTGTGCGCCCCCGGATCGGGCATGATGCCGGGCAGGGGATTCACCTCCAGGACCTGTGGCTTGCCGTCGGCGTCGAGGCGGAGATCGACCCGCGCCCAGTCGCGGCACCCTAGAGCGCGATACGCGCCGAGCGCGGCATCGCGCAGGGCCGCCGCCAGCTCCTCGGAGATCCGTGCCGGACACTCGATGATGTCGAACTCGGTGTCGGGCTGGTCCCACAGCCATTTCGCCTCGTACCCCATGATGGGGAGCGATCCTCTCGGCAGCGTGTGGAACTTGTAGCGGATGAGCGGCAGCGTAGCCGCCTCCTCGCCGTTGCCGAGCACCGCGGCGGTGAACTCGTCGCCTGGGAGGAACGACTCGGCCAGGACCGGCTGGCGGTACGTCGCGAGCAAATGCCGGGCCCGCTCCTGCGCCTCGGCAGGCGACGTCACGTGGCTCGCTTCCGCTATTCCTTTAGAGGAGCCCTCCCAGATCGGCTTCAGGAACAGCGGATACGCGGTCGTGCCGTTCAGCCGCTCCAGGTCCGCTTCCGACTCCACCAGCACCGCAGGCGCGGTGGGCACGCCGCGCTGGACGAAGACCTCCTTGGCGCGGCCCTTGTGGAGCGCGAGCGCCAGCGAGAGTGGGTCGCTGCCGAGGTAGGGGACTCCGAGGAACTCCGCGATGGCCGGCACGTGCGATTCGCGGTTCGGCCCGCTCGCGCCCTCTGCCATGTTGAAGAGGAAATCGACTTTCGCGTCACGCAGGCGGGTCGGGAAGTCGTCGATGGCCTCGAGGTAGACGACGTCTCCGAAGACACGCAGGGCGTTCCCCACCGCCTCGATCGTTTCCGGATCGTCCCACTCGACGTACTCGTCGATTGGTTCGGCCGGTGGGGGGGAGGTTCGACCACCGGCGCCACTACTCCACGTGGCGTCGCTCGGTCGTTGATTGTACGCGAGCCCTATGCGCATTGAACTCCGAACGAACTCGTTGTTGGACAACACGATACGAAATGCCGTTGAGATATGCAATACTCTTTTTTCACTTTTTTAACTTGGAGAGTTCGGCACGACACGATGTGTCGCGGGTCACAAGCAAAAAGAGTTCCGAATTGTGTTCGTGTGAGTGTCGCGCGCGCGCTTGCCTACTCGGTAGCGCCCTCGCGGCGGTGGTAGAGCCGAAAGCTGAACGCGCATTGGTGGCGCTCGTCGGATTCGTGGCGTACGTCCTCGGCCAGCTGCCACTCCTCCGTGTCGAACTCCGGGAAGTGGGTGTCGCCCTCCACCGTGGTGTGGACCACGGTCAGGTAGAGGCGGTCAGCTCGAGGCAGCGCGAGGCGGTAGATCTCGGCGCCGCCGGCCACGAACACCTCCTGCTCGCCCGCGGCGAGGCCGAGCGCGTCGTCGAGGCTCGACACGACCTCGGCGCCGTCGTACGCCAGGTCCGGGTCGCGACTGATGACGACGTTGCGGCGCTCCACGAGCGACTGGCCCATCGAGTCATAGGTCTTGCGCCCCATGATCACCGTGTGGCCGATCGTGAGCTCCTTGAAGTGCTTCATGTCGGAGGGCAGACGCCAGGGCAGGGCGTTGTCGCGCCCGATCACGCGGTTCTCCGCCATGGCGGCGATGAGGGAGACGATCAAACCGCGATCTTTCCGGGAATGTGGGGGTGGGGGTCGTAACCCTCGAGCGTGAAGTCCTCGTACTCGAAGCCGAACAGCGAGGTCACGTCGGGGTTGAGACGCATGCCTGGCAGGGCACGCGGCTCCCTGCTCAACTGGAGCCTGGCTTGCTCCAGATGGTTGCTGTAGAGGTGCGCGTCGCCGAAGGTGTGGACGAACTCGCCGAGTCCCAGGCCGGTGACCTGGGCCACCATCATGGTGAGCAGCGAGTAGGAGGCGATGTTGAACGGCACGCCGAGGAAGGTGTCAGCGCTGCGCTGATAGAGCTGGCACGAGAGCCTCCCGTCAGCCACGTAGAACTGGAACAGGACGTGACACGGGGGCAGGGCCATGCGCGACAACTCACCGACGTTCCAGGCGCACACCATCATGCGACGGGAGTCGGGATCGTCGCGGATCAAGTCCACGAGACGGGTGATCTGGTCCGCCTGTCCCCCGTCCGGCGTCGGCCAGGAGCGCCACTGGGCTCCGTAGATCGGCCCGAGGTTGCCGTCCTCGTCGGCCCACTCGTCCCAGATCCTCACTCCGTGCTCGTTGAGGTATCCGACGTTGGTGTCGCCCTTCAAGAACCACAGCAGCTCGTGGGCGATGGACTTGAGGTGCAGCTTCTTAGTCGTGAGTAGCGGGAAGCCGGCGTTCAGGTCGAACCGCATCTGGTAGCCGAACACGCTGAGCGTGCCGGTGCCGGTACGGTCCCGCTTCCGGGCGCCGTCTTCGAGGATGTGCTGCAGGAGGTCGAGATACTGTCGCATTTTGCCAGTGGCGTCCTCTTATTTACGGCAATTCCCCGCCGTCAAGCAACTCCAGCCTCGATACGCCCCATCCGCCAGTGCGTTCGATATCGCGCAGCCCCCGGGCCAGCGCCTCGGGAATGGCGGCCGCGTTGGCGCCGACCTTCAGGTTGTCGAGTGGCCGGGCGCCCGGCTCGGGGATGATCACTCCCGGGTTCATCGTGCCCTCCGGGTCGAACGCCTGCTTCACGCGGTGGAACAGCTCGATGATCTCCGCTCCGTACACTCGCTCGAGCGCGCCGGCCCGCAGCCGGCCGTCTCCGTGCTCGCCGCTTGGGGTGCCGCCGAGTGTGACCACGAGATCGGTCACTCGATCGAACAGGGTTGCGAGGCGCGCCTCGAAGTCCGGCGCGGTCGTGTCCACCAGGGCGTTGACGTGGAGGTGGCCGTCGCCGGCATGGCCGAAGGCCACGACCTGGATATCGAGTGCCTGCGCGGCGGCGCGCACGCCGGCCAGGTAATCACCGAGCACCGGCACCGGCACGCATCCGTCCTCGATGACTTGGAGCGAGCGCTGGGTGTCGGGCAGCGCGGCGAGTGCCGGGCTCGCAGCGTGGCGCAGCTTCCAGAGGCGGGCGTGCTCCTCAGGGTCCAGTGCGATCTCGGCAAACGAGGAGAGGCTGCGGGCCGTGGCAACGGCCTCCTCGACGATATCGCGCACCGCATCCGAGTCTATGCTCTCGAAATCCACCAGCAGCACGGCGGCGGCGTCGTCCGGGAGCCACGCCTGCTCCCCCGCCAGATCGAGGTACGTTCGGTCCAGCAGCTCCAGCGCGGCCGGCTCGAGCGGCAACAGGTGTTCGACGAGCGATCCCAGCTGCTCGAGATCGGCCACGCCGAGCAGCAGTCCCGCCACCGCGCCGGGACGGACGTCGAGCTCCAACTCGACTCGGGTGATCACTCCGAGCGTCCCCTCCGAACCGATCACCAGGTCCAGCAGATCGCCAGTGTCGAGGTACGCGTCCAGGGCATAACCGGCCGAGTTCTTCCGCGTGCGGGGGAAGCGCCGGCGCACCAGGTCGGCCGCGTTCCTGATCGGACCGGCTGCGTCGTGCTCGAACCGCTCTACCCACCGCGGCACGGCGCCGAACTGCGCTATGCGGCCGGCGCTCGCGACCGGGCTTTCCGGGGCGCCGCGGGCGAGCCACGTGCACTCCCCATCGGTGGTCACCAACTCCAGTCCGCGCACCCAGCGCCGGATGCTGCCGTAGCAGACGCTGCGGGCGCCGGCGGCGTTGGTCGCGACCATGCCGCCGACCGTGCAGAACGCCCCGCTCAACGGGTCGGGCGGCAGCCGCAATCCCTGGGTCGCGGCCGCCTCGTCCAGTGACTGCCAGGTCACCGCGGCTCCGACTGTCGCGACGCCGCGCTCGCTGACCGCCAACGGGCGGTCCAACTGCTGCAGGTCGAGCATGACGCCGCCTCCCACGTTGCCGCCCGGCATGCCGCTCCCGGCCGCGCGGGGCACCAGCGCGAGTCCTTCGTTGCGCGCGTGCTCCAGCAGCCGCGGCAGGTCGTCCCGGTTCTTGGGGATTGCGACGGCAGCGGGGATGACGCGATAGGGACCGGCGCCCTCGCTGTAGGCGGCGCGCGTCGCTGGATCGGTGAGCCAGCGGCCGCGGAAGGCCTTTGGCGGCTGCGGATGCTGGGTCATCAGTCTGGCGCCTCCCCGTACCGCTCGTCCCATCCGACGCCCGCCAGGCGGCGGAAGTAGGCCCGCACCAGCAGATTGCTGGGCGCCACGAGACGGGTGGCCGCGATCGTGCGATAGACCTGGCCGCGGGTGATCTTGACCTTGTGGTGCGGGTCGAGCAGCCGGCGGTCCCGTTTCGCGAGACGCAGCGTGCGCACCGCGAAGTAGACGGAGGTGAGGCAGAACAGCCGAATGCCGTACTCCGCGCGGGACAGCGTAGTGGTGTACTCGAGCGCGTCGTCCAGGTGTCCCTTGGCCTTGTCGATCAGCAGCAGCATCACGCGGCGCCCGGCCTCGCCGAAGCGCTCGTCCTGCAGATCTTCCGGGCGGATGCCGGCGACCTCGCAGAGCTGGCGCGGCACGAAGCTCCAGCCACGCGCCCGGTCATCGGCCACGTCCTTGATGATGTTGGTGAGTTGCAGGCCGAGCCCGAAGCTCGTCGCCAGGGCGCGCAGCCGATCGTGGCGCTCGCCCCCGGCCGTGCCGCCGTGCAGCGCAAACAGCTCCGTGAGCAGGTGCCCCACCGTTCCGGCCACGTAGTAGCAGTAGCGGTCGAGCTCCTCTACGGTGCCCAGTGCCTCGAGGTGGGCTCCCGGTCCGTCCTCGGCCCTGCGGGCGAACTCCGCCATCCCCGAACACATCTCCTGCACCCAGGGGCGGACAGCATCCTGTTGCTCCGCCGGCAGCCCGCGGAACTCGCGCAGCACCGAGTCTGCTTCTCGCGCCAGCAACTCCTCGTCCGTGCCGGCGCCGGCGAACGCCTCCCGCAGCGGCGCGGCATCCGGTCCACCCTCGTCGAGGCAGCGACTGAATTGGGCGAACAACCGGTCCTGCTCGGCGGCGGCCAGCGTCGTCGAGTCCTCGATCGTGTCCGCGATGCGACACAGCAGATACGCAATCAGGACGGGGTGTTCGAGGTCGCGTGGGAGAAGACGGATACAGATCGCGAACGTGCGCGACACCTTGGGGAGCATCGCGTCGCAGAACGCGCGGTCCTTGGCGGCCGTCGTCATCGGTCGCGGGACGCCAGGGTCGGGCTTCCCTGGACCCGGCGGGGCAGCACGTCCGATCGCACGGTATCGATCACGGAGGCGGTGTGCCGAAGCGAGACCTGACTCCGGCGATCACTCGGCGCAGGATCTGCTCACCGGGGTGTCCCGGCGGCACAATGATCTCGGACTCCCTGGAAGGCATCGACGGGTCCACGGTGAGCCGGGTTACGGCCTCCGATGCCAACCGTGTCTCGCCCTGCCTCACTGGGTCGGAGAAGAACCGCAACTTGATGACGTCCTGGGGCTGGAGCGAGTTCTCGCCTCCCGGTCGCCGCGCCACTACGTCGTACCACTCCGTCTCGAGGTACCCCTCGGCGGAACTGTTCCACCGGATGGCGAGACCCTCGGCCGCGACCAGCACAGTCACCTCCGTGATCACGTCCGCGGGGTCCGCCATTACCGTGTCCACCAACGCCCCTGGAAGCGGCTGGAAGAACGGACGCACTCCTCCGGATGCGCAGGCCGCGGCGACCGCGACCGCGAGTGCGGCCGCCGCACCAACCACGCGACTACTGCCGGTCGTCATCGTCCCCTTCGGTCGCGGCCGTGCTGTCTGCTTCCTCATCTTCCTGCCCCTCTCCCGGCTCGTGTTCATGCGGCATCGTTCGCTCGGCCAGCGCGCCTTCCAGCACCTGGGTCGGAACGCCGCCGCCGTAGCCGAAGACGATCGTGCCGCCCACATGTGCGGTCCAGACGATCCCCAGCGCACACAGCGCCGCGAGCGTCAGGTAAAGGGGTCTCTCCTTTCCGGTCATGCCGCGCCGGCGCCAGATGCGCCAGGCAGCGAGGATCACGAACGCCACCGTGAACGATATGGCCAGCGTCTCGTGGCGCTCCATGACGAGATGGACGCTCCCGCCATGCTCGAGCGCTTCCTCGGCGATCAGACCCGAGAACACTGCGAGAAGGGCTCCCGCGGCGCCCACCACCAGCATCCAGAAGCCGGTGGCGCGCAGCGAGTCACGCTTGGTGACGTCGCCGGCAATCTCGAAAGCCACGGCGAGGACGAACAGGATCGAGGGCAGATCGTTGAGCGCCGCATGCCATTGCACGGCCGAGTCAGGTAGCATCGTCAGGGTCCCGGTTCAGTGTCGGTGGGTGGGGGCGGCGTGTGGTCTCGTGCCATCATGCGCCCAGGGACTTCTTGATCTCGTCCGCAATCCGCATGAACGCGCTCTGGCGTGGTGCGTGCAGCTTTGGTTTGGCGTCTATCTCTCCGTGCTCGAGGCGATCGATCACCTGCTCCATCGCGACCTGCACTCGCTCCAGCTGGGAGCGGCGCCGGCGCGCCGCCACGAAGCCCAGCAGCGAGCCGAGAACGACCGGCAGCAGGGCCACGGGGAGCATCACTCCGAGCGTGACGCCGACGACCGATGCCGCGGTGCCAAGGCCGGCCAACGTTGCGGCGGCGGCGACGTGGCTGTTGCGGGTGTTCGAGAGGTCCGCCACGAGCCTGACGTGACAGCGGCCCTCCTCCAGCGGCACCACCTGGCCTGCCAGCTCCTTCGCGCGCGACAGCTCGTATGGGCGGCCGCCCACCTGAAGCCCCCGCTTGATGGACGAGAACATGTCCTGACGCGCCTCCCACGAGGTTTGCTCTGGAAAGCGGCGCTTCACCGACAGCAGCTCGCCCTCGGTCATCCAGCTGCCGAGGGCATCGCGCACCTGCCGGTAGTCACCCGGAATCGTGCGCTGCGTCGCGATCTGCGCGGGACCGGCCAGCCAGCCGGCGAGGCCAGGCGCCACCGTTGCGACGGCGCGGGTGCGCTCCTCCATGAGCGCCTGCTGCAGCAGACCCGCCGGGATGCCCACCTCCTGGCCGAGCTGCATGAGCTCGCGCTCGGTGAGCCCGTCACCGATGTCCCGCTCTCCAGCCTGGAGCTCGGCCGCGCGCTGAATAATCCGCTCCAGCGCGGCCCGATCGACGCGTGTACCGGGGACGAGGTCGTTCATGGTGCTAGAAAGCCTCGACTATCACCGCCGCGCCCTGTCCGCCGCCGATGCATGCCGAGCCGAGCCCGTACCGCATGCCGGCGCGCCGCAGGGCGTGTAGCAGGTGGATCGTAATGCGTGTGCCGCTCGCCGCCAGCGGGTGGCCGATGGCGATGGCGCCGCCGTGCACGTTGGTGCGCTCCCGGTCGAGCCCGAGCTCCTTCTCGACCGCCACGTACTGTGGTGCGAAGGCCTCGTTGACCTCGACCAGGTCCATATCTTCGAGCTTCATCCCCGCTTTGGCGAGTGCCTGCCGTGCGGCCGGGGCCGGACCGATTCCCATGTAGGCGGGGTCCACGCCCACGATCCCCCACGACACCAGGCGGCCCAGCGGCTCCAACCCATGCTCCGCGGCGAAGTCCTCGCCTGCCACGACGGTGGCGGCGGCGCCGTCACAGATGCCCGAGGCGTTGCCCGCCGTCACCAGACCGTCCTTCTTGAAATATGGCGGCAAGGCCAGCAATGCACCGAGGGTGGCGTCGGGGCGCATGTGCTCGTCGGCGCGCCACTCGGTGATCTCTCCCGTCCTGCGGTCCTTCACGGGCACGGGAATCACTTCCGGATCGAACACTCCTTCGTCCCATGCCTGCTTCGTGCGCTGGTGGGAGAGGAGCGCGTACTCGTCCACTTCCCGGCGCGAGAGCCCATACTCTTCGGCCAGGTTCTCGGCGGTCTCTGCCATCGAGAGCCCACACTCCGGATCCGAGAGAGCCTCCCACAGCGAATCCTCCAGTGGCGGTGCCGGCCCGAGTCGGTAGCCCCACCGAGCGCCGCGCAGCACGTGCGGCGCCTGGCTCATCGACTCGCTCCCGCCGGCGAGCACCACGCGCGACTCGCCCAGCAGGATTTGCCGTGCACCCTCGATGATGGACTCGAACCCGGAGCCGCACAGCCGGTTCACCGTCACTGCCGGGACCGCGACAGAAATGCCGGCCTGCAGCGCCACGTGGCGCGCCAGGAAGATGGCGTCGGCCGATGTCTGCTGCGCGTTTCCGAACACCACGTGGTTCACGCGCTCGGGCGCCACGCCGGAGCGCTGGATGGCGTGCCCGCTGGCGATGGTCCCGAGCTGAGTGGCGGAATGGCTCTTGAGCGTGCCGCCGAAGTTTCCGAAGCCCGTGCGGACGCCGGAAAGAAAGACGATGTTCATGGGAGGCGCTCCGCGATCCAGCGCGCCACTTCCCCGGTCGAGCGATTGCCGCCCAGGTCGGGGGTGATCTGGCCTTCGGTCAGGGCATCGCGCACGGCGGCTTCCACCGAGCGGGCGGAGTCGTCCAGCCCGAGGCTCTCCAGCATCAGAGCGCCCGTTAGGATCGCGGCCATGGGATTGGCGACTCCCTTCCCCGCCAGCGGCGGAGCCGACCCGTGCACCGGTTCGAACAGACCCGCTCGTCCGGGATGGAGGTTGGCGCTGGCCGCGAGGCCGAGCCCACCCACGAGCCCGGCGGCCAGGTCGGATAGGATGTCGCCGAAGAGGTTGTTCGTCACGATGACCTGGAACCGCTCCGGCGCCTGCACGAGTTCCATCGCCAGCACGTCCACGTATCGGTGCTCCCGCTCGATCTCGGGGAAGTCGGCGCCCACTTCGTCGAACAGGCGCCGCCACAGCCGGTGCATCGGCACGGCGTTCGACTTGTCGCTCATCGTGATGCGAGTCCTGCCGTTGGCGCGTGCCCACTCGAAAGCGGCGCGGAGAATGCGCGACACCTTCGGTGCGGTGTGCACCTCGTGTGCTATCTGCTCCTCTTCGGCGGTGCCCTCGCGGCTGCTGTCGCCGCGCCCCAGGTAGAACCCCTCCGTGTTCTCGCGGAAGATCACGAAGTCGATCGGACGGTCGCCCTTGAGCGGACAGAGATGGGGGTGAAGCGTCCGCGTGGGCCGGAAGTTCACGTACAGGTCGAGTCTCAGGCGCAGTCCGAGCAGGATATCGCGCGCGTGCTCGTTGCCGGGAACGCGCGGATCGCCCAGGGCGCCGATCAGGATGGCGTCTACGTCGTCGCGCAGGTGGGTGAAAGCACTATCCGGCAGGGTCTCCCCGGTCTCCAGGAAGTGGTCCGCCCCGTACGGCAGGTGCTCCCACGCCAACGTGGCTTGGCTCGAGGCGGCGGCGCGCTCGATGGCCGGGATCGCGGCCTCGATCACCTCGGGGCCGATCCCGTCTCCCCCAATGGTGGCGACGGAGAAACTGCGCGCCACCGGTGCTACCCGGATACCGAGTGCCCGCAGGTGACACAGAAGCGCCAGCCCGGCTCGAGACCGTCGCCGCACGCGGGGCAGGTCGCCTCCTCCACCTGGCGGCCGCAGGATGGGCAATAGACCACTCGCCGCCTACCGGGCAGCTCCACGTAGCAGTGCGGGCAGGTCGCCTCCACCGTCTCGAACACGAGCCCCCGCCCGACACGCGGATCCACCGCCTCCGGCTGTGCGGGCCGCGCCGTCTGCTCGGCCGGCGCTTGCGGTTCGGGTGGAGCGAAGAGCTCCTCCGCGGTTGCAACCTCCGGCTTCGGCGGTGCGAATCGGTTTTCCGCCCGCGGGGCATGGCCGGGCGGCGCGTAAGCGACTTCTTCATCCAGCACGGAGCGGATGCCCCTGGCGCTCAGCTTCACGCTGGCGGCGGCGAAATCGCGGAACGCACCCGGGTCGGGGTTCACCGACTCCGCCTCGAGCGCGAGCGCCTCCTGGACATCGAGCGGCTCCACCGAGGCGTAGCCTCGCTCACCCGACAACAGCCGCAACACGGCCATCTCATAGTCCTCGACGGACTCGAACTTGAGCGCGCGCCGGTGGCCCCGGTAAGGAACGATGCTCTGGTACAGCTCGGACACCTCGAACGGCGACGTGAGACGCTCGGGTGCATCCTTGGCCAGGTGATTCACGAGATAGCGGAACAGGCGATCGAGGTCATCCATTCCCGGTTGCCTCAGCGCCAGTCGCTGGCCCAGCGGTCGTAGTGCACGGGAGTGAGACCCGCTCGCTGGAGCAGCTCCACCCCGCTGGGGTCGCGGTACTTGCGGCGGTAGAAGACGTGAGTGACGCCGGAGTTGATCATGGCCTTTGTGCAGGCCACGCAGGGGCTGTCGGTCAGGAACACGACCTTGTCGCGCATCCCGCCGGGCGCCTTCACCAGGGCGTTGATCTCCGAGTGGATG
>Ga0255055_10000063_pt1 | contig 75008 bp, 97 predicted proteins | sample JV7_2_27_MG_FD_188633 | JGI IMG/M metagenome (GOLD analysis project Ga0255055, IMG submission 188633) | Seawater microbial communities from Jervis Inlet, British Columbia, Canada - JV7_2_27 | ecosystem: Environmental > Aquatic > Marine > Inlet | place: Canada: British Columbia | collected... | reverse complement strand
ACCCCGTTACGCGCGACCAGTTCATCTACAAGCAGCGCCGCAAGGGACGCAGCTATCGGCAGGGCGCTGGCACCTGGAAGATGATGAAGGGCGCGAAGCACTGGCTCAGCCAGTACAAGCTTAACCCGGATGAGCGCCGGCAGATGTACTCAAAGGGCTACCGCTTCCTGGCTGTCCAAGAGCCCTGGGAGGTGGCTCCGCTTTATACCAAGACGCGCCGTCAGGCGAACGAGGTGGTCGCTGACTGGGGCGGCGGGTCGTACGTGCTACCGTTCCGTCTCGACGACGACGGCGACGCGGTGTTCACGCTGCCCATTGGAGCTGGCGCGAAGATGAAGGGCCGGGATGTAGGCGACGACGTGGTCGCCATTCTCCGGTGGCGCAACAATCGCCTGCAGGACTTCTTGTTGGGTGACCTGCAGAGCCACGAGGCCATCCAGGACTCCGGGAGGCGAGCGTTCTGGGCGGCGAGCGACGTGCAGGACGTGCTCGGCAGCCTCGACGACAGCTATTACCGGCTCTCATAGCGACCAGCCCTAATGCAACCCGTACCTAATCACCCTTACGCCACCTACCAGGCGGGCCCAGACAACACGGGCCAGTGGTGGATCCACTGCGCTTGCAGCCACTGTGGGGACCGCTGGCGCAAACAATGCTTCCGGCCCGAGCGAACGAACCAGTGGGTGCTGCGGTACGCCCAGCTGCACTCCCATGGGCTTCGTGGTCGGGTGGCCAAGTGAAGCAGGACCTCGTTCTTTGGGCGGGCCCCGTGGCGAATTACCAGGTGCCCGGGGCGACGGTACCTGGCGCCAAGGAGGTTTTTCTTTCGTGCCGGGGCGACCAAGGGCCGCATGTGCATTGCCCGTCGCTCGGACGCAGTTGGGTGGACGCCGAGGGGCGAGCGCTACCCCAGCTTCTCGCGGTCCTCGGCCTGACCGAAGAGGAGGTCGGCGACATCTACCTGGGCGCTTTCAGCGCGGGAGGGTCGACCTGGAAGCACGTACTCAAGCACCCCGCCGACCGAGCTAAGATCACCGCGCTCATGCTCCACGACGCCACCTACTCGGGGGGGAGCATCAAGAACCCCAAGCCCATCGAGGAGTTTACCAAATACGCCCTCGATGTCATGAGCGACCCGAACAAACTGTTCGTGGCCACGTCGAGCTCGTCGCCCAATGGCACTCGGGGATCCGCAGACCAGGTGCTAGCCGCGACGCGGCGGGAAATCGAAGAGCGCAGTGGCGTTGCTTTTCGCACCGGCGGCTCTCTTCCCGTGCCGGACCAGCCGCTGGAGCTTCACACGTCGCCCAACGGCAACGTCATTTTCGCCACCTATGGGGGGATTGGCGGCGGCCACAAGCACCACCCCAAGATGGCGCCCGACTTTTGGAAACAGGTGCTGCAGCCCTGGGTCAAGGATCGCCACGCGCCCCCGGTGCCCCCTGTTCCGCCCGCCCCGCCGGTCCCGGTCTTGCCGCCGCTGCTTTCGCGTCCCCCGGCCGAGCCCTACATGGTCGTCGCCGCGCTGATTGTCGGCGGCGCCATCGGGTACGGGACGGTTTTAGTGGTAGAGAAACTAGCAGGAGAATACGCATGAGCCCATATCGCCCCAACAAGCACCCCCAGGAGGGCGAGGATGCCCTCGGATACCGTTACGACGAGGCCGTCAAGCGCACCAAGGGCCTGCTGCTCCCGACGCTTACCACCTCTTCAGGGCGCCCCAAGAAGCTCGATCCCAAGCTGGTGTTGGCCGACGCGCTCATCCTCCCCCGCGACTACAACTCGAAATACAAGGTGCGCCTCAAGATGCTCCAGGTGAGCGGGGCAGCGGACGTGCCTCTTCCTCCGGGCGCTCGTACGAGCATGATGAGCCTCAACAGGCACGTCGCCGCCACTCAGTGGGACGCGCCAGCGTCTGCGGTGAGCATCCGCGACCAGATCGAGAAAGAGCTGAAGGACCGCGACGTGGTGGTCTACATGGACCGCGACCTCGACCAGCCCGTCCGGGTCGCCGTCGTGCCCCCCTTCACGCGCGGCGATGTACAGCAGATGTTCGAGCGCGCCGGGTACCCCACGAAGGTCCCGAAGGAGCCCGACACGGCCATGGGGACCATTGGGCTGCTCACCAACACCAGTAAAATGGGGTGCTACTCCTTCAACCTGCCCGCCGGTCCCCCCAAGCTAGGCGGGACGTGTCCGGCGTCTACCATAGGGTTCATGTACAGCCCGGTGGGTGAGCTGCTCAAGGCTCAGAAGGGCAAGCGGGACAAGAACGTCGTCATCGACCCGGAGACGTTCATCTGCAACGGCTGTTACGCTATCAAGAACGCCTACGGCAATCCCTCCATCGTATTGGAGATGGGGATCCGCCTGTACCTCGTCGAGAAGCTGATGAAGAACGAGGGGAAGGGACCGTCGTCTCGGGAGGCCCAGAAAAATTTATTCGTTGTGTCCGCTGAGGACTACCGCGCCGCGAAACCCCGAGGCAAGACGGGAAGGGTGTTGAAGAGCGGAACCTTCGGCGCCACCTACCCCGACTTGGCCGAAGGCGCGTGCCAGCCCTTAGCGGTGTCGTTTAGCGAGTTGATCGTCGCGGCCTTCACGGAGGCGCGCATAAAGGTGAGCGAGCGGCGCGCGAAGCTCAAACACTTCAAGTACACCGCGGCCGAGTACCAGCGCACGCAAGACATCGAGACGTGGCACTGGGCAAAGAAACGCGTGAAGCGCAGCCTCAAAAAGCTGCCGAAGTCCGCCGGAAAAGCTCGCGCCAAGCTGAAGGCCCAGATCGCGGCGGACGTCGTCCTCGCCAACGCCTCGGTTGACGAGTTCACGTCCACGCGCCCCAAGTACAAGAAGCTCTATGCTGACTGGCAGCTACCCGACCCAGGCTATTTCCGCATTCACGACGCCGGCGACATGTACAGCGACCCCTACTTCCGGGCGTGGCTGGACGTGTGCAGGCATTTTGCGGATGACGTGAGGTTCTGGGCGCCCACGCGGATGTGGGCGTTCGCGGGGACGCTTCGGGACGTCACCCTCAAGGAGGTGCCGGAGAACCTCGCCCTGCGTCCGTCCACGCTCCACTTCCGCGACGAGGCTCCGACGTCCGCGTACCTCCACAACACCCTCAAGCTCCCCGCCTTCAAGAAAGGGCGCGGGGGAGGTCTTTCGGCGGCGAGCGGGTCGGCCCCGGAGACGCCGACCAAAAATGACTACAAGTGCCCAGCTTATGAGCACTGGACCGGCGGCGGGGGAGCCATTCGCCTCGACCCTCGGAGCCAGAAGGGCGTGGGGGGAACGTGCATCACTGCGCTGGGCCCCGACGGGGAGCACGGTTGCCGCGCTTGCTGGAACGGGAGCGACGGCCGCTACCACGACTTGGTCGTGTTTTACGAGGAGCATTAGTCATGGCGTCAAAAGAACTGGATACTTTGGTGGGTCAATTTTTTCACGGGGGCTCGGACTACACCCCGAACCGGGCGAAGAGCTGCGTGGTCGAAGTGGTGGACAGCGGCGCCGCTCTTTCGGAGTTCATGGTCCAGTTCCAGACCTCGGGGGGCGACGTCTCGCGCTACTCGGAGGACGACTGGCGAGAAATCTTGGAGGAAAAATTCGACGTCCACCCAGACGAGATGGGTGACTACCTCGCGCAGCTCGCTGCTTGGGGCATCGTCGACAACGAACTGACGGTAGTCTCGTGAGCCCCATGGACCAACGCAACATGTCTCTTTTGCTCCTGGCTGGAGCGGTGGTGGGAGTCGGCCTGCTGCTTACCCGCAAGGGCTCAGCGGCCGGGTGCCTGGACACCAACATCAAGCCCGAAGAACTGCCCACGGTGAAAGCGTACCTGGCGGGGAAGGGGAAGGGGACCTCGGTCGCCGATATGCTTGCCACCGCTCGTGCCGCCGAGCTCAACAACCACCCACGTTTGGCGGCATGCATCCGAAAGATGGCCTCCGAGCGAGGAGCTTGACATCCCCAAGCGGAAGAAGAAAAGGGCGAAGCCCAACCCCGACTGGGTGGACCAGATGCTCGCGCGCAACTGGGACGCCATCGTTGCGTCTGCCGAGGCGGGGCCGCTGCCCGTCGAGACCGGCGGGGTGATGGAAGAACTCGGCTGCGGCGCCTACGGGTGCGTCTTGGCGACGGGCGACCCCGGGACCGTCCTCAAGATCACGACCGACGGCAGCGAAGCGTTCTTCGCCCAGGGCGCAATGGAGCTTGCACGCGCTGAGGGGATCTGGCCTCCGGGGATCGTGGAGTACTACACGGCGCTGGCGCTTCCCGAGAAGTTCGAGCACCGGCCTGTGTTTCTGGTATGGCGCGAAGAGGCTTTCAACGTGGGCGTTCTTGGGGCGGCCGGGAAGCGTGTGAGGCAATACAAAAATACGGCGGGCCCCAAATCGGTAGGCGCCTTCGTCGCCCTGCTCTACGATTTCTTGGCCCACGCGGGCAACGTCTTTGACTTGATGTTGGCGTGGCCGGAACGGGAGCCCCTTGTGCGCCGGCTCTGGGAGCGCGTGCAAGAGGCGGCGCCCCCTGAGCGCCCGTTTGTCTCGCTGGACATCATGGACCTAGACCACCCCACAAACGCGGAGTTCCTGGCCCTCACTGATAGGCTCGCTTGGGAGGTTCACCGCCTCTATCAGGTGAGCGAGATGATGACGAAACTCGTTCTCGGGTCGTCCGTTGGCACCGCCCTTCGCTACTACTTAGACAAGGGGATGGTCCTCTCCGATGTCCATCCCGGCAACGTGGGAGAGGTGGGGGACGATTGGGACGAAGCAACAGGCGACTACGCCGACCCTGACGACTGGGACTTCGCCATCACCGACCCAGGGAACATGGTGGTGATCTCTCCGCAATGGCTAGGTCTGGACGTCCCCCTGGTCCGCGACTCTGCGCCTGCTACAAGGCGCGAAAGGAAAGCTCATGGTCCCTATCCTGCCCATCCCGACTAAGCACAAGATGGCTCTCCATTTGGCCCGCCCGCGAAGCTCACCGTGGCGCTCTCTCGCTGCGCCGGCGCTTCGCCAACCCCCGGCTCGTCGTTTTTCGTTCCGCGCGCCCCCCGCCGTTCACGCGGGCACCTTCGAGTCCTGCGCCGCTCGGTGGATAGGCGCCCGCATGGTGATGGCTAGAGGCGCCATCTTCGGCGCGCTCGCCAAGGTGAAGCTGAGCGCTCCCAAGCGGCAGAACATCGAGTTCAACGTCATCTGGGGGACCAACTACATGAACGAGCGCACCGGGGCGCTCGGAGCCGGGGGCCTCAGCGACCCCGAGATGCTCCAGCTCGTCCTCCTCTCCCGAGCCATTTCTAGGGACCTCCGCAGCGCCTTTGGGTCTCCCGTGGTGGGGGACGACGGCGTGGGGGTGGACGTCCCCTGGGAAGTGATCGACATTTAGCCATGGTCGACACCCGCAACACCTCGTCCCAGATCACCCAGGCCCTCCGGGTAAACGAGACGCTCCTCGCCAGCCGCCCCAAGCGGGTGCGGGAGCTGGCCGCTGCGCTCCATCGCGACGGGGACGCCCACGGCTTCGCCGAGCCTATCCTGGCGCTCTGCGATGCCGTCCTGACCGCGGCGGGGTCCAAGGCCGAAGCTTCCGCTCGCATCAAGGGCGACAGTCCTCGCGGCGGGGACCTGCTCAAGGACGCCAACCTTTTGCTCGGCGTCTACGAACAACTGTACGCCGCATTCGTCGTCGCCAAAAACAACGGGGTATGACAGTGACGCAGGCCCCCTACACTCCAAACGGCTACGAGGACGCTGTATCGACCAAGCTCCTGGCGACTCACTGCTGCATGTGCAACCGGCCGCTCCGCGACGCGCGAAGCGTCGAACTGGGCATCGGCCCGATCTGCGAGGAGAAGTTCGGGGTGGAGGCCGGCGAGGTGGGGTCTCCGGACCTGGACCTCTTGGCCCAGGGGATCGCGATGGCTCCCGAGGAGATGCGAGCCTCCATTGCGAGCGCCGCCTCGGTCGGCGACTACCGCGCGGCAACCAACAAAGCGATCTGGCACGCGGCGATGGCGGCGAGCTACACGGGGCCCGACTGGAAGGTGGTCGTGGCCGCCGCCGAGAAGGTCGCCGCGGGGTGCGGCTTCTGGGCAACGGCTGGGCGCTTTCGTTCCTTTTACGTCGAAGGCCAGCGCGCCGGTTCCGAGATCAAGCTGGTGCGTGTCGGGCCCGGAAGGATTTGTGCGAAGACTCCCTTCAACGCCGATTTCATCAAGGCGGTGAAGTCGGTTCCCGGGCGCGTGTGGGTGGGCCACCAGAAGGTGTGGTGCGTACCTGAAGATAAGATCGACCACCTCATCGCCGCTCTTAGCGTCGCCTTCGCGGGCCAGCTCATGCTTGACCTCGAGGGGAACATGGCGGTGGTGCCCCGGGACGTGCAGTTTCCTCCGCCTGTGACGCCTCCTGCGGGGCCTCCGACGAGCGCCACCAACGAGACCGACGCCTGGACCATCGAGGAGGCCCGCAAGGCCCTCCAGAAGGGGGAGCGGGTAATCGACCCCGAGGGCCGCGAGGGCGTAGTGCGATGGGTGGGGACGAACCGCGACGGGTCGCCCCGCGTGGGTCTCGGCTACAAGGGCGTGAGCGGGGGGCTCACCTTCTTCTCGTACCGCGAGCTGAAGATGGTCTCCAACGACAAGGACCAGAAGTCCGAACTGAAGGCGGCCTCCGCCGACGCTAAGAAAGAAAACGCGCCAGCGCCGGCGCCGTCTGCTCCTGCCCGCTCCGTTCCATCTGTGGCCTTTCCGTACCAGGTCGAAGGGATCAGCTGGCTCGACAAGAAGCGCAGCGGGCTGTTGGCCGACGAGCCGGGTCTAGGCAAGACGCTCCAAGCTTGCGTCGCAGCCGACGCCCCCGTGGTCGTGGTGTGCCCCGCCACCCTACGAGTCGAATGGCTTCGCGAGATGGGGAAGTGGCGCAGCGAATTTTCGGTAATGGTGGTGGCGGGGCGCAAACCCTACAAGCTGGCCAAGTACAAGGCCGCTGACGTTGTGGTCATCAATTACGACGTGCTCCCATCCCACGCAAAAATGTTGGGCAAGCTTCGGATCGCCACCCTCATCGCTGACGAGGCGCATTACCTAAAGACTCTCCGCCAGCAGCGCGGCAAATACGTGGGAAGCAATCGAGCCAAGGCGTTCATCGAGCTGTCGCAGGACGCCGGGCGCGTCTTCCTACTCACGGCTACCCCGCTCATGAACCGTCCCAAGGAGCTTTGGCCTCTTTTGCACTTTTTGGACGCTGAGCGGTGGGATAGCTACCAAAAATTCGGTCTTCGCTATTGCGACGGCGTCCTCGAAACAAAATGCGGGCGCTGCTTCAAGCCTCCCGCCTCCTGCGCACGCAGCCGTTGCCGGGGCGGGCGCATCATCAAGACGTGGAACTTCGACGGCGCCAGCAACGGCAAGGAACTGTTCTCGGTGCTGACGGAGAACTACATGTTGCGCAGGACCAAGGACATCTTGCCCCTTCCTCCTAAGTCACGCCAGACCAAGCTCATCGCGTTGGAGCCTAAGACCGCTAAAGAGTACAAGCGGGCGGCTAAGGATTTCATCGACTGGGTGGGAACCAAAGGCGGTCCCGAGGCGGTGGAGAAACACATGCGCGCTCAAGCGATCACCAAGATGACCGCTCTGCGCAAGCTCGCCGCCGTGGGAAAGATCCCCTACGCGGTCGAGTGGATCACGGGCCACTACGAATCCACGGGCCGACCGTTGGTGGTGATGGCCTACCACCGCGACGTCACCGAGGGCCTGACCAAGCTCTTGAAGGAGACGGAGGTCGAGCACGCCGGGGTCACCCGAAAGCTCCGCGTCGGCCAGATCATTGGAGGCGTCGCGGAAGCTCGCCGTACGGCGTACAAGGACGCCTTCCAAGCCGGCGAACTCGACGTGTTGGTTTGCTCGATACCCGCGGCGGGCGCGGGGCTCACTCTCACCGCCGCTAGCGAGACTCTGTTCCTCGAGCGTACCTGGCGGCCCATGGACCAGGTGCAGGCCGAGGACCGTATCTGGAGGATCGGGCAGGAGAACAAATGCACTATCACCTATATCCAGGCAGAGAACACGGTGGACGGGGTGATCGCCGCCATGCTGGTCGACAAACAGGCGACCATCGCCGAGCGGATCGACGGACTCGACCTCACGCAGGACGAAGCCGAGGACTACGTGTTTGGGCGAATGTTTGGGCTCACTGATGGGCTGGCCGAAATGAGCCAGAACCCCCGTCAGCGGGCGTTCCCCACAATCGAGTGGGTGGACGCAGACCTGTTTTAAGGAGGAGCAATGCCCGACCTTTCCCGACCAGCTTGCATGTTCTTCCCCAAGGATTTGGTCGGGCTCGCCCCCACGGGAGCCCTTCCTTCGTTCCCGGGGCCCGTGGACGGGTACGCCACGTCGGTGAAGGCTACGAAGTGTCTCAAGGGACCCCAGCCCGGCGCTGTGCTCTTCCGCAAGTTCATCTTGGAACACCTAGGCGGTGGCGACAGCGGGATTTGTCGCGGGTGCGAGGGGAAGCCCGCAAAGAGCGAGCACAACGAGGGGCGCGCCTGGGACTGGAAAGTCAACGTAAACAACCCTGCCGACGTCGAGCGGGTGAACCTCTTCTTCCACTGGCTCTTCGCTCCAGGCCCTAACGGGGAGCCCCACGCTAACCTCCGTCGAGCAGGCATTCGGTACGTCATCTGGGACCGTCGCATTTGGAGCGCCGGTTCCAAAGAGTGGCGCCCCTACAACGGCCCCAGCCCCCATCGCGACCACGTCCACATCACCTTCTCGCCTTCCGGCGCCGCAGCTGAGACGTCGCTCTACCCCCATCTCGGCGCCCCCGGGCCGACTCCCCCCGTGCCGCCTCAGCCCGGCCCTCCTGTGTCTCCCCCGCCGGGCTCCGAGGCGCCCCTTCCCTTCTTTGTGCCCTTGGTCCTAGGGGTGGCCATTGGCTACGTGGCCTCGTCGTTGTACTCTTCCTCGCGATGATTACCGCGAGCGCATGGATCCCTACTCTCCCCGAACAACCCGGCCAGCAACGCGAGGACCAGATCTTCGACGCGGTCCTTGAAGGCGGCGCGCTCGTGATGTTCACCCCCCTCGAAGTGGTAGCCGACGGCCACACCCTGCGCTTGGACGTCGCCACCGACGCGCTCCAGATAGGCGTGCCGGGGGACAGCGTGCGGGTCGCCTGCAACGCCTTGACGGCCAGCGCAATCGCGGAGCAGCTCGACTGCCTGCTCCCCACCGCCAAGATTTGCGACCTAATCTGGATGCGCGTCAGAGGTGGTGGCGGGGTGGTTCTTAGGCCCTGCACCCAGACGCCGGACGCCGAGATGGCGTACACCAGCCGCTTCGTAGAGGAGAGTAAGTCCATCGACCAGGAGCGCGCCGGCCGGTGCGGGCTCCTCTGGACCGTCGGGAAGTCCTTCGTCCTTTCACCCCGCGTCTTCGGGACCGGCGAGGGCAAGGCGGCAAACTACGGTTGGCACGTCGAGAGCGGGAGCAAGTACACAGGTGTGACCCCAGGTGTCCTAGTGCTGCAGCCCCTCGCTACAGCGCATGTGGACACGTTCGCCGACTATTCGCAGCTCGTGACAGGGCTCGTTCGCCGCCGGTGTTACCTCGACGGCGCTGAGGCCGACCTCGCGGACATCCTGGTCGACCCCGACCTTGCTGGCCTCGTCTCCAGCGAGGGCCCCCTCCCGGGGACCACTTACCCGCGGACGGCCACCCACGGCCCCGGGCACCCGGACAATCCGGACCCGCCTCCTCCTGGGCCTACGCCCGAGCCTGAGCCTGGCGCCGATTGGCGCAGCCCGCTCAAAAAGGGGATGAAGGGCGACGACGTGAAGGACCTTCAGGAGCGGCTTTCGGAGCTGGGGTACGACCTCAGCCCTTACGGCGCGGACGGTGACTTTGGAGCGCTCACTGACTCCCGCGTGCGCGAGTTCCAGGCGGTACAGACCCCCTCTTTGGTGGTCGACGGTGTCGTAGGAGCAGCCACTCGGGCGGCTCTCTTTGGCGACCCGGAGGGACCCGACGAAAACGCTGACCAGTTCATCCAGGCCACGAACTACCGCCCGGCAAACCGCACCGACGTGCGCTGGCTCATGTGCCACACCATGGAGGCAAGCGAGAAGCCATCGACTGCTCTCGCGGTAAGTAGGTGGTTTGCGTCCGGCGCCTCGGCGCCTGTTGCCAGTGCTCATTGGTGCCTGGACTCCGAGAACACCATCGGCTGCGTTTTCGAGCATGATATTGCCTATGGTTGTGGCGGCGCAAATACTTATTCCGTGCACATCGAGCTCGCGGGATACGCAAAACAATCGGCCGAGGATTGGTCGGACGACTTCAGCCAGAAGATGCTCCGGCGCGCGGCCAAGGTGGCCTCCGACGCTGCCACGCGGTGGGGGATCCCTATCGAGAAGATCGGACCCACCGACATGCGCTCGGGAAAGAGCGGCTTCTGCGGCCACGTAGACGGCACCAAGGCTTTTGGCAAAAGCGACCACTACGATCCCGGGCCCAACTTCCCCTGGGAGCAGTTCCTAGGAATGGTGCGCGAAGAGGCGGAGAAATGAGCGCCACATACGGAAGGCAGGGAGTGCTCCTCCACAACCAGGGACAGCGGGAGGAGGCCGCCACTGCGTTCCTCTCGCGGTGGATGCGCGCGGTGTGCAGCGGCGACCCGGCTTCGCCCCTGAGCCTGTACGGCCGGCGCGCCGTTCTCATCCCTACCTTCGGGTCTGAGGTCCTTCAGGGGCACCGGGCCATCGGGGCATACTTCGTCCGTTTCCTGGGTGAGCGTCCCGGCCTGTGCGGCGCCATCGACCCGACGACGGTGGTCGTGCAGTCGCTACCCGGCGGGGCGGTGGTGGTCTCCGGGCTCTACCACTTTCGCTGGCCTCCATCGAACAGCGCAGCCGCCAGGTTCTCTTACGTCCTCGTCGACCCCTCCCGCACGGGCCATTGGCAGATCGCCAACCACCACTCCTCCGCACTCCCGTGAGTGCTCTCGGAGCGCGCTCAAAAGCCTGTCCGATTGCCTCGCGTCCAGGGCTCCACCTTCATCTCTCCAGAGCAGGCGCGAACATCCCGGGCTCCTGGGTCTCTTCGGTACGTACGTGCCGGACGCAGCGCCCCAGGTGGGTCACCAGGTCGCTAAGCGTCTCTCGTTGCGCATCCCCGGCCCACACGGTGTTGCTGTCGCCGACAGCCGCGAACGCGGCAATGTAACTGTTCGTTGCAGTGAGGCTCACCGGGCGGCCCGCGGCCCGCGAGAGGTAGGCGGAGTTCCTTCTTGCGGGGCCTTTTACCAAGGCTATCCCGTACACGCGGCTGTTGGAGCGCTTGCGGCGGTGGACGAGCAGCTCGACGGCCGCGCGCCGGAGGCCCTCCTCGTTCCTATCGGCCAGCTCCCAAGCTTCGCCGGGAAGCCCAGGGATGGTGGTAGAGGGAAGAAGCGCCGCCGACAAAATCGGGCTGGCGACGATGCGCTCGCCGTTCTTGGCGTAGACGTAGAGGCGCAGGTACCCGCGTCTCATCCTCGTGCCCTTTTCATCGCGAACAAGAGCGGGAGCAGCTGCATCCCGTTGGGGGTCGCGAGGCGGCGGCGAACCACCACGCCTGGGCCCCCGGCGCTCTCTTCGGAGGAGACCTGACGCGTCTCGTAGTCCTCTGCGTCCCTCGGGCGGAAAGCCTGGATGGGCGCTCCCCGCCCCGCCTCCTCCGCGAACATCTCTTCCACCTCGGTGGACTCTGGAACCGATGTCCCCAGAAGTCGCTGGCTAGCCTCGCGCCACCGCCTGTAGACGGGAAGTGGCTCTTCGCTTTTGAGTCGCTTTCGGAGTTCGTGTTCTTGGCTCGACGGGCACGGAACGCGGTAGGCGGAAAGCGACTCGAGGTAAGGGATAACGTCACGCGGCCAGTTGCGGAGCTTGTACCATTTGGGGGCGCGTCCCTCCTCGTAGATGTGCCGCGCCAGACGGCGCGCCACGCATTCGGAGTGAGTGCCCGTCTCCTGGGCGAACTGCTCGGCGAACTCGGGAGTGTGCTCGATGGTTCCGCCCCCCGCCCGGAACAGTGGTTTGTACTTGTCGGCGCGCGACTTGAGCGGCGCTCCGGCCGTGCATAGAGCGTATAGGCTGAGGATTGGGTCTTCAGCTGCCTTCTTTCCGAAGACCTCTCCCACGACCTCCATGAGGTGGGTCGCAAGGTATTTCGAGTATTTGGTAGAAGCCTCGGCGGCTTCTTCGCTGCCCTCTCTCTTGGATTTTTCGCGCGCCATTTCGGCCTGGACGGTTTCGATCTTGCGGCGCTTCTTGGTGTCGCCGTAGCGGAAATCCGCGACGCGCCCCTTGGTTGCTCGCTTCACGTCGGCGGTGATCTGATCTTCCACGGCGCTGAGGATCTCTTTTTGCTCGCGCTTGCGGGTGCGGTCGGGGTCGGTCGCCAGAGTGTCGTACGCGCACAGGGTGCCCAGCAGCTTTCCCACCTTGGCCCGCGAGGCGCCGTGGTCGAAGCGCGGCGTCTTGTCGAGTGGGGGAAGGCCCACGAAAACCTGCAGCCAGTCGATGAGTTCGGCGCGCTCAGGAGCGGGGATGTCGAGCAGCGGGTCTTTCTTTGAGTACCAGGCAGGGACGGTGAGCTCGGAGCCGCGAGCGGTGGCGCTGTCGGCGCTGCGGCGGAACTGCCATGCCGTCCGCTCGAACCAGCTCACCACAGCGTCGTTGAGGTGCTCGCGCAACACCCGAGGCTTTCCCTGGCCGCTCTTTGTGTCTTCGAGCGGGGAGTCGAACGCCACCCAGTGGCCTGACCGCTCGCGCACCACCGCATCCACTTCGAGCGTCACCATCGCTGAGGTGAAGATCCATTCTGTCAACGCCGCCGCGGCTGTGGGCCCGCGCTCGGGGTCCTGGAGCCACTGCGAATAAAGCTCGCCGAGCGCCTGGCAGAGAGGCTCGTCGCAGTCTTCTTCGCCCCACCCGGCTTCCATCACGAATTGCTGGGGCCCTATCACTGGCATGGCCGGGAACTTCGTCGTCTCTGCCTCGTTGGGAACGTAGGAGTAGGAGGCGTTCATAGCGCCCGCCGCGCCCTGCCACCACGGAAGCCCCGTAGGTCGCCCCGCGTACGTGCTCCCCAACAGGCCCTTCGCATCCACCAGCTTGGCCCGCTTCCCCGTTTCGCCCCAGTTGCTCCGGTAGACCTGGAGAAGCTTCTCGACCGCATCGGTCTCCGCCACGAGTTCTTCGGCGTCCCGGTGGACGAGCGTCAGGGCGTCCTCTTCGGGCGCCTCCTCTTCCTCTTCATCAAGTGGGAAAGGCTCGTCGCCAGCTTCCTCGTCCTCCTCGTAGAGGCCAGGTGGGACCTCGGGTTGGCCGCCCACCCCGACCAGCCCCGGCTCTTCGTCGATCTCTATCTCCTCGATCACCTCCTCCGCCTCGGGGTGCTCGTGCCCTGGGGCGCGCCGCTGGAAGGGGGGAGCGCCGCCGGGGGCGGAGCGCGCAGGCATGAGAGACCGTTTCAGGGGGTCGCGCACCTCGATGTAGATCCCCGTGGTGGACAGGCTGGAGTGACCGAGGGTGCCCTGGATGGTGGCGAGGTCGACCCCCCTTTGCCGGGCTTCGAGCGCGGCCAGGTGTCGCACCCCATGGGCGTGGAGCTTCTTCCACTCGGCGCTCTGTCGCCCCACCCCTGCGCGGAGGCCCCGGTGCCGCATCATCTTCGAGAAAGAGTCGGCGGAGAGTCCCACCAACTGGGCTCCTCGGTTGTGGCCCCAAAGCTTCAGGGGCGGGAACAGCGGCGCCGCGGACGCGGTGAGCTTGTGGACCAGGGCATTGGGGTCGGACGAACCCTCGGACCTTGCGTCAAGCTCTGCCTGGAAGTCGGAGATCGCGCGCAGAGCCGGAGGGGGCACGGCAAAAGAACGGGTTTTGTCTCCTTTCCCCAGCACCGTTACGAGGCCGTCAGGCTGCACCGCGTCGCGAGACAGCGACCGCATCTCCTCGGCGCGCGCGCCGGTCCAATAGGCGAAAACCATCAGCGCCCGGTCACGCAGGTCGTAAATGCCGGCCTCCCCGCTGGAAGACCCGCTGACGTCGGCGCCTTCGAGAAACGCGCTGGCCGCCTGCAGCTCCTGGCCCTCGTGACTGCGCACGAACGTCGTCGCCAAGACCCTTAAAAACAGCTCACGAGACGGCGTCTTCAGCTCGCGCGAGGCACGGCTGCGGCTCTTGGCTGCGCCCATGAGCTGCGCGCGGGGCTCGGTCCAAATGTTGTGTTTGAGGAGGGGCTCGCTCCCCGCGGCGTTCTCCGCTGATTCGGTGATCAGGTAGGTCCAGAAGCTCGCTAACGCACTGAGCCGGGTCACTACGCTATTGGCGCGCTCGGCGCCAGACGCGGTGGTGTGGACGTCCACAAAATACGAGAAAACCTCGGGGTCGACACGGAAGTCGAGCTGGGCGCGGCTCGGGTGCTCCAGGCCGAGTCCGGCGTCGCCGCTTCGTACGCGGCGTATCGTCGGGGTCCTGCGCAAGAGGTTGTGGTCGACCATGCACGCGAGGCGCTCGTCGAGGGGGTCCGGCGGAGCGAAGCCGTGCTTCGCAACGTAGGCCGCCAAGGCGTCGCCACGAAGGTCATCGGCCTCGATGCTGAGCACCCGCAGGCTCTGTTTGCGGCCCCCAGCCTCGAACTCGACAGTCTGGGTGAACCGGTGGTCCGCGACGAGCTTCTTGCGGATGGCGCTAATCCGCGCCGACGGGTGACCCTTGACGTAACGGTAGATGGCGAGGTCAAGCGCGTGGTCCGGGTCCTGGGCAAGGCGCTGCTCGTCGAGCCCAATGTCTCGCTTCTGCAGGTAATCGCTGAACGCATACGCGTCTACGCGCCGTACCTCTTCGGGCAGGGGCGTCCGTCCCTTTTTCAGCTCGTACCAGCCGAAGAACTCAAGAAGACCAAAAGCGTACGCCCGCTGAGTGTTGTGGTTCTGCTTTCGGTTGAGGAACGTGAGAAGTGCCTCCACATAGCTCCGCCCCTTGGCGCTCCTCCCCCACACGGTCGCGAGCTGCTTTAGCTCCAACACCGTGCGGCTTAACTGCGCCTCGGGGCGGTGGATGTCGATAGCGGCTTGGCTCACGAAAGCCAGCCTACCACCTCCTACGCGGAGTTTCTCTCATTGTGGAGAGCGCGGCGCACCTCCACGAACTTCTTCTTGAGCGCGTCGCGCTCGTTCTGGTTGATCCGCTTGCGCCCCCAAGCCTCTTTCACGGCGCTCCCCGTGCGCGCGAGTTCGTCTGCGTCGAAGGCGGCGGCCAACGGCAGCCAAAGGGACGCGGCCACCTCTCCGAACCAGTCAGGCGCCCCCTCGGCGTCGGCAGCCGCCCAGTCGTCCTCGTCGGCGCCAAAAGGAGCGCCGCTCTCGGCCTGCTTTGCGCCCCCAGGAGCGCGCACCCGGATCGCGAGCACCCGCTCGCGACCAAACGTGACGTCGGTCGGGAAAAGAACGAGTTCCTTCCCTCGCCACTCGTCGCTCTCGCCTCCGTACAAGCCGGCGATGGTCTCTGCGTTCGTCTTGTTGAGGACGAGCATCTTGTCGTCCCCCTTCAGGTGGATGACCGGCTTTTCCTCCCGCCGACCTCCTCGCATGACGAGTTCATCCATGACGACGTCGGCGATTGTTACCAGGCGCTCGCCGTCGAGGTCGACAGCGCGCAGATATTTCGAGGGGAACATCAATTCCATTTTCATTTTCAGGCTCCATTCTTTGCGGTTGTGTGGGCGGCTCGCGACCGGCGTTGCCACCAAGGCAACATCATGGACCTAGAGATCGCCGAGGTCAAGGTTGTTGACCTGAAGGCAACAACTGGGCACCATGGGGCGTGGCTGAACCAGAAAACACCAACGCCGGGGCTAAGGCGCTCGCGCTGGCTCTACAACAAAAAGGGTGGAGTCAGCGCGAGCTGGCCCGCCGGCTTGAGGTGTCCCCCTCCACCGTCACCCGGTGGCTGGCGGGCACCCGCGTTCCTGATCGCCAGCACATGGGGAGCCTGCGCAGCCTGTTGCAGGTCAGTTCCGAGGTGTGGATTTGAGCGAGGTACCCAAGGACTGCGTCGAACGCGCGGCGGCCTTTCTGCGCGAAGAGCCGTTCGCTTTTCGCGACGAGGAGCCTCTTTGCTTCAGCTGCGGGGACGCGGGCGGCGGGTGCATCGACTGCGCTCCACGCGAGGAGAAGTGGTATTACAAAAGCCGTCTCCGGCACCTCGCCGGTGTCCCTCCCACTGTGCGCTCAGTCTCTCAGGTGCAGGCTGGAAGAGGCCGACGGCGAGAGGGCGACGTCGTAAAACGCCCACCTACCGGCGGCCACGTCCTTATTGCGGCGCCGGTCGCTGCGGTAATGTGCTCGGTTTCACCGTTCCCTCCTGCCGTGCCGGGCACCTTTTTCGGCGTGGTGTGCGGGGACCGGAAGTGAAGAAACGTCACATGACCGCTTTTTCCAACAGGGGCGGTCGCCCGCGCCGCCGGATGGAGGCGCCCCACGAGTGGCCGTCCACCGCAGCGCCCGCGCCCAGCGCAGCGCGCCGAAGCGCGGCGCGGGCGGCCGATGGCTGCAGCGAGCAGATAAGGCGAGCGCCAGCGTTTGCGAAGCCGCCGCCGCCGCCCGTAGCGCCCGCGCCGCCCGCGCCCCCAGCAGTAGTAAAGATAGCCCTGGGCGTCGTCGTCGCGTGCCCGAAGTGCGGGGAGAGGATGAGCCCTTTCTGCCAACGTCTCGGCTCGTGGGAGCGCGGCCCACAGGCGTCCGTCTATTTCGCTGCCGCGTGCCCCGAACTGCCGGCGCGGACCGACGTCGATGCGTGGGCCATGCTCGCTCTTGACCCGGATGCCTCGGAGGACGACCTGCGCGGCGCCCTCCTAGGTGCAGCCGCGTCGTTCAAGACTTGTTGCAAGGGCTCCGCCGCTCGCGACGCTCACGAAGCCGTCGTGTCGGCCCTAGAAAGCGGAACCCCGGCGCCCGGTAGCCAGGAGTCGCTCTGGTGACGCGCCAGCTTTCGCCGGACGTGGTCCGGTCCCACGACGAGGCCGAGCTCGCGTACCTGCTGGAGGAGCGCGCCGCGATAAAGCAGGAGAGCGGGACTCCGCGCGAGCAGGCGGAGGCCGAAGCGTTCGAGGAGGTAGTTCGCGCGATGCCCCCCTGCGTAGTGCGCAGGCTCCGGCCCCAGGGGTTCGCCCAGAGGGGGTCGTCATAAGAAAATGAAGGAGCTAAAGGTTCCATTTGGGCTCGACTCTCTCGGAACCCTTGTCCCTCCTGGGGACAGTCGCGACACCGAGGAGCTGGTATGTCCTGCTTGCCGCTGCAAGCTCATGGTACGAGGGGGCCCGGATACGCAGGTGTGTCGACACTTCGCTCACCTCGGCTCGGGTTGCTCGCACGAGAGCATCGTCCACCGGGTTGCGAAGATGCGGGTGGCCTGGGCGCTTGAGGTGGCCCGAGACGGGGGCGAAGCCATCCGCGTCCGCCGCAGCTGCTCCGAACACGGGTGCGGAGGCAGTTGGACCTCGGATTTTCGACCCGCCGCTTCAAGCGTGGTCGCGGTGGAGCACCGGCTTCCAAACGCAAGGGTCGTAGATGTCGCCGTTCTAAAGGGCGGCCACATCCAGGCAGCCGTGGAGATTTACCACACCCACCCGGTGGACGACGGGAAGGCTCGCGCACTTGAAGGGGTTCCCTTAGCTGAGATCCGAGCGAGCGCTGCGGTGGACGACCCTTTCAACTGGGAACCCACGTCACGTCTCACGCGCAAGCGCCCTTGTCCCAGGTGCGTGGAAGAGGGATACCACGGCCGTCGCCGTAGCGACGCCGAATGGAATGCCTGGAATGCCGAAAAGTGCTCGCTGGCGCGTAGCGGGCCGTTGGGTCGCTCGTCCGCGCGTTTCGCGGCTACGATGAAGGCACGCCTAAGGGACGCTCGTGATAGACGTAATAGGGCTGCTCGCGAACGAGGCCGTCGCCGCTGGCGCGCCTGCGTTTCGCCACGTTGGGCTGAAAGGACAAGCACGGGCGGTGTCCGATTTAATTTCGGTCAGAGGATTTTGGTCGGCGAGGCCCAAATCGGTCTTGATGGGGGCATCGTGCGGCTGGCGTGGACGGTGCCTCAGCCGGAGTAGTCGGTGGCGTATTGCGCCCCGCCGAACTCGAACGCGGTTACGTCGCTGCCCGCAGCGAGGTCCCTCACCCACGAGTCGACGTCGAAGTGGTATTCGAGGTCCGCTTTGGGGATGTTTTTGATCCCAACGTCGTCCACGAACTCGTACCCCGCATCCTCGTCGCTCATATCCGCGCGGTAGTCGCCCTCTTCCATGTCCTCTTTGATGAGCTTTCCGTAGGCCGCGTAGTCGAAGTGTTGCTCGATGAACTCGCGCGGGAACTCCGCAACTCCTCCCTGGTCTTCGATGAAGCTCTCGGCCCAGTCGCCCACGTCTCCGGGGTGTACACTCACGTCTTCCGACTTCTCGATGAGGTCGTCCACCGTCTCCCCAGGACCCTTCCCGCGGTGGGCGATCAGGTAAAACAGGGCGGCCTTTTGGCTGTCGTCCATGTCCTCGGCGAACGTGAAGAACTGTTCGAGGTTGGAGGCGTCCACCTCGAGCACCTTGAACAGGTCCACGTCTTCGCTCGACCCGTTGATGAACTCCAGCGAATACTCCTCGACGGGGCGGTGCTTGTCGAACGCCTTCTCGTACTCCTCAGCGGAGCGAAAGTAGAACCCGCTCGCGCCGTATTCGTACGGGTTCGCGTAAAGGACTAGTTCGGCCATGGGCGAAGCTTACCACGCTCAGCTCGCCTCTTGGAGCCCCTAAGCGACGTAAGCGACGTAAGCGACGGAAGCGACCTAAGCGACCTAAGCGACGTAAGCGACCTAAGCGACGTAAGCTCAGCTCGCCTCTTGGAGCCTCTGAGCGACCTCCGCGACCGTTTTCATGGACTCCGCGCCCCCTGCGTCTTCGACGATGGCGTTGATCAAACGCTGCTTTGCATCGATCACCTGGGCGACGTGTTCGTCTACCGTGCCGGCAGCGTCCAGGTAGGTGATTGTAACCGGGCGACGCTGCCCCAGGCGCCAGATGCGGTCCTCCGCTTGGATCATCCCGCTCGGGGTCCAAATTCGCTCCACGAAGAGAGCGTCGGCCGCGCGCTGCAGATTGAGTCCAACTCCGGCCGTTGCAATCGGGGCGATGAACACGTCGGCCAGTCCGTCCATGAACGCGTCAACCTGGCGCTGGCGCTTGTCAGGCCCCTCCGCTCCTCCGATCCCCGTGACGCGGAGTCCCATCGACTGACAGATGCGCCAAAGGCCCTTGATCACCTCGCGGTGATAGCCGAAGAGGACGAGCGGAGCCGCCTCGCTGCGCGCGAACCAGGTGCGCAGGTAATTGGGGATGGCGGTGCGGAGCTTGCCCATGGCGGCTATGCGCCGCAGCATCGTCAGCCGCACGATGCTCTCGGCGCGTTGAGCGTTGGCCGCCCGGCGCAGGTGCCCTATGGACCGAAGCCAACCTACGACGTCCTTCTCCGCGCGCCGGTAGTGAGCCATATCCGCCTCCGCCAGCCGCACCAGCGCGCTCCGGCGACTCTTGGGCGGCAGGTCGGTGAGCACCTGGCTCTTGAGGCGCCGCAAGAGGAAGGGGCCGACCTTGGCGTGCAGCTCGTCGAGGCGCTCGACCTTGCCCGCTGCGGTCCTCACCGAACGCCCCACCTCTTTGCCTTTGCGCCCCTCCAGGTACCGGTGTTTGTAGTCGGCGAACGACGGCCACTCCTTGGGGTCGCAGAGGTGAAGCAGCCTCCACAGTTCGTTGGGCCTGTTGACCACGGGAGTGCCCGAGAGCAGCACCGCTCCGCGCGTCTCACGCACGAGCCGGGTCGCGACTGCCGCTCGATGTTTGCCGCGCGCGAGCGGGGACTTGAGGGCCTGGGCCTCGTCGAAGACGTACAAGCGCGGCCTCAAGGCTTTGAGCTCGGCCTCGCGGGAGCGGAGCAGCTCGTAGTTGATGACGTAAACGTCCGCCTGGTACAGGGGCCCCTTTTTCCCGTGTACGACCTGGATCTGGGGCACGTCATTGGCGAACCCGAACTCGCGTGCCCAGTGCGGCTTGAGCGAGCTGGGGCAGCAGACGACGACGGGGAACGAGCGCATGGCGCAGATGGCCGCCACGGTCTGCGCGCTCTTTCCGAGGCCGGGGTCGTCGCCAAGGATAGCTCCGCCGCTCGACAGGCGAGAGCAGATCCAGCCGGCGCCCTCGGCTTGGTAAGGATAGAGCGGGCGCGCCATCACATCCTGTACGCGCTTGAGCCACGCCGGGGGAACGACGCGCGTGTCGTGCGCGTCGGGCAGCACCTCGTGGCGCGCATGGTGGAGAGTCGTGATCGACGCGGGCACGGAGCTGGTGCCGATGTCCCTCTTGTCGCCCAGCTCGCCGGTTACCCGCACCTTCTGCCCCAGCTTGGGGGGCTTGCGCGAACAGCGGAACCAGAACAGATCGGGCGGCGGACCAACGGTGACCGAGAAACTCGAGCCAAGCTGGTCGGGCCGAACGAGCACGACGCGCCCGGTCACCCGGGCGACACTGCTCACCTGGGGCGCGGCGGGATTTCGCGCGCTCGCATCGCGGTAGCTTCGACGACCATGTCGGTAGGATACCCCATCCCGCGGACGCGCTCTGCCACCAACGCGCAAACAGCCTCGTCCACGGCCCGCTCCTGGTCGTCCGCCTCCACCATCGTAGAGACGTCGAGCGTCACTTTACCGCGCACGACAAACCGTTTCACGGTACATCCCTAACCCAATCTCGGGCTAGATCCAATCGTCGCTCGCGGCGGAACGGCGCCGAGAGGGGGCCTGGGTGCGTTTGGCGGGGACAGACCAGCCATTCATGCGGATTCAACCCGTTCTCTTGCGTCGAGCGCAACTGCTGCCTCCAGCGCTGTGACCAAGGCCTCTGCTTCGGTCGAATACCTTTTTTGGCCCATTGCCATGAAGGTTGAGCCATGGTGATGACCACCGACAACCCGCCATTGATACCCATTCTCGTGATCGTAGTTGGCAACCACGGCGGTGAGCCCTTCATCCTTCCACGCCTCTCTAACCAAATGGAGAAGGCACCCGAGCGTTGCAGGGTCGGCGAGGTCGGGCAGAGCAGCGTGGTAGCTGAAACGGCTGACGTGAAGTATTCGCGCTGCGTATCCGTCCTCGTCGGTGAGACACAGCATACCTCGCATACAGCGCCAGCCCTCACAGTCCACTGCTCGCCGTGCTACTTGTTCCATGTCGCTCATAATGTCTCCTCTGGCCAGTGCCTGAAGGGCTCTCGGCTGATCGCGACCCACTTCAGCTGCAGGTCGTCCTCGTCGGACTCGTCGAGCAACAGGCCGAGAGCGCATGCGGGGTCGACGGCCGTGACGGTCTGTTCCACCACCTCTCCGGGGTCGACGGCCGTGACGTAACGCAAGTGGAATGTTCTTGGTTTTCTCATTTTCCGTTCTCCTTATTCTTGTCTAACGTCCGGGCGAGCTTTCGATGCGCGGCATCGAAAGTGGCCTGGAGCGCTCGCTCGGCGAGCAGCAGGCGGTTGTCGTGCCCGCAGTAGCGGCAACGCCTGAACTGCGGGGCCCCGCTTACGGCGCCCCATGCGCGCTGGGCCTTTGCTGCGGACGGGCGGTGCCAGCCCTTGCGCTGGCAGCTGGGGCATTCGGAGTAGCTCATGACTCACCCCTTGTATCGCAAGTGTTGCCAGGGGGGCAACACTTCTGCGGAAGAAGCGGCCGTGGCGGTGCGTCGTCGCCGCCGGGGACCCCGCGGCGAAGCGGGAGCGAACGGCCTGCTCTGCGGCCAGCGGCGCGTCCGCCCCGGTCCTGTTCGCCGCTGGGGGACCATCGCGCCTCGGTGCCGGTCGCCACCGACGCGACGAACTTGTCGAGCGCCTCTCCGTCCCTCGCGACGTTTATGATCGCTACGCACGTGCCCGCCGGCGCTGCGCGGGTGTCGCGCTCCAGCCGCCCCACCACTTCGGCGACAGCGGCAAGGCGGAAGCTGCTGCCAAAGGCGCGTGCGCCTCCCGCCGCCCCCAGTTCGCGCCGCTCGGCGACAGCTCGACGGGCGAGGCGGTCGATTTCGCGGGCGACGTATTCCACCAGATACCGAGCGACCTTGGCGTCGCCGTCGCGCCCCACGAGTTCGAGCGAGCGCCAGCTGCCACGCTGGCGTATGACGACGCGGCATCCGTTTATTCGAGCTATCCCTGCGATCAGCCGGCGGCGCCAGCTCACCAGCCGCGCGCCTTCGTGCAGGGGCTCGAGGTGGTGGCGGATCGGGTCCGGGTCACCGCTGTGAAGTTCGGCCCGCGTGATGCGGTGCCGCGCCATGAGCAGCTGGGCGACGCTCGCGGCCGTCGCTGCTTCCGCTGCGGTGGTCCCGCGCCCCTCGGCGAGACGCAGGAGGGCAGCCACTTTGTCGACGATGCTCACGACCCCGCCTCCGTCCGGCGCCGCCAGGCGGTCTGCACCTCGCGCAGCTCTAACTTGCGCCGGGGGCGCACCACCGCGCCGTTGTAGGTGATGGCCGCCACCCGGACCCAGTGGCGCTTCCGGCCGTGGTGGACGGCCTCGACGCGGCCGACGCGGAAGCCGCGGTCCTGGTACTCGACCACGTCGCCCTCGACCAGCTCGCCGGGGTCGATCTGGACGTAGACGCGACCGCGGTAGCGGCGCTCGGTCATCGGGCGCTCCCCGTGATCGCGCGAGTGCCCAGCCACGACACGACGGCGATGCAGCCAAGCTGCACCCACCCCTGGGGCCCTAGCGCCGCCAGCTCGGCGGCGGCCACGGCTAGCGCGCCGTCCACGGCCTGGGCCCAGTCGAGCCCCCGGGAGGCGCTCACGCCCTCCCCCCGCAGCACCAGTGCCCGTGCGGCTCGGGCAACGCGCACTCGATAGCGCGCAGCTCCGCGACGCGCTCCTTGGCCTGGGCGTCCACCAGCTCGGCGAAGATGTTCTCGACGACCTGCGCGACGCGCTCCAGGTCGGCGGGGTCGTCGAGACTGCAGGACTCGCAGCGCGCGAGGGCGTCGCGGATGAGCCGCGCGGTGCCCGACGGCGGGTCGGCGTCGTCGTAGGGGTTGAGCTGGTCGGCCTGCGCCGCCAGCAGGATGGCGTCGGGCTCGTCGAGGCTACCCAGCGCGCCGACTTGGTCGAGCAGCGGAACCAGCCCCCAGCCGGCCTCGGCCGAGACGTGAACGGCGACGGGGACGTCTCCGTGGCCCTTGTCGCGATGGGCCTGCAGCATTCGGATGAGCGTGGTGAGATTCATTTCAGTCTCCTCGTTGTCGGCCGCCAGTGCGGCCCATGGCCAGTACGGACTGGGCGAAAAAACGCACCGGGTGTTCGATGCGCAGGTGGTGGTGGGTGTGGTGAGTCAGGGTGCGCCGCTCGGCGTCCCAATGGTGGTCCTCGGGCAGCTCGCCCTTGCCGTCGTGCGCCGAGGTGGTCTCGACGGCGTAGACGTCCCCCTGGCGCACGACCCGGCGCCCCGCCTGGCGGGCCTTGCGGACGGCGGCGGGCTCCAACCAAGCGAGGGCCTCGGCTGCCGACCCCATCGTCCCGGGCACGCGGGCGGCCCAGCGGCCTCCGTCGTCGCGGCCCGCGAGGTAGGCCAGCGTGGCTCGGCGCGCGCCGAAGCGACCGCTGTAGTGGCGCCACCCCTCGCACCGGAGCAAGTACGCGCGCCCCGTCGGCGTGAGCTGTGGAGAGCCCACGACGGCCAGATGCACCGTGCGGCGCTCCTCGTCGATGGTGGTCTCACCGCCGCGCCGCTCCACCTCGCCGGTGAGCACCGCGAGCAGCAGACGCGGGAGCCGCGTTGCGGCCGGCTCGGCTAGGGGGTCTCGGCGCGCGTGGCGGACGGCCTCGCGCTGCAGCCACAGTTCGCGGGCTGCGTGCAGACGCGGCAGCAGACCGCGCGGGACGCGCTCGCAGGCCAGGAGGCGTAGCGCCTGGTCGCGCACGTGCCGCTTGATGTTGGCGCGGTGGGCGCCCTCGGCGAGCAGCACAGTAAGCGGCTGGTCGCCCCGTTCGAGGCGGCGGCGCACCCGGCGCGGGCGTTCCCCCACCTCCCATTCGTGGAGGCTCATGACGCACCTCCCGCCAGGGCAAGCCACTGCTCGCGGCTCGGGCTCGGGGCCTCGTCCTCGTCGTCGCCGAAGGCCGCCACGAGCACGGTGTTGTTGACGGCTGCAGCGCCGAAGACGCGCTCGCAGGCAGCGTTGGCCTCGTCGGCCGACGCGAAGGTGAGGGCGAGCGGACGACAAAGGCGCACGGGGGCGCCGTCCGCCGCGTAGATGAGATAAAACGTCATGGTGTGTCCTTTCAGGCCGCTAGAGAAGCGTGCCGCTTTGGGTAGGGGAGGGACTGGGGGAGGTGGCGCTTGGTGACGCGGTCGAGGCCCCAGGCGTATTTGTGGTTACCGGGGTGACGCACCCGGGTCGTGAGCTGGCCGAGCCAGCGCGTTGCCCAGGCGCGTCGCGCGCTGTCGCTGGGCCTGCGCCCCAGTTCGGGGGCGCCGTAGGCTTGGAGCTGCCGGGCGGCTCCGCGCCACCCCTGTTCGCCTCCCCGGAGCTTGCTCATCGTTCGGCCGTTGAACGTGCGTCCGTCGGGGAGCACGTAGATCGTCTTGCGCGCTCGCTGCCCGAGGTAGACGGCGTTGTGCGCCTGATAGATGCACCCGACGTGCCCAGGCGTCGTGACCCGGCCTGCGCTGTCGCTGCGGGGCAGCGGGTCGGAGAAGCTGACGACGCCCCGGTACCCGTGGAGGCGGAGTAGGGCGAAGCAACGCGCGAGGAACCAGCTCTCGCCGTTGCCCGGCACTTCGTCGAGCAGCACGAAGCGGCTCAGCTCGACGTGGTCGAGGGGGTCGCCAGGCAGGCACCCGGTGATCACTTTTGACTGCATGGGCACACCAAAGACGGCCACGCCCACGAGTTGGTCGGAGCGGTAGAGCCCGAAGCTCTCACGCGCAGCTGGCCACGTCCGCTGGTAGTGATGGCGCCCGACGAAGGCGCGAGCCTCGGCCAGGTCGGCCTGCAGGGGCCCCACCTCGAAGCGCGAGGTATCGATGGGCTCGCCCGCCGGGCGGTAGCTCGCGCGGCGCTCGCGCCAGCGCTGGTTGACGTTGGTGATCACGGCCTCGCCCCCCTGGCGAAAGCCGCTGCTGCCGCCCGCGCCTGGCGACGGGTGCGGTAGCCCTGCTCAACGACGCGGTCGCGGTAGACGACGTCCCAGGTGCGGACGGGGCCACCAGCCTCGTCCTCCTCGTCGCACGGAACCGCGACGGCCTTTGTCTTCCCTATCATCGTGTGTCCTTTCAGGCCGCAGCGGCCAGGTTCAGTTGCAGGTGGTCGGCGAGCGCGCCGACCAGCGACGCGGCGACGGGGGGGCAAACTGCGTTGCCCAGTCCCTTGATGCAGTCCGTCTTGCTGGCGCCCCGCGGCCAGCGGTAGTCGTCGGCGAAGCCCATGGCTCGGGCGTGTTCGAGCACGGTGAGCGGACGGTACACCGACCCGCGCACCACGTTCCACTGCGCCTTTGTCGTCACCGTTCGGATGCTCTGATCCAGGCTGACGCCGGGGTGGCCGGTGACATGCTGAGAAAGGAAGACGGCGCCGTGGTTGCGCCTGCCCTTTGCGATGCGGGCCTGGATACCGTCAGTCGCGTCGGCGACACGCAGCCAGCGGGCGTCCGCGTCCCAGTCGATGCAGGGGCCAAACGGCTGCTCCACTCCCGTTGGTGGGGCGTAGCTGAGGGGACCGAAGCGGTCGAGCGTAGCCGCTACGAACAGGCGCCGCCTTCGCTGAGGGACGCCGAAGTTGGCCGCGTCGAGGACGTGCGTCTCGACGTGATAGCCGATGTCTTCGAGGCACGCCCGCCAGCGCGGGTACAGCTTCCAGTCGGCAAACTGCGGCACGTTCTCGATCAGGATGGCGTAGGGCGCCGTGACCTCGGCGCAGTCGATGACCGCCCAAGCGGTCGCCCGGTCCTGCGAGTGACGCCGCCGCCTGTTGGGCTGGCTCGCGTTGCTGTGGCCTTGGCACGCCGGGCTGGCGAGCAGCACGTCGTACTCCGGTAGCGCCGCCCAGTCCGCCTGGCGCAGGTCTTGGCAGACGTGCTCGCCGGGGTGATTGAGGCTGTGTGTGGCCACGGCAAACGGCAGGTGGTTGGCCGCGTACACAGGGGTGGCGCCCGCCAGCGCGGCCCCAGCGGTGAAGCCGCCGGCCCCGGCGAAGAGATCCGCCGTGCGCATCATGACGCCCCCCAAAGCCGGTCGAAGGAGGCGGCGAGAAGGCCGCACCCCACCCGGGCGTGGGCAGCCAGCGGAGCCGAGTGCGAGGCGCACTCCAGCAGCGCGCGACATGCGTCGGCCGCAGCGTCGGCGGCGTCCGCGAAGTCCGCGCTGCCGCGGTACTCGGCGCGGCGGCGTGCCTGGCGACCCAGGCTAGCCACCTCGCCCACCAGAAAGAAGGGGTCGCGGTGGGTGGCGGCGGCCTCGCGGAGCAAGGCGGCGACGCGGCGGACCAGGCCGACCGCGCTGAGCTGGTTGGTCGGTTGGGGGTCGCCCGGGGCGGGGGCCTGGGTCGGGGGCTGCAGGCCCCATCGAAGGGGGCGCGTCTTGTCGTGTCTGTCGCTGTTCATGGCGGGGTCTCCTGCCTGGTGGTGGTTCGCGGTGGGGGTCTGGTCAGGGTGCGGAGCAGAGTCGCTGTGCCCGGTAGCCGTGGGGGCTCTCGGCGCCGTCGTCGGTTGTGCCTTGGCGGGGCCAGCTCCCGGGAGCTGGCGGCTAGGCGTTCGGTCGACAACGATGGCCCGGAGAGGTCTCCTCGTTGGCTAGCTTGCGCCGGGTTACCGTGGCCATGGGGCCCGGTGCGGCACAGCGACTCTGCTCCACCTCCTGTGGGGTGTCTGGGACCGGCTCGCCTCCGAATTGAGAGGAGCTCGGTGGGCGGCTGCATCGTGGCAGCGGCCTCAACCAGTGTTGGCTCGCGGCGACCCTCTAGCAGCGTACGGATAATACCCTATTATCCGTACGCACCTATTCTTAGCGTACGGATATTTTTTAATTATCCGTACGCTAAATGGTCCCCCTACGCGAATGACCAATAGGTAGAGCCACCTCAACTCGAGGCTGGCTCGACACCCCCCTCGGCGAACGAGGGAGGGGCAGAAGGACACAACATGACACGCAAACGACGCAGCCTGTACTTGAGCGGGCAGATAGCTCAGTACTCACCCATTAATCAGGCTTGGATTGTCCGGGCCTACAACAAGAATTGGTCATGGGAAGTCTTACAGGCTGCTCCCGTGATCGCAATCTGCGACACAGAGGATGACGCTCTTGAGGTCATGAAAGAAGGAAGCGTGCTCGACAGGAACTTCGTCGATCTTGTCGGCCACGCCTTGGCAGCGCTGCAGCCCGAGGTGCCCGGGGCTCACGAGGAGGCGCCATGAGCCGCCTCTACCACCACCCCGATTTCGACGCGGCGGTCGCCATCGAAGGGACCGACCGATGAACCAGCACCGAAACCACCCTGCTCCACCACTCTACTTCGCGTCCGGCTCCAACCGGGCCTGCGAAATCCGCGCCTTCTCGCGCCTCGGCCAGCCCATCGGCGTGGCCGCGACCGAGGTCGGACCCAGCGCCGAGGCCGCGCTCGTCGCGTTGGCCGGCACGGGCGTCCCCGTGTTCGTGGACAGCGGCGCGTTCGGCGAGGTGCAGTTCTGCCCCCACGCGGGCCGGCTCGTCGTCGTGAAGCCCTACACCCACGAACGCTGGGTCCGTACGCTCGCCCTCTACCGCCGCCTCGCGGTGGCTCTGGGCAGCCAGCTCCACGTCGTCGCACCCGACCTCGTCGGCTGCCAAGCGTCCACGCTGGTGCGCCTGCACGACTACGCCGACGAGGTGCGCGAGCTGCACGAACTGGGAGCGCACGTCCTCGTCGCCCTGCAGCGCGGCCTGCTCAGTCTGAGCGAGATGGACCGGTGCTGCGAAGCGGAGCTTGGCTTCGATTTCGTCCGCGCCCTGCCCTGCAAGAAGGGCGCTACGACGGACGCTGAGGTGCGCGAGCTGCTCACCGAGCGACCGCCCCGAGCCCTGCACCTCCTGGGCCTGGGCGAGCGCAACCGGCGCCTGCCCCGCATCCAAGCGCTCGTCGCCGAGCTGGCGCCCGGCTTGGTGCTCAGCTGCGACAGCAACAAGATCCTCGCCTCGGTCGGCCGAAAGCCGCGACCGAGGCCCCTGACGGCCGCGCGCGACCTCGCTGCAAGACTAATCGCAGCGGGCAAGAGCAAGGTCACCGACGTGCAGGAGGCGGGCATCCTGCTCGCGTGGGGCTCGCCCGCGCTGCTCAACGCCTGACCACCCCCTAGGGGCGCGGCTCACCGCGGGCCGCGCCCCGACCACAACTCACCGGAGCAAAGATATGGATAACACGCACCGAAACCACCCCGCCTGGGAAGAGGCGGCAGGACTCCTCAGCGAGGAGTTCCAGCTGCCGTGGTGCTGCCGGTTGACCGACTGGGAGACCGTGACGCGACTCCTTGAAGTGGGGAAGTCCCCCTACGGGGCCGAGGTGAGCGCCGTCATTACAGCAGAGTGCGCGTTCGGTCGCCCCGCGAGCATGCGTGTGCGGCTCTGCACCGAGGGCCCCCCAGTGGCGGGGCACGCGACCGTCGAATGGTGGACAAGCGGCGCCCACTACGCCCTGTTCGATCTGCAGCTCAAGGCGGGCGCGTGGCGCCTCGTAGCCGCGAAACGCGCGGACGACGCCAGCGAGCACTTTTACGCGGCGCTCGCGCAAGCGCTGCTTCCACTTGAGATGGAGGTGGTGCGCGACGTGCCCGAGGTGCCCGGGGCTCACGAGGAGGCGCCATGAGCCGCCTCTACCACCACCCCGATTTCGACGCGGCCGTCGCCATCGAACGCCGTGCGGGTGGAAGAGGTGCTCTCGTGAGCGTGCGCGAGCTGCAGCCCGAGCTGGGGCCCGAACTCAGCTGGTGGTGGACTACGGCCCCGGAAGCGTACGACTACTCGTACGTGGCCACCGTGGCGCGCGCCGAGGACGAGTGCGCCGCCTGGCGGCTGCTGGCCGTAACCGACCGCCTCCGCTTTGAGGCTTGCCAGGAGCCGCGCTATCATTCTGGCCTGCACGCATGCGTAGAGGCGGACACAGACGAGGCTCTCGCGCGCGGTCTGCCGCGACGCGCCGAGCTGGAGGGGGGACAGTGCTAGCGCGCCCGCTAGCCGTCCTAGCGCTGGCGCTAGGGGCCGTGGGAGCCCTGCTCATGGCGTCGCCGCCCCCCGCTCCCAAGGCGCGGGCTGCAGCCCATCTGCCCACCGTTCTGCCCCTGCCAACGACCGCGCCGCCAGCTGCTGGGGCGACCGCCCCGACGGACTGGCACGACGACGAGGCCGAGGTGGCCGAGGTGGCCGAGGTGGCCGAGGAGCACTACTGTGCCCACTGAGATCGACCGCCTGGTGACGGTGCGCCGTCAATGCCCTCGTTGCGGCTCGCTGGGTCTCCCCATCGAGGCCCGCGAGCGCTACGCCGAGCAGCCCTCGCGCTACCGGCGCGGCAACTACTACCCCGGCAAGCGCACCGGCTACACCCTGACCGACGCCGCCGGGCGGCGCATCGACCACCAGCTGCCCCGCTCGCAGTGCAACGACTGCGGCATCGAGCGGCTCTACAAAAAAATCACGTTAGGGTGTCAGAAAGCGGCCGACGCGACGTCTAGTAGGCAGGAGACCACGAACGAATGACTGAAGAAGACCTAACCGCCGAGTACGCGCGCTTCAACGCGCGCGACCTGGGCGACATGCTCCGGCCGCTCCTGGCTGCCGGCCTCCGGGTGGACCTGCACGGCGAGGTGCCGCTCCCAGGAGCGGCCCAACAGGACCACCCCTTCGGGGGCGCCCCCGACGCTGGCGCTGGGCTCAGCGACGACGAGTGGGAGGCTCTCGTCGAGCGCAACAGCGTCCTGTCCGAGTCGGCCTTGGAGGGCCTACTTCACGGCTTCCCTCCCCAGGAGGGGTCCTGATGCTCTACGACGTCTTCTACGGGGGCCTGGGGCGGCCCATGGACTGCGGCGCGCGCCTGCCTCGGTGGCAGCGCTACGGGCCGCGGGCGCAGTTCGTCGCGGTCGCGGTGAACACCAATTCGGACGGGCACTCGCTCTACTGCGCTGGCCGACGCTGGCGGCAGTGGGGGGAGTTGAGCGCGCCCCAGCAGCGGCGCCTGCGCCGCGCTTTCCCCGGCTCTTCGCTGCTCCCACAGGAGGTGGCGTCGTGACCGACCAGCACCGTTTCAGCTTCGGAGTCAGTTCCGTTTGCTCAGCTTTCGACGCGAGCGTCGTCGGGAGTCGGGTCGTCGACCGGGCCGCTTTTTTTGGCGAGTTGGCGCTCGCGCTGGAGGCGCACGACCCGAGCGAGGACCGCGTCCCGGGCCAGCACTTCCTGCCACTCCCAGAGCGCGCGCACCGAGCGGTTTCGGCCGGCGTTGGGAGCCGCGTCGGGCGCGACCCGGCCGACTTCGTGGTGCGGGAGCACCGGGGGCGGACGGACGCCTTCCTCCGCCGGGCCCACGCCGCCCAGACGGACAGCTTGGCCGTTGTCGTCTACAGCCTGGACGCCTACGGGGCCGACCCGGATGTCGACGCGGAGGGCGAGGAGTTCGTTGAGCACGTAGAGGATGGCGTCACCCACGTCGTCGTCGCCGTGCTCGCCTCGTCGGGCCCCCCGTCCCCGCTCTCTTCTGAGCGGTTCGTGTCCAACCTCGCCGGCGGCAACCGCGAGGCGTTGGAGTGGAGCGCGGACGAGATCCGCTCACGGGCTCAAGGCGTAGACGCCTATTGGGCGGAGTGGGCCGTGGTCGCCGATGAGCCGGGAGAGGCCCCATGACCTGCGGCTTCTGCTTCGGGGTTGGGCTGCACGAGTGTTGCCGTACGAGCGGCTGCTGGAACCGCTCAACCCCCCAGCCAACCTCCGAAGAGGAGAGGCGCGAGGAGGCCCTCCAGGCCGCACGCGCCGCGTACGCCCAGGACACCGTCGCACGGATGCAGGCGGCCTTGGGGTCGGCCGAGGACAACGGCCACGCGGCGATGATCGCCGTGCTCAAGGAGCGCTACCCGGGCGTGTTAGGCGACGACTAAGCCGGGCCGTGCTAACACGGCCGCGTGAGGATCGAGCTGGCCGACAGTGACGATTGGGAGCCAAGCCGCTTCCATGGCCGCGAGCTCGCGGCCGAGGACGAGGATTGGAACCATTGGCGCGTCCTCGACGAGGGGATCCTGGTGTTCGGCGAGGGCGACGTGAGGCGCAGCCCGGGAGAGCCGCTCCTGATGCGCAAGGTCGTCGAGGCCCACGCCGACATCATCCTGGCCTGCGCCGACCGTTTCGCCGTCAGCGAACAGTTCCTGGCCGCTCTGGTCGCTACCCAGAGCCGAGGTGACGAGCGCGCAGAGAAGCTCGACGAAAGAGCCAAAGACTGGGGGATCGGCCTGGCCAAAATGCGGACAGCCACGGCGCGCAAGACCGCCCGGAGCCGCCCGCACGAGTTCCCCACTGTAACGCCGGAACCGGTGCCCGCCGGAGGGGCTCCAGAGGTGTGGCGAGGGATCCTCCGCGACCCCACAACCGCGCTCGCGCTCGCTGCCGCGTGGGCGCGGGACGCCAGCGCTCGCCTGGACCTCCGCGGCGACCCGCTGCTCTTGTTCTGCGCGTACCAAACAGGGGGCCTCTCGGAGGCCGACAACGCCTGGGGCGTCGCGCACCACCGCCAGCTTGAGGACGGCGTCGTGGTGAGCGACTCTCTCGACGACTTCGCCGCATGGTACGGCGATGCGTGCGCCGTTTACGGCCTCTGCTAGGTATGACAGACCAGGTCATAGCTGGCCAAGAACGGCGTAGCTCAGGAGGCGTCGCCGCCGTGTCCGCGCTTCTCGCCCGCGCCCGCTTGGCGGCACTCTTGACACCCAGCGCGAGCGCCACGCCACCCGCCAGCGCTTACCGTGCCCGTTCCTTTGCACGCGGCGCACGTCAGTTGGCCGAAGGCCGCGTTCCAGTTTCGCTCCCACTGGTTACGGCACACCGCTCGGGGGCGCTGTTTTGAACCTTTTCCGTTCACGCTAGTAGCCCTTTTGGTCCCAGGGGAAGTCCCCGGTGATGATCATTACCCCAAACACGCTGGTCAGAGCGATCACCGCCAAATTGACGGCATCCGTGCCCTTGAGAAAGGGGTGAAAACGCCCCAGGTCGTATTTTGGCATCTCGAAATTCATCCATCGCTCCCTTCGTAGCGGAACACCGCCCACGTACCCCACACCACCAACACGAACCCGAGGACCGGCAACAGCCACATCAGCGCGACCTCCGCTGCCGCATCCCTAGCGCGCCGTAGGCGACGGCCGCTCCAACTCCGAACACAAGGATCCGAGCGCTCGCGGGCCCCGCAAGGGATACGCGGACCGGGGCCGTCGGCTGAGGGCCTGAGGGCTGAGGGCCTGAGGGCTGGGGGCCTGGCGGCTGAGGGCCTGGCGGCTGAGGGCCTGGCGGCTGAGGGCCTGGCGGCTGAGGGCCTGGCGGCTGAGGAGGAGGCGCGGGATCCATCTCCATGATCCAGGCCACGCCACCCGCTACCCCGAGGTCGGGCACAGGGAGCATCTCCGACGGCGCGAGCTTGCGCGCCAGTCCGAGGTAGTCGTACTCATCGCCGCATTTTCCGGGCGCCCTGAAGGGGGCTCCCTGGCCTTCGCACTCCCAGAAATTGATGACCTGAAAGCGGCGCTTCTCGAGTTCCTCGACGATGTCCTCTTCGGACGCGATGATCGAAGGGGGGCTGTCGATAGCCGCCAGGTAGATCATTCCCTCCTTGAAGAAGACGTCGGTGCCGTCGGGCACGATGAGCCGCTGCGCCGTCATGAACCGTCGTCGGCGATGTACTGTTCGATGTCGCCACGCAGGTCCTTGCGCGTCCATCGCAGGAGGATCCCGTGTCCGGCTGAAACCGCCGCCTGAGCCCCCGCAGCAGATCGAAAGAACCCGATAGTCACTCCGGCGGCGTTGCGCGCGACAAAGGCGCCCCTGTTGCCCTGGAATGTCTGCGTAGAACTGGCGTAGGTGTCGCCCATCGTCCGCGTCACAGTGCCTATCGTTGCCATCAGCGTCCTTTTCTCCAATACCGCCCCAGAGCGTATCCTACCATCACGGCCGCCACATCGGCTACCGCGTTGCCGAGCGTGTCGTGGCAAGCGTCGGGGAAGACCTCCGGCAGCCGGTCCTTCAGGGGGTTTTCCACCACCTCCCACAGGACCGAAGCGCCCAACGCGTACTCCCACGGCACCCCTACGGCTCCGTACGCCACCCCGATGGCCGCGTGCCAACCAGTCCATATGTCGACCGGGGCCTGGCTGTCTCCGGGCCGGTAGCGCCCGTCTGGCCCACAATTGTCCATGCGAGCCGCATCGTAGCGCATTCCGGTGGCGTTGCCGAGAGGTCGCAGGGGGATTACCCGATCCAACGCCAAAGGGCGCCGGCCCATCCCGCGTACCCACGAGCAGTGACGGCGCTGCCTGCGGTGGGGATGGGAAGGGCCTCGGAATGGAAAGAAGGGACCTTCGCCCGGTCGAGCGCCCGGCGGAGCCCCGGCTCGCTCCCTGGCGGCCGTACCCAGACCAGAGTGGCCGCACCCGCTTGGCGCCGAAGCTCGGCCAGGTCCGCCTCGCAAGAAGCAGCAAAAGGGAGGCTCAACAAGATGATGGTAGGCTGCGTGCGCGTAGCCACCGCCCCCAGGCGGCCCGACTTGGTCCAGGCGCGCAGTTCGGCCCCCTGGGGCTGGACGTCCACCACGGTGGTCACCTTCGAGTCGTCCCCCAGCCGCTTGAGAAAAGGAGCAAGACCCCACGCATGGTCGTCGCCCGCCACGAGCAGGGTGCTCCCCGGCGGCAGCCTTCGGCGCGTGCGAGGGTGGGCCAGAGCCACGCTCGGAGGGTGCGCCAGGCCGCCGTAGATCCAGTTTCGTTTCTGCGGCTCCAAAGCCGTGGTAGCCTACCATGGCACCATGGCAGCCACAGACTTCGTCAGTTTCGCCAACGACAAGGGCCAAAAGTGCGGGGATGGCCGCTGGCGCTACACCAACGACGGGCGCGTCGAGCTCGACGGTTCTTTCCCCGACCGAAGCTGGCCGCCCGAGATCAACCAGTGGCGCGACCTCATCAACGAAAAGGCCGCGAAACACGGGCTTCAGCCCCACCAGCTCGCGGCAGTGATGGGGATCGAAAGCGGGGGTCGACCTGGACTCTGCCTCAAATGCCCAAAGAACCGCGAAGGAGTGGCAGGCTGCAACCACGGCGGCCAGTGCAACCACCGCGAGGGGATGGGCCTCATGGCCGTCACGCTCACGACGGCCAAGTTCATGAACGACGGCCAGGGGCTGACGGAACACGAGCTGCGCAACAACAACGACCTCAACGTCGACCTCGGAGCGAAGTACCTACGCCACCAAATGGACCGTTACGGCGGCGACTTCGTCCACGGGGCGGTGGCCTACAACGCGGGTAGTATCCGGTGCGGGGGAAGCACCACCTTCAGCGCCCCCAAAGAGCCGTGCCCGCGTGACCAGTTCGGGGTGGTTCAAGGGTGCGTCAGGCGCAACACGCCTGCCAAGAGCCTCGTCTGCGCGCCCAGCGCGGCGGTACCGGGAAAGTTCAACTGCGCGGTCAACTATCCTCTCAACGCGATGAAGATGAACAACTCCGCGGTGACCAATTTCATCGGCGCGCCCCTCCCTAAACCACCCGAACCCAAGCCGCCCCCGCTACCTCCTCCCGCGGCGCCCCCCATCCCGGTGGCCGACCTTGGCCGCGACGTCGCAGTCGTCGCCGCAGCCGCTCTGCTGGGCTACGCAGCGGCCGAACTGTGGGACTCACTCGCATCCGGCGCGCCCGGACGCGCGTCTACCCAATAGGACCTCCCCATGCCGTTCCCTTTTCGCTTTTCGCACCTTCCCCGCAAGCCGCGCCGACGCGGCGTCCCCTTCAGCGTTATGTCGCGTTGGGGAAAACCGTCGCTCCGGCGCCGTCCCCCTGCGCGTTACATGGCGGTCTTCGAGGAGCCCACCTGGCTCAATGGTCTCGGGCGACCAAAGGGACGGGGAGCCGTGTGGTTTTTCCACGCGCCACCGCCTGCCAAGGACGTCGAAGCGTGGCTCAATCCTGCCAGCGGAAACGCCAAGAACCCCTACCCGTTTGTACCTGGTAAGAGCGACCTCTACTCGAGCTACTCGACGTTCGCGTCGAGCGGCACCACCTTCGCCATTTTCGACACCTCCTACGAGCCGCCCCGCCTCGTGGAGGCATGGGCAAAGCGCAACCTTGCTCCCCATAGTCCGCCCATGTGGCGGAAGATTTCACCCGCTCCCTCCCACCGCTGGCCAGTCGCCCCGTCTCCCCACCTCTGGCAAGGCCACAACTCGTTTTCCGTCCCTCATACGGGCATCGCCTGGGTGGACTGAAAGTCAACTCCGAGGTTCGCTGGAGTTGGGACTAACAGTCGCGCCCGCCGGTGAGCTCGCGGACGAAGGCGCGGTTGCTGAGCGCAAAAGAACTGCGCCTAGACCGGATCTGGGCGACTACCACGCACGGGGGAAGTTCGTAGGCTTCGGTCAACGCGGCGGCGGCGATAAGCCCGCTGCGGTTCAGCCCCATCTGGCAGGTAACGAGCACTCGCTCGCCGGCCTTGAGGCGCTCGGCGACCTCGTGACTGGCCCGCCTGACCGCCAGCCGCTGGCGCTGCGTAAGGGGACGGTTCACGTCGTCGAGCGGGACGTGGATGACGTCCACTCCGGGGAAGCTCGAGGCGGGGGGCTGGTGCTCACGGGCAGCGAGGACCAAAAGGTCCACCCCCGCTTCTGCGATGGACCCGCCCGTGGGGGCACGCCCTCCTTGAAGGAGCCGTGGCGCTACCACGCTGGCGCTCCTGGTCAGCCGGTTGTCTCTCACCAGAGATCCATCTCTTGAAGCCACTGCCTGGTCACTACCGGCCACGCCCACTTTTCTCCTATGGCGGCGGCGGCGGCTTTGGCTTCGACGTCGAGTTCGGCGAAGCGCTCGTGCGCCTGTAGCAACGCCGAGGCAATGTCGTCCACCCGCACGGTCGGAGCGGTGGCCGCCCGGCTCGGCGCGTCGTCGATGGGGGCGTGAGGGCCGTGGGGCACGACCACCACGCCCGGGTCGCCAGGAGCGATGTGGTCGGCGTGACCCGTGCAGGCCGTAGCCACCACAACGGTCCCGCACGCCCGCGCCTCAAGGGGACACAAGCCGAAACCCTCGGCCCGGCTAGGCTGGCACACCACGTCCACGCTCCGATACAGGGCGGCCATGCCCTCGTGGTCTAGGTTGAGATGCCGGTAGACAAGGTTCACGGCCGGGTGCTCACCCAGGGCCCCGTAGGTGCCGGTGGCCGCGTCGACAACCGCAGTGAGGAGCGGGCGCGGGGACACCAACGCCCCGCTGTCGACGAGCTGCACCCACGCCTCCAGAAGCTCGCGCGTGCTCTTGCGCTCGCGGTCGGTGGACGACAGATGAAGCACCCGGAAGGACTCCGGGTCCCTGACAGCGTCCGGGTCCGGCCTGAAGGCGCCGTCTACTCCGTGACGGAACGGGGGGACTTGGCGCCCGCCGCTAACGTACCGCGCCAACACCTGCGCGCCCCATTCGCTGGGCGCTACGAGCTGGGCATGGGAGTCCACGCTCTCCATGAGCTTGCGGGGGAGCCACTCGCTGTTGGGGGCGACCACGGCAAACTGGCGACGGTGCCGCCCTCGGCTCGTCATGGCGCCCACGCAACCCGCTGGTCCCACTAAGATACCGCAAGGGTGGGCGGCCCCCTCGGAGGCGTTACCGTCGAGGTCGTCGTAGGCAAAAAGCTCGCCGCCCCGTTCGAGCTTCCCGAGCGCGCCAACGACCCCGTCGGTGAGACGCCGGAAGCTTCCGTGCCCCTTGGTCAACCCGTAAACGCGGAACGAAGGCCGGCTGGGTAGAGGCCCAAATGTCGGGCTCCGGCGGGGCCCGAAGTCCTCTTCTTCTCTCCCCACCTGGGCGCTCACGTCGCCTGTATGCTGGACCACGCTCGGATTAAGGGCCAGGTACGCGCCGCCCTTCACCTTCAGGTAATGGGCCACCGCCATGTCGTCAGCGCGGGGGACGCCCGGGGCGCCGACATGCTCCATCAGGGAGCCTACAATCCCACAGGGGATCGCTAAGCCGACGTTGGCATAATAAAGGTCGACGTCGAGCTGGTGAACAGGGAGGTCGTGCAGGCCAAAGGGCGTGTAGACCTGGAGAACCCAAGGGGCAGCGTTAGGTGCGTTGTTCTCGCACCAGGACAGGCCAGCGCGCGTCTTCGTTAACCATCCCGGCGCGAACTCGACGTCGTCTTGGACCACCACCAGGTGGTGGCCTCGCCAGGCGGGGTGCGCCGCGTCCTGCTTGGATTGGTGAAGCTCCAAACAGCGGCGAAAGGTGCGTACGGTCCTCCACTCTGTTCCCTCATCGTCGCGTGGAAGGTCGTCGAGGAGGTGGAGCACCACGCGCTTGTCCGTGGCCCAGCGCCCCAGAAAGGCGGCGTCCGCGCCGTCGATGACTATGTCCACCTGCCGGAGGGACGGCTCGGCCGCAAAAATTCCCCGCAGGCTCTCGGCCACGTACGCCCCCTCACGGTCGCACGCCATCATCGCCACACGCACGGGAACGTGATCGCCTGTCACCCTGGATCCCCTCGCCACCCTATCTCGTCCAAGGCGCGCGCCATCGCGGCCCCTACCGAGTGCGCCTCGAAACCGGCTAGCGAGACGCCCCGGATCCGGCGCCCGTCACGCACCTCTTTCATGGCTGCCTGGATCGCTGCGGCAGCCGCGTCCATGTCGTAGTCGAGGTAGGTAGCGTCTTCGGGCCAGTCGTAAAAAGGGTCGGCCGGCACCGTTCCGGTGGACTCTACCCGCTGGTCCAGTTCGCCCGCGAAGTCTTGTGGGCCACCGCTCGGCGTGTAAACCATGAGGTTGCCCGAGAGCTTGGCGTCGAAGGCCGGCATGTCGAACCCCTCGCCGCGACTCAACGTGAGGTAGACGTCGCCAGTGCGGTGAAGTGCGAGCATCTTCTCCTCGGAGATGAAACTGGCGATCAGGATGACCCCCCTATTGATGCTCTCTCGGGACCAGCCGTTCGCTCTCACCGCCGCGTCGTTATCGAGCCAATGAGCGAGGCTATCGGCGGGGCTGTCAGGGTACTCGCCGTCGGTAACGGGGAAGCGGGAGGAGGTCTTGAGCACAAACAGCGCCTCGCCGGGCTTCACAGCCCTCAAGAAGCTCCCGAGCATCTGGTGTTGAGCCTTACGCGGCTCCCACTTGCCGACGTGGTAGAAGGTCACTGGGCCCCGAGAACGCTCCCTCTCGTTGAATGCGAGATGTGGGTCGTCAGGAAAGAAGGGGCACGGGAAGACCCGAGTGTCGGTTTCAACGCCCGAACTGGCCAGCAGCGCCTTAGCCTGGTTGCTAGCTACCCACGCCTGACCGCAAGCGTTGAACGCGGCGACGTCGCCGGGGGACATCCCGGCTTGGCGCTCCCAAACCGTATAGACCGCTCGGTGGGCGTTGATGTGGGCCTGCTGGTCGACGGAGTAGTGGCGCAGCGAGCCGCGCACCAGCTTGGTCAGGTAGTCGCTGTGGGGCACCACCATGTTCACCTGTGCGCCGTAGGTGCCTACGCTTTTCATCGCCAAGTCCTGGTAAGCGGCCATCAGCGCCCGCTCATCCTTCGTCGTCTCCTGCACCCGGGCGGCTGGGGCGCGCAGGTGGACGGGCACGTCGGCCAAAGAGAGCGCCCGAGCTTGCCGACGGACGTGCTCGGAAAAGCCGTCGCCTGCCTTCTGCCACGGACCCAAGAAGAGGACGCCGCGGTCGTGCGTAGCGGGGGTGCCCTCTTTCATGATGAAACCCACGTTTGCCTCTGCCTGGGCGTAGGGAGCCATCTGTTCGACGACGCCAACATCGGCGGCCTGCGGGTCAGTCATCGCGGCCTCACTCGGTTTTTGTCGATATTCGCTGCCCACGAGCACCGACCGCAGGTGAACTCCTCCGATTCCATGATCATGCCCGCGCTCACGTAGTGCTCGTCCTCAAACACGAAAGGGTCGCCCGTGGTCTTCTCGTCTAGGGCCCAGAACCTGTTGCTCTGCCGCACCTGGATGATGCAGTGAGCTGCCGGGTACCTCTCTAGGCAGCGCGGACAGAAGAGCATGAGCATCCGCTCGCCCTCGAACGCCGGCTCGTCGGGGATGACGATGTCGCCGACCCCCTCGAACTCCACCTCGGTGCCGAAGCGGGAGATGTAAAACAGATGCACCTTCCCTTCCTCGACCTCGGGATGATCAGTGAAGAGGCTGGTGTGTTGGCTCGCGACTTCGTTCGGGTCGTTGCCCAACCCCTTCGCGCGTGCGGTGGCGCGCTCGGCGTCGGCTTCAGCCCGCCGGCGGTCGCCGTCTTCGACAGCAGCGGACATCATGTCGTCGTGTGCGCTGGTGGTGGCTGACGCGAACTTGACGAACACGTCGGGCCCGCGCTTCGCGTCAGGGATGGGAGTGGAGGTGTCGCCGCTCAGATGCGCCGTCGCTGCAGCGAGCTCGCCGGGCGTGAGGGCCAAATCCGGGTGCTCACCTTCGGGTATGTCAAAGTCGGGCTCCCGCAAAGAGGGCTCGGTGTCAGCGGCGTCGGGCGCCGTATCCGTGAGGTGTTCAGCCATGGCCCGCAGAATGCCTCAGCAGTTGCCACCAAGTCAACCCCGCTTAGCCTGGGTCTATGCGCTCGATGGAGATAACGGTGACGGGGCTAACTCCCACTTCGGACTCTCGGTCCGAGAGGTTCCCCCACTTTATGTCGGCCGTTCGGAAGCCGAGGGTGAGCAGCACCTCGTCCTCCGCCAAGCCGCTGTAGTAATCGAGCACGTAGTCCCTGTTGGGGCTGAGGTAGATTCCGTTGCCCGGCATTCTCAAGACCGCCCCCTCTCGCGCTGGGAAGGAAAGACGCGCGTTCGCCCCCGACACCAGGCGGTCGCCCGCCAGCGCCATAACCTTGTAGCCGCGCACGCGTCCCGGGTTGGGGCGCATGCCAGCTGCGTCGAAGACCGCGCGGTGCGATGCAGCGTAACGGTTGGTGCCCAGAAGCTTGGCTGGCTCCACCCAGACCGGGCGCCCTTCTGGGCTCCCGCGTAACCGCCCCCGAGCGGCTACCGCGAAAAACACGGTGTGGCGCCGGGCGGTCTCGACCACTAGCAGCGGCTCCATCGACTCAGCGACAAGCCCCGTTTCCTCGTGAAGCTCACGCGCTGCGGCCTCAGCTACCGACTCGCCGGGGTCCACGAACCCTCCGGGTAGCGTAAGGCGCCCTGGCCGGCGGTGCGGGGCCACGGCTAGTACCAGGCCCGCGTCGTTGCGCACCAGGGCGCGCGCGATCAGCCCGGCGGCCATTCAGGCCACATTCCTTCGGTGGTCATCTGGGCCGCGCGCGCCTCCTCCTTTTTCGCGCTGGCCCGCGTTATGAAGTAGGCCACTGCGCCGCTAGCTATGATCGAGGCCACGCTCGAGGCGGCGGCCGTGATGGCGGCGGTGATCGCAATCTCTTTCAGCTCCTTCTTGGTCACGCGAGCGCCTCCGGCTCAAGCCAGAAGTAGCTGATGGCGGCGTTGACGCTGTCCCACCCAGCGTCTCCATAGAGAGGGTCCTTTCGGAGGGCCTCCGCTACCCGGCCGAAGTAGGGCGCTAGGCCGTAGCTGTAGGGGTCGCGGAGGTTCCCCGACTCCGTGAACACGTAGACGACAAGCGGCGTGGGCTCGACGGCGCCGTGCCCACGGTACGGGAATAGCCAAGAGGAGAATACCTGGGACCGAATAGTGGCCGGCTTGATGGGATGGACCGTGCGGCTCTTCGGGTTTTTGGGGCGCAGGCGTATCATGGCCGCGCGAACCGCCTCCTCTGCGCGCTCGGCTTCTCCGACCTGGTCCCAGTACTCTTCCCGAGCAGGCGTGTCCTCGTCGTAGTCGCCGGGCTGGCCCATCGTCGCTTCCAGTTCCAGGTACGCCCCTGCTTCCCTCACTTTTTGGTATGCCTCCCCCAACCAAGGCACCCCCAGTCCCGGCGGGGGGCGGGGGCGGCGAGCGCCGAGGTCCACCAGGGACGCCTCCAGCTGTGCGGCCTGCTTCTGGAGCCCTCGGATGTAGGCCCGGTAGGAGGCGGTGGGACCGGCTGGTTTCATCTTTTCGGCCTTCCTACCATGTGTAGCCGCCTCGAAGCGGAGGGAGCACGCACTGGCGTGAGTTCCCGGTTGGACATAGAGGATCAGGCGGGTCGCCGGCAAGGAGAGGGATGCACTGCTTGTACCCGCCCAGACTGGCGCAACTGCCGAGCGGTACGATGCACCGCCTCACCCAACCAGGGTCGCAGAAGGGGTCGCCCCCGTAGTCGTTGGGACCCGCCAATACGCATTGTTTCCGGCCTCCGTAGTAGCTGCACTGGTCGCCGGTTGTGAAGTACCACGGCGTGGTGTCGTAGTAGCCAGGCGGCGCATAGCCGCCCCACCGTAGCCGCCGACGGCGCCTACCCCAGCCAGGCCGGTGGTGAGGGCCCGGGTGAGGATGGGGGCCGGGCCCGGGATGAGGGTGAGGGTGAGGATGGGGCCCAGGATGCGGCCCAGGACCAGGACCGGGACCCATACCCGCGTGCCCTCCACCGCCACGGCCACCGCCGCCACGGCCACCGCCGCCACGGCCACCGCCGCCGGGGGGCTTGCCCACTCCGACGTAACTCACCGCCTTCGCGACCTGCCGCGCTTGGGCTTTTCGGGCTCGGGCTCGGGCGCCACCTCAACTGGGGGTTCGGGCTCGGGAGCCGGATCGGGCTCGGCTACCACGACAGGGTCAGCCTCGGCCTCTTGGACAGGCGCCTTACCGGCCGCCTCCTGGGCCGCCTTCTGGGCCGCGTCGAAGGCGTCTCGCCCCGGGTCTTTCCTATGTGACAGCTTTTGTATCCAGTTCATTTTTTCGCTCATTGTTCGCTCCTTACAGGTGGTTGGTTATCTCCCCCAGCCCTTTTTCCGTCCCATCCGCCCCAGCTGTCGGGCCCCGAAGTAGGCTCCGGTGCCAAGAACGGCGGTGCCCAACACCCACGGAACCAAGCTGGGGCCTTCCTCTTCCCCCTCGGCTCCCTCGTCCTGAACGTCGATGGACTTCTTCAGGTTCATGACGAGGTGTTGGGTGCCCGCGAGGCTCAAAGTCAGCTTGCTGTTGGCCTCCCGGGGCTGGTCGAGACCCTGTGCGGCCACGAACTTCTCGTTCGGGTAAAGGCCCAAGCGCCCGCTTTTGGGGTCCCTGTAAGCTTCGCGCATGAGCGCGGCCCACTTGCCCTGACCGACCCAGAAGGTGCCCGTCTGAGGAGATGCTATGGCGCGCACGAGAGGAGCTACTGCGAAATCGGTCGGGCCCGAGATTTTCTCGGCCTTCTCCCACTCCATGTAGCGCCCGCGCGTCTTCTTGAAGACCACCTGGGGGGTCTGGCAGCCGCCACGCTTGAAGCACTCCTCCCCCTGACCGCCCGCGCCGTGCCACATCACGGTGCCGGAGCAGTTTCCCCCGTAGTATCGGTTGTACTCGCCGGCTCCTGAAGGGCCCCATTCTTCCTTCTTGGGGTCAGGGTGCCAATAGGTGACGCGGGCGGCGAGCTCGGTGGCGAGCATCCAGATCGATCTTTCGGAGAAGTTGTTTGACTCCCTCTGCGTACGCACCAGTTCTTGGACGACCATGTAAGACGACTTGCCGCCGTCGCCCGGAACGTACTGCGCACTGGGATGTTGGACCGCTGAGAAGATCGCTTTGATGCACTTCCACATCCGCCGCTGGACCGGGGGCGGTATTGTGATGCCGTAGCCCGCGTTCTTTTGTTCCCATTCCTGGCGGGAGAAGCCAAACCCTTGGCTCTCCGCGCCGCACAGGAGCACGTAGACAGACGCGGGTGTCATCGGCAATACGCCGCTCCCAGATTCGTAGGCTTCCCTCACCGGGCGGAACAAGTCGGAGGGCGTGGCCATCAGGGAACCGTCCCCTAGTGAGATCCCCGTCTTCACGGGATTTTGGCCTATCGAGTAAAGCGTGTCGCAGCGGCTCTGCAGCTCTTTCCTCACCTGATCGAGCGTCGCCTTGTGAATTTTTTCCGCTTGGAACTTCGCCGCGTTTCCCAGCAAAGCGAACACGACGTCGGCGGCGATCCCTACGATCTGCCCGACGATTGGGATGTTTCCAAAGGCGAGGTCTAGCCCCGCCTTCAGGATCCCCTTTCCCATTTGGAGCGCCTGTTGTTGGGCGACCTCGGTCTCTCCTCTTACCAGATTGCCCACCATCGACCCCATGAGGCCGAGGTCGACCCCCATGGTAGAAGCGATCTTGTCCACGGGCAGCCCCGTCGCCCCTTCGAGAGCCGACCTGACGCCGAGAACCGCAGACTGGGAAGGTGGTCCCACCAGCTGTATCAACTCGCCGGTGTTTGGCATCCCGGGTAGCGCGATCTTCGTCTGTTCGTTGAGGAAGCCGTCGTCAAGAAGGCTATAGGCCGAGGCGGTGTCGTAGCCGAAGTCCGCCGCGTCAGGGTGCTTGCCAGTTTTGTCCCACCCGTCCCAAGGGTAGGCTGGCGAGGGCACCTTGCGATGTCCCCAGTCCGCCTCGTCGGGAGAGTCGTCGTACGCGCCCATCCCCGGCGGCACCCAGATACCTTTATACATCCTTCCTCCAATACCAGACCCCTACGCTGACCAGGCCGACCGCCGTGATGCCACCCAGAATGTAGGGGACGTTGCTTTTGGGAGCAGGCGCTGGGGGCAGTGGAGGGGCGTCTACGGAGCCCTCGTCGTGGGCCACTAACACCGGGGCAGGCCGCCTCGAAACAGCCATGCTCGCAGCTTTTAATGCACCTGGAGCGATCTGCCCGTGGATAGAAATCCCAGTCGCTCCCTTCTTCGGCGCGGTGAACAACTTCAGCCCGGCCTTCAGCTTGCTCGTGTCGATTTTCGGGGCGCCGCCGCCCACGTCAGGCATAGGGGCGAAAACGTCCAAGAACCTCGACCACCAGCGCATCGAGATGTCTTTCCCCATGTCGCGCATCGTGACTCGGTTGCCTGGGTCTCCGCCGTGCTGCGCCGCCCAACGGTCGGCTGGCGCCTCGCACCCGGAGCAGGCTCCATAGCGCGAACTGGGCCCGCAGGTGAGCATGAGGTGGGCCACCTCAGCCGGACCTACGGTGCCCGTGAACCGTTTCTCCGTTTGCTCGGGGTTCCACGCTTTCCAGCGCGGCGTCGCAGAGGCGTCTCGGTGTCCCCCATAGTGGTGTTCCCTGCTGCTGATGGGGGAGAAACGAATGAGGGGTTTTCCGAAGTCCTCCCACCAGTCCCAGAACTTGGCCGGCTTGCCGCCCGTGACGTTAAATATCGCCATCTCTTTGTTGACGGTCGGCGCGCCCCCGATGCAGGGGTTCTTGAAGCCCTTTTTGAGTTCCGAGTTTTCAGGGCCGAACAGATTACTCCCACCGGGTATGGTGGACATGGCGGGGTGCGCGGTCCAACCCCCGTCCTGCCGGGCGCAAACGGGCTCCCCCCCTTCCCTTTCTCCCGTGTCCCACGGATACTTCTTGTTTTCCGTCGTCGTGCCGCGAGGCTTCACGACCCACCGGTACTTGCCGTCGTTTCCTTTCACCTTGACCCGAACGAAGTCGTCGTTCAGGTAGGGGTACACGCGACGCTTGCTGTACCAGCCGTCTTCTTGAGAGTCGCTACACGGGGCCAAGTGCACGACGTCGATGGCTTTGGGACTCTTGGTCCCGGTGGCGTCCACGAACCATCGGCTATGGGGAAGGATCGAGAACAGGTTAAACCCGGCGCGCTTGAGGCGCGCGCGCAGCGCCTCGAGACTCTGCGTAAAGGCTGGGCCCTCTTCGTCCCCGCAAGCGTCGTAGGCGTACTCGTCCAGACGACTCGGAAACCCGGTGGGGGTAGGGACGTCGAGCAGGTCGTAAAGGGCCCTCCGAATGGCCGCCTCTTGGAAGTACTGATAGGCTTGCCCCCCCTTGATCCTGTGGTAGACAGAATCTCGCCAATGTGAGACGCCGCAACAGTCCCTCGCGTCGCCGAACTCGCTGTCGCACCCCCCGGTAGGGCAGTCCTTGCTCTCGGGCTCCATCCCCCCCCTCTCGTAGCCCAAGCTGCAGCCGGGGCCTGCGCCTGCGGTGCCGGGACCAAACGATCCCAAACCGACCCCTGGCGGCTTTCCCACTGCTCTATACATCCCTGCTCCTCCAATACCACACGCCGCCGCCAACCAAGCCCGCCCCAACAAGTCCCGCCAGGACCCATGGGACAGCTCCTTGTGTGGCGCTTTTGCCCGGCGGTGCCGGCGGGGTGCCGCCCCCGACGCGCCGCTCGATCCCTTCGTCCGAAGCCACGAACCTAGGGGCTGGCTTCCTAACCGCCATCAGCGAAGGAAGAGAAGCGCTGTGGGCCGCCACCCGCCCCGGCGTTTTAGCGAGAACGAAGCGGCTTTGTTGGGCAGCGCGACCGGCCTTCGTCGCAGGCTCCCAGCCCACGTCGGGCAAAGGGGCGAACACGTCCAAGAAGCGAGCCCACCAGCGCATCGAGGGGGCTTTCCCCATATCGCGCATCGTGACTCGGTTGCCTGGGTCGCCGCCGTGCTGCGCCGCCCAACGGTCGGGTGGGGCCTCGCACCCGGAGCAGCCCCCCAGGCGGGAGTTGGGACCGCAGGTGAGCATGAGCGGGGCTATCTCTGCCGGCGCGGTGGTGCCTATCCAACGGTCCACCAGCGCCCACGGCGCCTTGGCCTTCCACCTAGGGTCGCCGCCAGAGTCGTATCCATCCGGGTTGAAGGACGAGTTCTCGATACGAGTGCTCGTCGGCGAAGTCGCGATCAGGGGAATCGCCTTGTCGGCCAGCCAGTCCTTGAAGGCGCCAGGATGGCCGCCCGTAACGTTGTAGACGGACTTCGCCCGCTCTCCCTCGATGGGGCCGTCGCGCCAGTAGGCCAACCGCGCCATGAAGCCCCCGCCGCTGATCTTGTAGGGATAGGGAGCACGCATCTGGCTGAGCCAGCCGTCGCTCTGGCACTCCGAGCGCACCCCTTTCTTTTCGCGGGACCAGCGGTCGGGGGGCAAGATATTCCACAGGTTAAACCCGGCGCGCTTGAGGCGCGCCCGCAGCGCCTCGAGACTCTGCGTAAAGGCTGGGCCCTCTTCGTCCCCGCAGGCGTCGTAGGCGTACTCGTCCAGACGACTCGGAAACCCGGTGGGGGTAGGGACGTCGAGGAGCTGGTAGAGAGATTTGCGGATAGATGCCTCTTGAAAGTACGCGTAGTTTACCGCGCCCTTGAGCTTCCAATAAACCGAGTCGCGCCAGTCTCGGGGAGAGCAGCAATAATCCGAGTCGCAACCGCCCCCGGGGCACGAAGCGCTCTGCGGGTCCATCCCCGACAGCTCGTACCCGAGCGAACAGCCTGCGCCAGCGCCGCCGCCTAGCAGTGCCATCCCCGGCCGGTCATCGACTGCGCCGAGGTCACGGCGCCCTACTGCGCCAGCGCCGCCGCCTAGCAGTGTCATCCCCGGCGGCGCGCCTATCCCCTGGTAGCTCATCGCTTTCCCTTCCATCCACGGTAGAAGCCGATGCCGCCGACCGACAAGACGAGCGCACCCGCGATAAACCAGCGCAGACCGGACGACGGCTCTGAAGGGGTGGTTCCGCCTCCTCCCTCGTCGGCCGGCGGCTTTCCCACGAATCCGGGCAGCCGCACAATCGCGTGGGGATTTATCCTGGCCAACGTGTGGGGCTTTATCCTGGCCAACGTAAGGTGCGACGAAAGCTTCTGCTCTTTGGCCAAGCTGATCATGGCGCCCACCCCCACGCGAGCTGGGCCCGCCATGACCGGGCGGGCGCCCCACCCGGGGATCGGTTCCTGCTGCCAGTCCGCGTAGAAAGGCTCGGGGTAGTTGTTCCAGTAGTTGGGTCGGTACGATGCCATCTATCGTCGCCATTTCCGCTGCCACGGGAGCTTGACGCCCACCGCCCACAGCAGTGCAAAATATCCCGCCATGGCGAGCCCGCTCATCGCAAACGTCACGTACCGCTCCCGCGCGAGCTTCTCGTCGAGGCGCGTCTCCATTAGCGGCCAGATATGCTCGAACGCTCGCACCGAGACGTCCTTCAAGACCTCGTCCCCCACCGGAGCGCCGGGGACGGGGAGACCAGGGATTTGGCCGTAGGGCTGGTGCTGCTGCTGCTGCTGGTGGGAGTAGGTCATTGGACCTTCCGCCAGTCGCCGGGGTAGGCTTTCTTAATCTCTTTGAGGGTCTCGAAGCGCGCGCTGAGACCGGAGCGTGAGTAGAGCTTTCCGCCGGCCGGGCGGTAGTGCGCCCTTTTCATCCCGCCTCCCCACGAGCGCGGGTCGGGTAGCTGCAACTCCCAGCGCAGGTACTTCGGAGGCTTGGTGGTGCGGCGAGCGTAGTAGTTGCCCTCCCCGGCCTTCATGACGTAGATGGACTCCGCCGCTCTCGCGCCTGGGTTCCGCTCCGCGAACATCTTGTCGGCTAGAGTCTCGTACTCCTCAGAATACCAGCCGTCAGGTGCAGCGTACACGCGCTCGACACCCCGCAGGAGGTGCAGGTCACGCACCGGGGTCGCTTCCCAGGGCTGGGAGTAGGGGACGACGTCGATGTAGCTGCCGTTAGCACCGCCGACGAGTCTGCGTGCTGCCTCCAAGGCCGCGGCCTTTCCCTCGTAGGGACCGCCATGGCCGCCGGTCGCGTAAAACAATTCGTACTTCACGGTTTCGCTCCTATGCGGGAAGGTGGGGTCACCCGCTCCACCACCAGGAGGCGGGAATAGGGAGACCGCAGAGTATCGGGCACGACGCACAGCCACCAACCGTCCAAAAGCGCTTCAATCGCCGCGTCTGAGTCGTCGAAGTCGTCAGGCGCCTCGGCGTCGTCGCGCTGGGGCTCGTAATCGAGAGTCGCTATTCCCAGCTCGTCGAGGCGTGTCACAACGGCGTCCGAGGGCGTATATCCCTCGATGTCGAAGACCGCCCAGTTGGTGACGCCTATGGGTGCGGGAACCGGCGCGATCCCCGCCGCGTCCAGTGGCTGGAACACGCGGAACATGGCCGCTGCGCGCAGACTATCCTTTAGCTCGGCACGGCGTTTCGTCACGCTGCCTCCCTCTTTTCCAAGTCCTCGAGCAGCCACTCGCGGGCACGCCCGAGCTCGACGAAGCGCTCATGCGCTCGGTCCCTGGCCGGACCAGGAGCCGCCTTATCCGGGTGAGCCGCTGCGGCTTTCTTCTTGAAGGCCGCGTTTATCTGAGCCTGGTCGGCGTTGGCTTTCAGTCCGAGGCGCCGAAGGTACTTGCGCCGCAGCTTCGTCCGTTGCTTGGCGTCTATCTCGTCAGCCGCGCCGGTCGACGAGCCGGGCGGCACAGCGTGTCCGCGCTCGGTGACCGCAGCGCGCGCCAGGTCGATGCACGCGAAGCACACCGGGTCGCCCGTCGCCACCACGACGGCAGCGTGTTCGATGCACACGGGATTGTCGCACGCGGTGCACAGGCCAGCCATCGACTCTGCGCAGCGGAGCACCCCGTGCTGAGGGTGGTTGAGGCGGATCGAACAGGCCACCCGCGTAGACCGAGCCTGAAGCCAGCGGCCGTAGAGGTGCTGCTGGATATTCCCCAATACCTGCAACCCGCGACGTACCTCGGGGTCCTCCAGACCGCCGTGGCGCGCCGCGTGTTGGGCCGCTTGCCCAAACAACTGACCGAGAAACTGTTGGATCACGGGTGGCTACTTCCTTCGGCTCGTGTAGACCATATAGGTGGCGAGGCCGACGAGGCCCAAGATGAGAACGCCGCCCCCCACCATAGCTGCTGGAGGGAGTTCCGACGGCGGCGGAGGGGCCGGAGGTCCACCGGGGCGCGGCCCTGGCGGAGGGGGCACGGGCCGGCCCGGGGGCGGCGGGACCACGGGAACTGGCGTGGGGGGAACCGCCTGCTGGGCAGCGGCCTCCATCCCTGGCGCGATGGCTACGATCAAGAGAGGACCACCTGGCCGCGCGAAGCGGGCGATCTCCTGGGGGTCCTTGCTCAACACGAACATCGGACCCGCGGCGCCGCCCGAGGGCGTAACGGGGCCCTGAGTGACGCTGAGGATGTCCACCATGACGGCCCCGCCGGCTCCCACTTCGGCTTGGAGCCAATTCTGGCCCACCACGCTAGTCGTGAGCTGGATCGTCCCCTGGGTCACATGGGGCCCGCTCGTAGGCACGAAGTCGGTCATGTTCAGCGCGGCCACCAGGTGGGGCTGGAGGTCGGCGCGGACGAACTGGAGTTGACCCCGCACCTCTGGGGATACAAGGGCGCTAAGGTCGGGCGTCGACCCCGGCAGTGGGGGCAAACTTGGGGGCGTCCCCATGGCCACCTCGCGTACGCGGTTGTCGTAGCCGTGGTCAACGGACTGGTAGGAGCCCCAGTGTCGCTCGGGTTGTCGGTCGATGATGTGCATTTGTAGTCTTCTCTTTCTACCTGGATATGCTCAAGCCGGCCAGGTCAGGCTCAAACGAGGCGCCCCGCGGGAGCCTGTGCTGACTGAGGTGCTTCGGGTGGCGCCCTTTGTTCTTCCCAAGGCCCAGACGAAAAAGCCAACAGTGGCGAAGGCGAGCACCGCGAAGACCAACCTAGGCCCCGAGGCAACACCCGCCTGGGACGTGGGCGGCCGAGGGTCGTCGTTGGCGTCCGGCAGGTTGCTATGGCGCCACCCCCGGGGAGGGTCTAGCAGGATGTAGGGTACGGCGGGCCCCGCGAAGCCCAGGTCCCAGTACCGGGTGGCGTACGCCATCAGCTCCGAGTTGGGTGCCGTGGCGAAGGGGTTTCCCCGCAGAAGGATCCCCCGGCCGGTATCGTTCTGGCCGCTGGCCCACTCGTAGAGGGACGCGCCTGGGGCCTCACGTTTGGCAGCCGCGAACGCTATCCCCGCGTGGTCGAGCGTCTTAACCAGGGTCCACCCCCGCAGGGACTCGACGACCGCGTCGCGGTCTTTCGGCCTTATGGCAAAGCGTTGGTGTCCGAGAAGCTCCACGGAATGCATGGCAGCGCCCAAGCGCGCGTTCGGGTCCGCCGTTTGGCCGAGCCCCTGGATGCCAGCAATCCCATGCACATTCACCTCACTCCTTCATCAGCTACGTCGGCGGCGGCGGTTGGAGGTGAGGGAGGGCGACTTCTTCTTCATGTCGCGGGTGGCTAGGTAGACCACGGTGCCCACCAGGCCCAGGCCGATCCCCCCCAAGAGGAGCTTCGTGCCCGTGCTCATCCCCGCTGTGGCGGTGGGGGTCGGTGGAGCGGGAGGCTTGGGAACCGGCGCACCGCCGCACGGCGGCTGCCAGCCCCCCGTCGGCTCGCTCAGCACCACGGCGTGGAACCCTTTCCCCGCGATGTCAGGGAGGCCCGTAGGGGGAACGCCGGCGAGGCAGGTGCCAAAGGGCTCAGCTGCGATGAGCACGCAGGCGCGACCTTCGGCCCGGAGCTTCGCTAGCAGAGGTCCGACCGGCTGCGCCTCGTTGGCCGCTATGGCTTCGGCGTCCGCCATACAGAACACCGAGCTGATCTTGCCGTCTTTGCCCGGGGGGCACTGCACGACCGAGCAGAAGTCGGGGGTCGCCATCGCTTGGCTCAGCGTCTGCGCGACCGCCGCGGCGTGACCTGGAGCGATGCGCATGTAGGATAATCCGTTGCACGTCGCCGGCTCGACGACGCCAGCGGCGAAGCCCCCGGGGAAGAGGGTCTCGAACCCATTGAGGTCGGGCCCAGCGACGTCGCTCCCCCCATTGCCGTTGGGGATTAGCCCCCCGTTGGCGCCCACGATGGGGTCTGATGTGGGGCCTGGATAAGGTACTGAGGTGGTGGCCGGATAGGTGAGCGCGACCGTGGACGGCCGGGTGATGAGGCGCGCCGTGGCGACCGTCTGGCTTGGAGCTATTGATTCTGAGGTCATTTCGTTTTTCATTTTTACCCTCGCAAAGTCGCGCGGCAGTTGGTAGCGCGAAGCACCGGCCGCCGCGTCGGTGACCTCTCTCTCGGCTCGCTCTAGGTCCGCGCGCAAAATAGCGACCACGGTGGGTTGAGGAATGTTCGTCGACCCTCGGAGAGTATCCGCCACGTACCCGGCAGTCACGGCCGCTTGCTGGCGCCCCGACTGGGCCACGGTTTGGCCCAACGTGGCGCGCACATTCTTCCTCCAATGGCTCGAGTCGGTCCCGATGGCCGCGTCGACCGCAGCGTCTTGGCTCCCCGTAGCCGCCCCCTCCGCCCGCACCTGAACGAGTTGGCCGACTAGGGCAGCCGCGTCCTTAGCGGAGTCCGACGCGCGAGATGTGGAGGATAGGGACGCCATGGCTCAAACCTTGAGGGGGGGGAGCTTCTTCTTACTCTGGAAGCCCTTGTAAACGACGAAAGAAACGGTGCCCACCACCACGACTCCCACGGCCAACGCCGTCGGACTGTCGAAGATCGAAGCCTTCGAGGTGGGGGTAACCTTTCCTGGCGTAGGAGTGGGGGGAGTGACGGCGCCAGGCAGGGCGACGATGGGCATCACCCGCGACGTGGCGTCCACTCGCTCGCGGTCACCGGGGTCCAGGGCCGCTAGGTTCTTGGCCCCTGCGCCTGGTACGAACATCCCCACGGAGGCGAAGACCACCTTCCCTTCTGCGGCGCGTTGGTCCACCCAGGTGGCCCCGCTACGGGCCTTGAGGAGGGCGGCCAGTTTCGGGTCCGTCATCGCAGCGTTGATCTCTACCGGGGTGAACGGGATAACCTCGACCGCCTCGTTGGACAGGTGGACCGTTCCGTACCCCTTCAGGGCCTTTCGGATGAGGTTGGCCGTGTCGGTGTTCCAGCTCAGCTCGCCGCTCTTACCGACGGTGATGTGCTTCATCAGTTCCTTTTGAGCTGGGTCCGTATCGTCTGGCGGGGGCGGACCGCCTGGGGGTCCCACGGGCACGTCGTCCTGACCCACCCCTGTGTAGACGTAGGAGTTTTTGTAAGGGGCTCGAAAGTGGGCGATGTTGGTGTATGCGGGTACGGTCATGAGGGTCTCCTAACGCCGACGCTTCTGGATGTTGATAGCGAAGTTGGCGCGGTACATGGTGCGCTTGGTGATCCGCATGTTGCGGCGCGTCCGTTTGTTGTAGACGGTCTTGCTTCCGTCTCTCCAGCCGGCCATCACCTTGCGCGCGAACTCCATGGTGTCCGAGTAGCCGGCGTTGCGGGCCTGTTTGGTGAAAGACCCGACGGTGCCGCGCTCTTGCATGCTCCGGTCGACTGCCTGGGCCCACTTCTTCTTGCGGCGGACGCGCTTGGTGCGGCGTTTGGTGCGGCGCTTGGAAGCCTTGCGCAGCTTTGCCCGGCGGCGCTTCGTCTTTCGGCGCCCTCTAGGGTTGGAGGTCAGCGCGGGGAGCTTCTTAGAGCTGGGCTTTCGGCGCCTGCCTGACATCAGAGCAGCCACCAAGAGCAAGCCGACAGCAGCGCCGCCGCCTAGCAGTAGCGCCTTCTCTCCGTCGCTCCGGCTTTCCCAGAACCCGTTTGCGGGCACGGGACCTGGGGTCGGGGGCGGGGGTCCTGCGGGAGGCTTGGGTCCCGGGGGCTTGGGTCCCGGGGGCTTGGGTCCCGGGGGCTTTGGCCCTGGGGGCTTTGGCCCTGGGGGGGGCTTTGGCGGAGTCCCGGGAGGCGTGGTGGGAGGGACGCCACCAGGCACGCCGAAACAATGCGGGGGTAGTCCGAGGGTGCCGGGTGGACACGCCGAGGCGCCCGGTGGCACGGGGGGAGCCCCTCCGCCGGGCAACGTCACGCAGTAAGGCGGGAGCCCCACGGTGGGAGGGGGGCAGGCGCCAGCCTCCTTGGGGGGGGGCGGCACCGACGACGGTTGGCCGAAGCAGAAGGGCGGGGCGCCCCACTGGCCCGGGGCGCATTCGTTGGGGTCGGTCGCACCGGGACCAGGATCCACATAGGCGTTGTAGTCAGCGATCAGGGCCACGCAGAAGAGGCCCGACGGCTTGTTCGGGTCCACGGGGATCCCTTTTGCCAGCGCGTAGGCCGCCACGGCCCCGCGTGTCTTCGGGCCGTTCCTTCCGTCGATGCTCGTCTCGTCGAGGGGATGGAGAAAGCCCAAGACCCCAAGCATGGTCTGCATGGCGTAGACGCTGCCGCAATGCGTTCCGGTGCCCAAAGGACACGGCTGCTCGCAGGTCGGTTCGCAACACGGCTGGTCCTCGGGCACGCGCCCGAAGGCGCCGAAGGGCATTCCTATTCCTGTGTAATTCACCGCGATGTTCTCCCTTTGTCGGCGTAGCCGCTGGCGATTGCCACGACACCGAAGACGACCACGAGCGCCGCGCCGCCAATTGCGACCTTAGCGCCCGTCGAGAGCCCAGCCTTGACGGGGGGTGGGGGCGCGCCACCCGAGGCGTCAAGTCGATCGGGCCCCGCCCCCTTTTCGGCGGGGGGAGCCGGGTGCCTTCCCGCCGGTGGCGGTTCCTTTGCTCCCGGCACTGGAGCCGGGGGCGCTGGGACAGAGGGAGTCGGGGGAGCCATCGAGGCCACCCACTCGCTCTGCAGCGCCTGACAGAAGTTCTTGGTAATGCCTCCGCTCACGTTCAGACCCTTAGCCTGCGCGAAGGCGGTGGCCCCCTTGGCCGTATTCGTCCCCCACTTACCGTCTACCTTGCCGACGTCGTAGCCGATGCCGCCCAACGTGGTTTGAAGGGCCCGCACAGTGCCGCAATAGGGGAGTTTACCCGCGTCGAACCCTGCTGGTAACGAGACAGTCGACCCGAAAGCGTTTCCTAGTCCTACGTAGCTCATATCAGGCCCCCGGAAGGATCTTCCCCGGCCAACGCCGCTGTATGGCTGCGCCCGCTAGGATCCCCACCGAGATCCCAAGCAGTCCCGCCGCCCAAGCCGGAAACGTCCGCTTCGCCAGCGCATCCCGCTCCGCCTCGCCCAATCCGAACACGCGGCCCGCAGCATGCAGGATCTGAGGCGAGCCCTGGTTGGCTGCTTCCAAAACCTGGATGATGTGTTTCGTTTCCATTCTTTCTCACGGCTTCAGTCTCACCAACGGGCGGCGCGACTTAGCGCCGCCTTTCTTTTTCTTGTAGACCATGTACCCGCCAAAGGCAGCGAGCCCCACGAGCGCGACGGCCGCCACCGCCCCCAGTCCGGCCTTGGAGTCGCCGTTGACGGGGATGTACTTGCCGTTGACCTTCTTGGTCTTCCTAGGCTCGTCCGGCCCCGGGGTGATGCCCTGGCGCAGCTGGTCTTCGATAAGCAAGAGACCCTGCTCCTGCACCTCTCCGATTGCGCTCGAGAGCCCGTGCTGGGCCATAAACTTGTTCCAGTTCGCCCTCGTGGCCCCCTGGAACCTTCCGTCGAGCGGAGTGGAGTAGCCGAGAGTGTTCAGTGCCGCTTGGATTTCGCGGGTGGCGCGCCCGCCAGCGGCGTTGCAGGTGCCCAGCATCGCCTCGTTCTTCCAGTTCGGGTTTCCCGGCGTGAAGCAGCTCCCACCGAGCTGGGCGTCGGCCCAGACCTGTTGGGCGTTGAAGGTCGTCTCGGCCCCGAAGGCGCCGAAGACCTGGTGGGGGCTGAACTCGTAGTAAGACCCCAGCCCGCTCATGGGCGCTGTTTCGTAATACTCGCCCACCCCGTCGAAAACCTGGTGGGGGCTGAACTCGTAGTAAGACCCGAGCGGGTTACCAAGGCTTTTGTAGGACATGCTGTTTTTCCTTTTGCTTCTTGCCACTCAGGTGGTCTCGAATACGTGTGCCGAAAGCGAACCATCCAACCCCGGCGACCAGGGCGACCCCCGCAACGGTGCCCGCGTTGAGGCCGGCCTTGGAAGGCAACGGTCCCGGCTCGGGAGGCTTGGGCGTGGGAGGCTTGGGCGTGGGAGGTTTGGGCGTGGGAGGTTTGGGCGTGGGAGGACCGACGGGGGTGGGCGCCTTGGGCTTGAGCCGCGCCTGGGGGTGCGCCGCCGTCCCACCGAGCCAGACCCCTTCGCCTTTTCCGTAGGCGTCGGTCTTTCCCCTGGTCCTCTCGGGCGCGTCCTCGTTCTGTTCCCAAAGCTCCCAGCTCCAAACCGTCGGCGCTGCGCGCCAGTCGGTGATCCTAGCCTTCTGCGCTGCCGTCTCGTCGAGCATCAGAAGAGGCTGGAAGTCGTTTACGTGCAAATTCGGCCAGACGCTGAGCAGGTCCGGGTCCTTGTTGAGCATCTTAACGGTAGCTTCCACCCCCCGCTGACCAAAGACGGGCGCACCGCCCTCCTGCGTGGTCACGACGAGGTCGACGCCGTAGACGCCCGGTCCGCCCTGACTGTCAAACACGATCCCCTTGACGTCTTGGCGTTCGATGGAAGGACAGCCGAAGGGCAGGCACGCCGTCATGAGCGTGTTGCCGTAAGCGTTCGCCCACCTGAGCCCCTGGGAGGCCGTCTGAATGCCTCCGTCGAGTCCAGTAACATGGAAGCGCATGACGTAGACCTCGTCGGTCGACCAAAGCGCGCGCGAAAAAGGACAGAAGTCCTTCTCGGACTCCACAAACACCCCAGGACACCACTCCTGGACGTCGTCCCACTCTCGGGCACCGAGGCCCCGCGTGGTCGCGCCCAGCGGCCGGCCTATGCCGCGGTACATTACGCCTCCCCCGCGTGTTTCGACGAGCCGCAAGAGTCGAGCTCCCGGCCGGAGCGGCTGAGGAAGGCCATCACTTTTGCGGACAGCCCCCGGAACACCAAACCGAGGGCCCGGCTCTTGCGGCTCGTCAATCTCACTTCTTCATGTTCTTTCCGACGACGGCACCGATGAGCACGCCCGCCAAGCCGACACCAACGGCCACGTAGATGGACATGCGCCTGGATTCGGCGCGCGCGGTGTTGCACTGCGTGGCGGCGCCCTGAAGCGACGCGGCTAAGTGCTCCTTCGTCACGTATCCCGGGATCTCCGGCTTCTGGACTCCCGGAGGAAGAGCCGGAAGGCCACCTGGTACGGGGGGAGCCCCAGGAATGGGGGGCAACGCGCCCGATAGACACACGCCCATTCCCGGCGGCGCAGGCGGGGGGAGTCCCTGCCAGGTTCCGCCGTGCTGCGCGCAGCTCGCCTGGTCCGTGGCCCCGGGGATCGGCGTGGGTATGGCCGGTGGGGCACCGGGGGTGGGGGGCGGTGGTGGTCCGCCCGGAGGCGCTCCATTTTCTCCAAGTCCGTACATCACTTGCTCATCCTTCCTATGGCGAGTCCTAGAACCAGGGCGCCGACTCCGGCGCCAATCGCCCAGGGAAGCACGCTGCCCTTGGCTTTTTCTTCAGCCGACAACTGGGCCGCAGAACATTTTTCCTCGGTCACGTAACCGGGCAAGTCAGGGAGGACGACTCCCGGCAGAAGCGGGTCGGTTCCCATCCCATAAAACCCTCGCGGCGGCGGTCCTACTTGCATCATCTGGGCCTCATTCGGTTGAGCAGTGCGCTCATAGTGTTGGCGTGGATCGAGTAGCCAGACACGCTCGCCTGGAGGCCCGCGAGAGCGGCAGTCACGCGGCGGAAGATGACGCACGAGAGCGCAACCTTGGTGCCAGGCTCGGCGATCATGGTGAAGGGCATGTTCCGGCTTCCCTGTACGTTGGGGCGGACGGGCAAGAGCGACGTGCCCTCGCCGGCCACGGCGCCGAAGCTGTTGGCCGCAGCTTGGTTGAAGCTCGCGGCGGGCGCGCGAGGATCGAAGGGCGACGCGAACGCCTGACGGAAGAACTGCACTGGGGCGGGGTCGAGCTGGTACATGAGGTTACTCACGCGCCGGCCATCGAGCGTGATGTCGAACCCCATGAAGCCGCTGAAGCGGTACGGCGCCGCCTGCATGAAGTCGAAGGGGTCGATGCCGCTCTGCCGAAGCGCCACGAACTCGTAGTCGGTCACCAGAAAATACTGGCTCTGGGGAACGGTGAAGACGCCGAACTCGAACTTGATGGGGCGCTTGGTCGAGGTGGTAGGGGAGAACCAACTGTCCTCGGGGAGCGCCCGAAAAAGATGCTCGACCGTATCGAACGCCGGGTCTTGGATTTTGTTGAGGAGCTCGCCCCCCGGCTGATGGACCACCGCAGGCTCGGGACCGAGCCCTGGGGGGCCGGCCTCCTGTCCTGCCGCGCCCTGACGGACGAGGCGCGCCTCTTGGGACAGCTCACGGATGAACTGCTCCGGCGCACGGCGGTCGAGGATATGGCTCATCCAACCGGCCCAACAGGCTGAATGATTCGGTAGCCTTCCCATGCGATAGTGAGGATACCGTCAGGAAGCCGGGCCACGGGGTCGTTGGCGATGAGGGCTGGCTCAAACGGTCGGATGGTAGCGAGGGTGCTTGCGTCGGGAGTACAAATCCCTTCGTGCGAGTCGTACTGGCCCTCGACAAAGGGCCAACCTGGGGCCGCCGCGTTAGGGAAGATGCAGTCGCCATCGACGTTTCCGGCTGGCGGATTCGACACATGGTTGGGCTGAACCCGAACGGTCAGCACTTCACCGCGCTCGAAGAAGTCCAAAGCGCCTAGGGTGACGGGACTGTTGCACTCGCTGGCCCAGAAGCTAGACGGCACGCTGATGTTCTGGCGGGGGTAGCTCGAGCCAGCGTTGATGACGCTGATACGCCCATCGAACTCCATGGTGCGGAAGCTCGACATGTTGCTCGGAAGACTGAGCGCAGCCGAGGGAAGTTCGGCCGCGGGGCCTGGCACCGCGTCGGGGTTGGTGAGCGCCGCTAGGTACCAACGGCTCGCGTCGGACCACGCATTATGCTGACTGTCGTTGGTGTCACAGACAGAGTGAATGGGGCGGTAGCGCCCGAACGACCGGCCTGCGAAACGCGCCACTTGGCTGCTCACCGGGTCGGTGACTTGGAACTCGTAGGCCGACTGGAAGGTGGCCATGCGACGCACGGCGACGAACGGTCCCTCCTGAGAGATGGTGACGGACCCTTCTCGAATGCTCGTCGTGTCGGCACCTAGGGGTATATCTACGAGCATGACGTAGGGCACCCGTCGCCCTGGTATGTCCTCGATGAGGCGCACTCCCGGGTCCTTGGTGGCCCCCGAGCGGATGGCGCTCATGGCGCTGGTCACGCGGCTCAGCTCGTCCAGGCGTCCGACCATCTTGGCCATCTGCTCGTCGGTGTACTTGCGAAGGCCGCCCGCGTTGCGATTGATCTCTGCGCGCAGCTGCTGCACTGCTTGGGCGAAGCCTGGGTCGTATTGGTTTCCGTACATGACGCTCCTTCATTCCCCACGACCGCGTCTTGCCTGGGGCGACACCGCCAAAAGAGGCGGAGAAAAAAACCGAGGCGCCCGACCCGGTTTTGGTCGGGACCCGAAAATAGGCCCCGCGCTTGCCAGGCCGGGCGACTTGGTGTGGCGCAACGCGCCGTTATGTTCTGCTACTTTTTTTCTGCTGCATATAAAACGGGCGCGCTGCTAACGGCTCACTGCACGTCGCGGCTGAACAAGCCGTCAAAGGTCAGACTAATAACCTTGTTGATGAGGTCCGGGGCATTGAGGTTGTCGCGAAGGGAGAACATATCACGCGCTCCCTGGGTGGTGGCGAGGGTCGCCGCATTGGGGCCGGTATCGAGGCGCGCAATGTTGGCTTCCGCCTTGATATTCTGTCGCGGGGGAATCAAGATTGCTCTTGCCAGACGCAAGATGCCCTCTTGGGACGGCATGCCGTTGTTCCACAGAATCAAATCCGTCGAACAGGGCAATTGGCCGTGAAGCCCGCCGCCATATGGGAAGTACGCTGACGGCATGGATGTGAGGGAGAATTTATCGCCCGCACCGTAGCTCCATAGGAGCTGCTCTTCAGCTTGCCAGTTCAATCGGTGAACGTCGTTGACGTCTCCGATTCCCTGCCCGTTCAGCACGGCTGCGAAGGCAGCGCCGGTGACCGGGCCACCGCCGAAGGGAAGGTTGAAGTCGCCGTTGCCGGCGAAGATGGTGGTTCCGTCGGGGAGCGGGATGACGAGCCGGCCTGGGGCCGCGCCCTGCTGCATGGGACGCTGGATGCTGTTGCGGAACCATGTGAAGACGCGCAGAGCCAGCACGACGAACGACTGATCGCTTGGAAGCGTCGATCCGTTGGGCAAGTTCGTTGCACCTTCTGGTTTACCCGCAACGGTAAACAGCTTGGTGTTGTCACTGACGTTACCGGTCTGTGTACCGGCCGTCCGCACTAGGGTATCGCGAAAGGGCTGATGGACGCGCTCTCGCACATTTGTCAATTTAGGGATGGTGTTCTCTGTTCTCTCTGGGCTTCCGTTGATAAAGCGGCCTGGTTCCGCTACGGCCCTGGCCTAGTTTTTGTTTGCGCCATGTGACGAGGAGCGTAAGGCCAGCTCGCTCCCCGTCGGACGCAGTGGTTTCAGTGTCCGGGTCCGAAGACTCCGTTGGGGCCAGCGAAGGTGCCAGCTCGGCTGCCGCCTGGCATGTCTGGGATGGCCTCGGGGTGGCCGGTTGGATTGACGATGCTCTGCAGCGGTACGTTGCTGTCGCCGAACGCGCCGACGCCAGCCGCCGCTTCCGCAATCGACAGCGCGTATTCGGCGCTCGTCAGGTCGGGGTGGATCCCCTCGTCCGTGGTGGTCGGCTTCTGGTATTCAGGAGTGACCTCCTCGTACTCGCCGATCCCTTTGCCTCCGCTCACCACATACTCGCCCATGGCGCCTGCGGCGGCCTGGGTGAGCATCGGTGCGCCGAGTCCAGCTGCCGCCTGCGTGAGCTGGTTCACGTCCAGGTTGCCGTAGCCGGCCGCCTGTTGCGTGAGCTGCGGGATTCCCGGAGGCGCCTGGCCGTATGCCGCCGCAGCCTGGTAGAGCTGGGGAAGCTGGCCGAAGCCGCTCGTCGGAACGGCCGCGGGAGCCGTCTCGTAGTACTCGCCGACCCCATCAAAAACCTGATGGGGGCTGAACTCGTAATACGAGCCGTAACCGCTGTACTGCGGGTTTCCTTCGGCGTTCGTGTACTGAGATGGAAGCGCACCGAGGTAGTCGGCATAGTCAGGGGCGAAAGCGGCCAGAGCCTCCTTCGCGACCGTGTGCACGAGGCCGGCGCCCATACCAGCGGCGAAGTTCTGCATCGCCGCGGACTTCATCCCGCTCCCAATAAGCACGCCGGCGGCAGCTACGCCGAGACCGACGAGCGAGCCCTTGAACTTCAAGACGCTCTCGGGGAACTTGTCTCCGATTGCCTTCACGATGCCGGTGGTCGCAGCTTTCTGGACAACAAAGCCCACTGCGACCACGCCACCGATCTGAAGCACCTCTACGAAGCGCCCACCGAACGTGGCGGCCTGGTTCTTTCGATACGCACGACGCGAGGTGCGGCGCACCATGCCCTTGCGGGTGCTCTTGCGCTTGCGCTTACGCTTCGGGCGATTCGACTCGAAAGCTCGACGTGCCGTGGTGCGGACCATTCCCTTGCGGGTCGACGCCTTACGGCGGCGACGGCGCTTGGGGGCAGCCTTGCGGGCGCTCGCGTGGACAGGATTGCGGCGAACGCGACGGGTGCGCCGTTTCTTCGTGGACTTTTTACGGCGGCGACGCCGGCTGTTTGCTCTCATGTCTTCTTCCCACTCCTCGTAGGTAATTGTGCGTTCTTGGTTAGGTGAGAACATGGCGTAACGGCCAGTGCCTCTTTCGATCTGTCTCTTCGCCACGGCGACCGCTTTGTCCCGCCGTACTCGGATTGCTTCGAGACGCTTCTCCAGCGCCCTTTGGCGGCGTGGGCTTCCCTCGTCTCGTACCTTCTGCGCGGCGCGGCTACTGCTGTAGCCAGCGAGCGCCCACACGGGGATCTTCCGCATACGACCGCCCTTGTCCCGGTACATGTAGGTCCAGTAGTCGGTGGGCACCCCGCTGCCGACGCGAGCTCGCGCGGCCTTGAACTTTCCTTTGCCGTAGCGCCGGACCTGCTTCTTTCGCTTGGCCTCGGCTCGCTGGCGCTTTGAAGCTGCGTAGCGCTTCTTGGACGCCTGCCCCAACTTCCACCGGGCGGCGAGCTGCTTGTCGCTCACCCCGGGGTGTTTGCGCCGTTGTGCGCGCTCCCAGTCGGCCTTCGTTTGGCGCTTCTTGCCGGTCTTCTTGCCGGTCTTCTTGCCGGTCTTCTTCTGCGCCCCCAGCATCCGCTTCCTACGCGCGGCCTCACGGCCAGCGGGAGTGCGGGCAACCGCTGCTCGCCCCTGTTTGGACGCCCTGATAGCCCGCTGACGCTCGTCTCCTCTTTTTTTGCTGTTCCACCAAGCGTTCAGTTGCTCGTCGCTGGCGCCAGGCTTCTCGCGGCGCTTCATGCGCACCCAATCGGCCTTCGTCTGGCGCTTCTTGGCTCGCTTCAAGGGAGCCTTTGCGCGAGGCTTGGGCTTCGCTTTCGCCCGGGGCTTGGCCTTGGCCTTGGCCTTGGGCTTCGCCTTGGGCTTCGCCTTGGGCTTCGCTTCTGTCCAAGCCGAGGCGGGCGGGAGCCTGCCGGTATGCTTCTGGTGGTACGACCTGTACATCGCCCGGCGCTTCTTGGGGGGAGCGTTGGCCACGGCCGCCAGCTTTTGGAACTCGGCCCAAGTCTTGATGCGCCGGCGCGTGGCCTTGTTGGGGCGAACCGGGCGACGTCGGCTGGAGGGCTCGCGCTCAAGAAGCTGGCGAGTGGCCTCGTAGCGGCGGGCATAGCTACCCGGGCCGTTCACCGCGGCGATGGCGGTGACGCCCATCGGATTGGGAACGGTGCGGTCGTAGGCGCGAGCCTGTTTACGCGTAATTTTCTTTGCTAACGCTCTTCGGCGAGACACAAACGCACCTGTGCTTTCTTGGCACAGCGCGTTGGCCCCGCTTAACCCGAAGGTGCAGCCAACAACTGTAGATCCGTGACGAGCATACCGGGCTCCCTCCAGCCGTCAAGACTTTTGAGCGCTCGCGATGCGGGCGCGCGCAGCTTTCCCGTCCGTGGGCTCCGGGGCGCCAGCCACCAGGGCGTCCATCTTAGCCTTGTACCCGTCGGGGATCGCCGAGGGGCTCGCATCCAGTCCGGCCGGCTCTTTAATCGGCTCGTGGTCCGCACATTTTCGGTAGAAGTTGAGTTGTTGGACCGCCGCGCGGAGTTGCTGGCGCGATTCCCCGAGCTGGCGAGACAACATAGCCTGGGCCGCAAGGTGCTGGCGGCTCTGCTCGAAAAACATCTCTTTCCACTCGTCGCGCTCTGCCTCCATGCGCTCAATGACCACGAAGTACTCGGCGTTGATGCGGGAGAGGCGCTTGTGCTCCCAAATGGCGGCGGCCTGGTCAGCCACGTCGCCCCCGAGCGATGCGTCTGCGGGAGGTAGGTCTCCCACCTCGGGGTAGAACGCCTCGCTAAGAATCCGTTTTGCTATGTCGACGAGCTGGCCCATGGTGTGGCTATACCACGGCGGTACCACGGCGCGGCGCTACGAGTCTACCACCTCAGCCGCTCGACTCTTAATGTAGCGCCGAGCACCCCGCCACTCCACCACCAGGTCGTCAGGCTCCAAGCGTTGTTTCTCCCCCCAGGTGGGCTCAAGCCACCGCACCACCTCCCCCGCTGGCATGGGAACGTCGCGGTACGCCTGAGTGACCAACACCCTCAACGAGGCGCGTGCGCGAGCGGGCTCCTGCGTCGTAGGGGGTCCCTCGGCGAGTTCCCAGTGCTCCTCGTCCAAAATCTCCAACGGGTAGATGATGTGGCCGTGGACCTCTTCCACGACGCCCTCGGTGCGCCTCTCCAACGCGGCGCGGAAGCGCCCCAGTCCCAGGGCTCGAACGCCACACCGGAAGCAGCGCCGGCGGTAGTGCGCGTAAAGCGTACCGCCGCTCATCCACTCCCGCTCGTCCTCGGTGTCAGCACAGCGTTCGGCGAAGAAATCCCTGGGGTCCCCCCACTTCAAAACGGCGTCGCGTCCTCTCCGTTCGCCTCGCTGATCAGGTCGCGGTTGAGCAGCGCGAGTGTGACCCTAACAGCAACCGAAAAGGCGACCGCGGGGGGAAGGCCGAACCCTAGCGTCTCGAGGTGGGCCAGGACCAACTCCGTAGAGAGAGAGGTCTCGGGAGAGCCACGCAACGAGAAGAGGAACGACCCGCACGAACTGTTTAGGATGTCGCAGGCTACCGAGCGCGCCGACTGACCGGGGAACTGGTGGCGCTCGTAACAGCGCCTTACCTCGCGCTCCACGACCGTGACCAGCGACTCCCCCGGATAGTGAGCCGCGTAGTCCACCTCGTTGGCATCGGCGACCTCGTCTGCGACGACAGGGTAGGCCCCCACTCGCGACGCAGCGAGGAAGTCGCGAACGAACTGCTCCTTGGGGCGCATGCTCAGGCGGTCCCGAAGGCGCGCCCGCCGAGCTGGCGCCAAAGCCCGAGCGTCGTCGGCGAGCTGGCGCTCGCGCCTGATGGCGTCCTCCTGCTCGACGGAAAGCGGCGGGTCTGGCGGCGGGGCCGGCGTCGTCGGCCTCATATCTCGACCCGGTAGCCCAGCGCGGCGTGGCAGGCGTCACTAAGGCAGGCGGCCATGGTCGCCCGGCGGGCGCCTGCGACCCACGCCTCACTGGCATCCTTGAAAAGGCTGCCTCCCGCCTTCCAGCGGACGCGAACCGCCTGGCATCCAAGGCGCGCGGCTCGTCGTTCGAGAACCTCGGCGCCGCGTCTCCCCGCCTCGTCGGCGTCGGTCGCTAGCAGCCAAAGCGGGTAGTTTCTCAGCGGTCGCAGGTCCACGGTCGCCGCCGAGCGGGCGCCATCTGGCAGCGACACCGAGTTCGGAAGACGGGCCTGGGCCAGCGTGAGGGCGTCGAGCTCGCCCTCGTGAACCACGGCGAAACGCAGCGACTGGTCAAGAGCATGGGCGAGATAAAGCGGCGCGAGCGCCTTGCCCCTATCGCCGCGCGGCTCGACCCAAAAGGACTTCCTCTCCAATCCCCGCACCTTCACGCGGCAGGCGACGCCGCGCGTGGGCTCTCGGTACCCGAACCCCACATGGGTGGCGTCGATGTCCACTACGTCGAGTTCCCGGAGGACGGAGGGGTCGAGCAGCCGCGTCGCCGCGAGCTTCTCCACCGCCCCCACGCGCCGCGCCAGGTGTTCCTCCCACCGCTGCGGGTCCAGGGGAATAGTAGCCGACGGTTCCTCGCCGCGCGTCGGAACAACGGGCCGACGAACTGGCGCTGGCCGCGCGGGCCGGAAAGGCGCGCCCTTTTCTCTCAGGCCCGGCACCGCGTAGCCCTGTTCCTTGAGAGTAGCCCAGGCAGAGCGCCGGTCGGTGTTGTCGAGCGCCGCGTACAGGGCGACCGCGTCTCCGACGTCAACCGGGGGGTCGCAGGAGTGACACTTGTAGAGCACCGCTCCGCTCCTGGCGCGGAAGACGGTGAACGACTTGGCCGACTTCCGGTGTTTCCGTATGGGGCACCAGCTCCGCTTCCCGAGGGGAGGAAGGCTTTTCCCGAACAGGCGGCCTACGGACCAGAGCGTCAGTTCCATGAGCGCCCCGTGACGCCCGGCTGGCCTCCAGCGCAGGAAAGGTGGATGTTGGACCGCCTCCCAGGTTCCGTGCTGCACCCTCGACATACGGGGAACGAACACCTGGCGCAGATCACTGGAGACCCGTGCCACCCGCCGCACAAACGGTCGGCTGCGGCCGACAACGGGTGGAGGTCGTCCCCCTCAAGCTCGACGATAAAAACGGTCAAGCAGGAGCCGCACTCCATGACCCCGTCGGGCCCTCTTTCGTCTTGCTCAGGAACTGGCACGCTGATCCTTTAGAGCGCCGCAGAAGAGGCAACGGGGCACGCACCCCTCTAGGCTGATGAAGTCGTGAAGGCCCAGTTCGGTGCACTTAGCCAAGCGCTCCGCGAGAGGCGGGTCTGTCAGGTGGGGGCCGTCGTCTCGGCCAGTTGTCCCAGTCTCTTCGCTCATCTTCTGCTCCGTTTCTTTTCGGGTTCTTCTCTTCTCTCCGCCGGGAGCCATCCCCGGTGGCAGCCCGTCGTCGGGTCCACGTCTATCGCGTAAACCACGTCCCGCGTGGCGGACCACTTTGCCTTGGGCAACTTGACCATCAGTTCACCGCTCGGCGTCCGCCACATCATCACCATGATCTCGCTTTCGTTTTCAATGTCGCCGCAGTACTTGCACGCGTTGAGCCCAGGCTCCGTTCCGTCCTTGTAACTCTCCCGCGAGTACTGGCTGAACACCACGCCGGCGACGTCCGCGTCGGTAAAGCAGCGCTTGAGTTTGCTAGTGATAGAGGCCATCTCCTGAACTTTGTTCGTCATGGGCTCGTCCTCGCGGATCGCCTGTAGGTAGTCCACGATGACGAGGTCGACTCCTTCCACGTAACGGTAGGTGTGTATTGCGCTCATGACCTCCGAGATGGTTGGCTTCTTCCGCACGATGACGTGAATGCGGCCGGCCTGCGCGACCTTCATGGCGGTGATTGCGCGTCCCACTACCTCGGGATCGGCAGTCTTCTGACGAACGGCCTGGGGCGCCAGCTTAGGCTCCGAGTAGTCGGCGACGGTTCGGCAAAACATCAGCTCCTTAGCGTCCTCGCAGCTAATGTAGAGCGCTCGCTGTCCGAGTTCGGTCTGCGCCTTGAGAAGCGAGCGCGCGGCGTAGCTTTTGCCGTGGCCGGTGCCGCCTCCCCAGACGAGCATCTCTCCCCGCCCGTGGCCGCCCCCCGCGCTTCTGTCGATGATCTTGATCCCCGTCGGAACCAGCGACGCTGCCACGTCGGAGTGAGGATCCCAGTCAAACTCCTCTAGCGGGACGTCTACCCTCCCTTCGCCCTGGGACGCCAAGGCCATCTCCATGCCAAAATGAGCAAAGTCGAACTCGAGTGACGCCAGGTCTTTGTCCGTGGAGACCCTACGGCGAAGGGCCGACCCCTGCACCTCCCACAACCTGATGCGATGGTGGCGCCGCACTTCCACCACCAGGTGTTGGAGGGCGTAACGAGGGTTCACCGGGTTCTCTTGAGCGATGGCGAAAATCCACCCAGCGCCGCGGTGCCCGCCGGCAAGCTCGTCGCTCTGCTCCCGCATGAGACTCAACATGACCGCCGTGTCCAGACGGGCGTCGTCCGCCTCTTGGGCCGGTCCTCGGTAGGGGTCGTCTTCCACGAGCTGCATGATCGCTTCCCAAGCCAGCGCATGCAGAGGCGCAAGGAAGTGTTTAGGTATGACCGCTACACCCCTGAAATGAGAGGAGTAGGCTATGGCGCACCGAATGAGTTCCTCCTCCCGCCGCCAGCGTCCGAGTTCCACCTCGTCCACCTCGTGGCCGTTGGCCCTCCACAGCAGGAGGTCGCGGTAGCTCGTCTTCGGTAGTTTCTCTTCTTCTTCGCTCATCGCCCGTTCCCTAGAATCGCAAAAGTTCCCGTTCTCAACTCCCCGACGACTTGTCGCTCAAAGCGCCGCCGCACCAGCTCTGGGTCAGCGGCCCCAGGAACCCTCAGCACCGCGGTGGCCCGCTCGCACGCTTGGAGCAACCTGGGGACGGACCAAACGCGCCCACCCATCTCCCGTAAGCCCACGGAGAGCCGGCCCACGAACTCGCGAAGAGCAGAGTCTGCTGGTTGCGCTCTCTCTCCCAGGTCGTAGGTCGGGCCAGCTATACTCAACACGGCGCTTCGGAGCGCCTCCTTCTCGAACGCGCCGAAGGTGAGCGAGAGAGGGTGGGGACAGAGGACAGAGACGCGGGCCTGAGAGAGCCAACCGCTCAGCAGGGACATTGCCGCGAAGTCAAACCGAGAGAGGACCGAGTCCCCCTCGGGCGGGCCCCTCTCGTCTCCCGGATCGGCGGGGATCATTTGGGGGATCATTTCGGCGCCAAATGGGGGATCATTTGGCACCAAATGATCCCTCATTTCAGAGGCTTTTTCAGAAGGGGTCTTTTTCTCTTCTTCTTTTTCTTTTATTATCGGGCTGTTGGACCCTGTGGGAGGGGGATCATTTGGGGGTATAAGGAGGGGGGATGGTACTCCGTCCCCCCCCTCCTTTTTTACCACTCCGTTCTTCCCCGCCGCCGGCACTACCACTTCGGCACTAGCGGAGGGCACCACCACCCTTGGCGCAGGGTCTCTCGGGGACACGCCATCCAGGGCACGGAGCGACTCCTCGATCTCAGCGACCCGCTCCAAGTGCGCAGCCTGAGCCCGGCGCCACTGCGCTCCTTTTTCTTGAGGAGATGGAAGCTCACGGGCGTCGAGGACGGAAACGTCTGACTGGATAGCGTGCTGCTTGGTGAGCACGAGTTCGGCGCACGCGGAAGCTTCGTCGATCTGTAGGTCCGCGTCGTGGTCCTTTTTCCCCTGGCGCCTCTGTTTCACGCGGTCGAGGCGCGTGATGCGTTTGGCGAAGGCAGCCTCGCTCTCGCCTTTTCTCCGGCGACGAGCCTTGCTCTTAGCGTATGTGGCCATCAGGCGCCCACGTATGGTAACGCCACGTATGGCTTTGACACACCCGGGTCTTGTTGGTATTGTCCGGGTGTCTCCGGTTTCTTCACGGAGTCATTCGTTTTAGTGATCGTCGTTAGCAACCGCGCCTCCTATCATCGTCGTCGCGTTGTAACTGAAGCGCCCCTTGCAGTCTGAGGGCGCTTCAGGTCATTTTGTGGTACGTATTTTGGCCGGTCTCAGCCAGTGGACACCCTAAAGGAGCCACGTTGTTGAGATCAAGGGCAAAAAATCTGCACAAGTTGTCCACAACTTGCCGGTTTTAGAGATAAAATCCAAGGGTGACGCGGCGTTGTGAGCGGATAGGTGACGCGGTGGCTTAGGGAATAGATTCGACGCCGGCGCGGTTGCTTTCCTTTGCCTGTGAGGTTAGCTTGGCACCGTGGCTGAGGAAGAACCTGGGAAGGACCTGGAAGACGAACCACTTGCGGACGCCGATGCGTCGGAGTGCGATGCTGATCCAGCGAAGTGCGCGGTGGCGCCCGCGGAGCGAGACGGCACGGCGGCGGAGTCGGAGTACGACCACCGCGAGGAGATTCTCGAGACCTTCAAGCCTCGGTACGACGTCATGGTGCCCCATCCCGCCGACGGGATGCCGGTCCCGAGAGACGAGACAGACAAGCTAAGTCTCGCCCATCCGTTCACTCGCGCGACGTGCGTGTGCGTCGAGGACCCCAGCGAGTACGTCGAGTTGTTCGCCGACGAACTGGAGGGGCGGGGGTGGCGCTCGCGCGACCACGAAAGCCAGGCGGCTGAGGCCAGGGCGTGGGACGCCCCCGGCGCCCAGGACGGCGACATGTCTCTTTTTGGCCGTCCCCGGTACGACGAGGATGGCGCGCCCCAGGAGAGGAATCGCTTCAAGCCGCAGGAAGTCGTCTTTCTTTGGGGTGTCCCCCTCGTTCCCGCTGGCGACGCCGACGAAGGACTCCAGGGGTTCTCACCCTTCACCCCTGTGCGCCAGCTCCGAGAACGGTGCCGATTTTACAAGCGGCAGCTCATGGCCAACGACGACTATCCCGACCCTGACGAGTTCGGGCACCTCATCTTCTACCGCAACTGCACAAAGCGCAGGAGCGTCGGCGGTGCGTTCATGACCGTCAGCAACGAGGCGGTCTACGCCTGCGACTACCGGCAGCCCTATGACGAGGCGTCGGTCGCAAAAGAGTTGGACCGCCGAGACGACGAGCATCTCGACGGGCGCCGCCACCTGGAGCTGATACGCCCCTTCGGTTTGAAGGGGTGACCGAGGAGAAAACGAGATCATGACCGAGACTGCCCACGTTACACCAGCCGAGGTTGTTCCCCCTCCGCCAGAGGCTCCCGCAGCTCCAGCTGCTCCCCCTTCGGCTCCCCAGCAGGCGGCACCGAGCGCCGAGGACGGCCTTTTGTCGCTGTTCATGGAGCTGCCCCGCGAGCGGGACCGTTTAGGCGCCCTTGAGGATCCTTCAACCCGCAAGCTTGCCAGAGAGATCGCCGACACGGTGCTCCCCCTTTTGCAGGATTTTATCGGTGAGGCGCTCACCGAGCGAGGGAACGCCCACCATTTTCGGGACTGGGTGTTACAGCAGGGATTCCCCGCCCGGGATGCCCATATTGCTGAACTGAACGAGCGCCTTCTCGAATTGGAGCAGTCCGACCCAGAGTCCCCGTGGGACGAGGAGACGGCGCTTCTGATCTTGGAAGTCGCCGGGATGCTCAAGGCGCGCTGTGAGGCCGACCTAGCCGGCAACCCGGGACTGGACGAGGGGGCCAAACAGGAACTGGTGGAGGCCGCCGCCAAGTGCGACCTACTCGTTGACCGGGTAGCCGACGCCGAGCCCGACTTCGAGGAGGAAGACGAGGCCGGCGAGGACGACGAGCCGGCGACCCCCGCGGCAGGCGCGAACGGCGCGCCGGAGAACGCGTGACGGTGCCTGAGCAGCGTGGCCCAGTCTCGGACGGCGCGGCAGAAATCACCCGACAGCAACAGGCACAGGACTTCGAGTTGCCCGAGGTCGGAGCCCCAAAGGCGGATGCCCCGGTCCCCTTCGCGTCGCTGCCCACCTCGCCTTTCGGGATCATCGACGAGCAGAGGCCGCGCCACCGGGAAGAGTCGGCGCCCAGCCCCAAGGCCCTCGAAGACCTCTACGCGTCTTGCCCCCAGGTAGGCCGAGGGGACTGGAAGATCCGAGTTACCCGAACGAGTCCTCCGAGTTTTCGCGGCTGTGCCACAGCAGGCTATCTCGGCGAGTTCTTCGAGCGAATGAGCATGGACGAGTTCGCTCAGAAGTTCGGCGGGGGGCGGTACATCGTCGCGGTCATGCGTCCCGTCTCCTCTGCTACGGGGGCGACCCAGAGCGACTACAAGCAGGTCAAGGACGTCAAGTTCCGCGTCCCGGGTGACCCCACATTAGAAGGAATAGCTACTACGAGCAACGAGGACGAAGCGGTGAGATTTGACCCACGAAATTTCGGGATGCCCAGCGAAAAGGTGGAGGTGACGCGCCTTCAAATTGCGCGAGAGCGCGAGCGAGAACTAGCCGAGGACAGGCGCCGGATGGAGGAACGCTTGCAAGCCGAACGCGACCAACGCGGGAGCAGTAACGGGGGAAGCCAGCCTTCCTTCGAGGCTCTCGACCACTACAACCAAACCGTCCAACGAGCCTGGGGCGACGTCAAAGAACAGAACCACGCGCAGCTCGCGTTCTGGCAACAAGAGGTCGAGAGACTTCGCGCGACCGAGGCCGCGCAGCTCGAGGAGATCCGAAGCCTGCGCGAGCGCCTTATGCGGGCAGAGACCGAAGCGGCCAACACCAGCCGGCAGATCGAAACGTCGGGCATGCGCGAGATGCGCGAGCGCTTCGACGAGCGGCACAACGACCTGCGAGAGTCCCACAGCCGGTCCACTGCCGAACTCAAAGAGCGATACGAGGAGGACCGTCGGCGCGTCCTTGAGGAGAACCAACGCAAGAACGAGCAGACCGTCGAGGACCACCGCAGCCAGGTGGACGAGATGACCCGCCGCTACCAAGAGGAACGGCGCGGGTACGAGTCCGGCCAGAACCTGGAGCGGGAGCGGCAACGCGAAGATGCGCGCCATCGCATCGACCAAGTCGAGCGCGCCAAAGAGATCGAGGTCCGCCAGTTGCGCGAGACCCAAGAGTCGCGGCTCGAAGATCTGCGACGTGCTTCTGAGCGCGAGCTCACCGCCATACGCGAGCAGACCGCGCGGGAGGTGGCGAGCGTCCGGGAGTCGGAACGGGTGCAGTCGACCTTGGTCAAAGAGATGGCGGGAGGGAAGATCGATCTCGCCCAGCGCGACTCCGACAGGGCGCGCGCGGACGCGGAGCGCCGCGTCGCCGAGATGGAAAAGCGGCTATCTGAAGCGCGGACCCACAACTCCGACCTCCTCCAACAGACCCACAAGGAGCCGCTGCAAGCATTGCAAGAGGCCCAAGAGATGTCGCGCTGGTCGGGGATGGTCCACCCGAGCGAGGTCGATACTGGCGGCGGGGAGGCTCCTCCTTCTTCGCTCGCCGACCAGCTCGTGGGGCTAGCCAGGGGCGTAGTGGAAAAGGTCCCCGAGATTTTGGAGAAGGTCGCCCACAACCGCGTCCAGAACCAGGAGCAGGCGGAGCGCGCACGCGCCCACCTCGCTCAGCAGCAGCAGTTTCGGCAGCAACAGATTCAACGGCAACAGCAGGAGCGCCAGGCACCCACCCGCCAGCTGGCCGCGGCGCCGCCCGCGGCCCCGTCGCCCGCCGCCTACCAAGAGGGCGCCGGCGCCGCGCCTTTCGGGGCGCCCCCCCAATACTCGCCGCTTCCGATTGGCGCCGCCTCTTTCGGCGCCGTGACTCCCCCGCCCCTGGGGGCGCACCCGCCCATGGTTAGCTCGCCCCTCCAGCCGGCCGTCGAAGGTCTTCCCATCCAAGAAGGCGCGCAGGAGCCCGTGGAGCAGGAGGCCCTCCCGCCGCCCGCGGAACAGGAGGCTGCCGCCGAGCCCCACGCAGAGGGGACCCCGGACGCCCCTACCCCGCTAGACGGCGAGTCGGTTACGCTCTTCTTCACTGAGCTTGACTCGGCTATCGCAGGAAAGACGATAACCCCCGAGCTTTTCGCCGACGGGATCGTCGGCCGGATCGGCGCCGAGGCTACCCGCGAGCTGCTTGAGAAGTTCGCCATGTCCGACGTTGTGGAGACGGCGCGACAGATCAGCGCCGACAGCGCCATCGTCACGCGCCACGGGCGGCGGTACGTCCGGGCGCTCTGGGCGGTGGCTGCCTCCAAGGTCGGCGCCACTCCTGCGTCGTGATGTGGGTTGTGCAGCGCCCGCGCCTGCGGTAGCCTAGCGGGCGGACCAGTGGGAGAGTGGCGAGCGCAGGGTCCATGACGTAGACCTGCGTTTGTGATGCACCATTTCGCACCCCCATTTCGCCCTTCGACCCGCGGCGCCCCCACTGTCACGGGCGACTCGCGTGCCTCGTTTCTGGGCAAGCTTCCGTCCGCCGAACTCGCTCCCTTTCGGGGAGCGCGCGACACCCTGCGCGTGATGACGAGGCTCGCGCTGGGCCCTCGGGGCGAACAGAGCCCGGTAGTGCGCGCCTTCACCACCTGGGTTTTGGCCGACGTTTGGCCCAAAGACTACCTGGGGGAGATCCTAGCCATCCGTAACGTGTTCGTGCAGTCTAGCCCGATGCGTCCGGGGACTCCCCTATTTCGCTACACCAACGACCCCCGCCATGTGGAGTTTGTCAAGGACCCCCTGCGCCAGGTCGAAGAAATCATGCAGGCGGGCACCACCGCCGTCGACTGTGACGAGAGCGCGATGATGGCCGCCACCATGGCGCTCGCCATCGGGCGCGAGGTCGAGTTCATCGCGATGGGGTTCGGGGGCGACGCTCTCACCCATGTGGCGGTGCGGGTGAAAGAGCCAAAGAGTAATGCGTGGATCTTGATGGACAGCGTCGCTGGACCACGCGAGCGCGAGGCCGCGCGGAAGGCCAAGAAGATCCTAGTTTGGAGCCTCGACTGATGACGAAATGGTACAAGCTTTGGCAAAACGACCCCGGGATGCGCTCGTGGGACCCGTTCGGCTCTCTCAAATGGCGCTTCGTTGGGTGGGCGTGGGTGAGCGACGCAATGGCCCACCGGTTCAATTACAACTGCGGGCTCAACAACCCGGCACCTTACCGCCTCTTTGAAACGTCGCCCGCGAAGAGCCTTTGGGACAAGGCGTGGCTCCCCGGCAGCCCAACCTACGAGGGCCCTCGCGGGTGGTTCCATCTCTTCGGGCCCGTCGACAAGGCGTTCTTGGGGTATTTTTATATGGGGGCCAAGACGGCCCAGCTCATCGACCTTGATACTCACCCTGGCTTTCAAGGTTCGCGTTACGGGGGCTGCTACCACACAGAGGTATTCACTCGCTCAGGCCACCGCGTCTAAAAGGAATCGATTCGATTATGACCACTCGACTGCAGTCCTACAACACCGTCCCCCGGCTTCCTCTTCAGCAGCCGATTTCCTCTCATCCCATCGGAGCGCCGTGCGGTCCCGGGGCCGGCTTCCCCGAGGGTCACTACGCGGGTCGCGGCGGCGTGTTCGAGGGTCCGCAGATGGCCTCGTCCGGGTCCCAGTGCGGCTACTTCACCGACTACACCGGGACGGTACCGATGCGCACCTGGCCCTTGGTAGCGCGCAACGGCGTGCCCACCGGAGCTGAGGTAAGCGCGGTGCCCGGCTGGCCGCACGAGCAGCGGGTAGGCTTTCAGCCGCGTGACATCGCCCTCGGCTACCCCACCCGAGCCGAGACTCAGCAATGGGAGCGGGCGAACGCGGCCATCGCTGCTGCCGGCTTGGGTAACATCTCCGCGCCCGGAGTGAACCCGGGGATGCAGCTCATGGACCCCATGCGCCTCATCGACAACCGCACCCAAGCGGTTTGGACGGGCCCCCTCACGGCGCAAGAGGACTGGCCCGGTTCGAGCACCCCCCGCGGCGGCGTGCTCGACGGCAACTCGCTAAACATCCGAGGCCAGAGCCCCACGAGCGCCTATTACCACGGCGCGAGTCCTCACGTCATGCTCCCGCCGACGCAAATCAACGTGCTCCCCAACCCGACTAACATGGAGCCTATCCCCCAGGTCGGTTGGGGGATCCCCCAGCCGATGAGCGGCATGGGCGAGTACACACCGAGAGGCGGCCCTGCCAGGGCGCCGCGCCCCATTTCGCCGCGCCCGTACCCCGAGCGCCAGTCCCGGGTCATCCAACGGCGCGGCGTAGCGTCGTCCATCTTCGGAGGGTCCGTTCCGGGAAACCGCCGCCTGGCTAAGAGCATCTTCTCCACCCCGGTCTACGAGTTCCGGCCCGGAAACGTGCCCGCTCAGATGACGATAAACCCATCCTCCGACCCGGTTCCCGCCACAAACCAATACGCGGCGCTCACAGCTGCCTCGGGCTTCGGAAGCGGTCCGGACGGGCTAGGGCAATGACCCTTTGGGGGCCTCCCGGGCGGGGGCTACTAACGCATGTCTAGGACATCCAACGAGTACGACGACCTGCAAGCGCCGTCTAACCAACTGCACTACGGGCCCGCGTACGACTCGTCGCCGGTGAGTTCGCGCTTGGCTCTCACGGGCCAGCTCAACCCCGAGTTCGCGCACCAGTACGCCGCCCAGAACGGGCGGTATCTTCCCGGTTTAGGAGCGGCACCCATGAAATCCGAACAAGTGATCGAGCGCGATGAGCACGCAGAAATCTACGACCTTGAGCAGCAGGACGATGTCCTCGGCAGCGGCGTCTTCGATCCCTACCACCGGCCCGGAACTGCCAACACGAACATGGGTGTCTTCACGAGCCACTACTCGCTCCCAGGCTACGACGCCCGCGCGATCCCGTTCGTGACCGCCAACGACGTTACCGACCTGACTGACGACGCTTCCATCGTCCACGTCCCGGGCGGCGGCATGGCGTACGTCGAAGCTCGCGGGAAGCTCCTCGGCCCCGCTTGCCCCGACTTTCCTCCGCCGCCTCCTGGCCTGGAACCGGCTCGTCCTACCCCACGCGACCAGACCTACGTGGACCTCACGCCCTGCGGACCCGCCGATTGGAGCGCCGACGCGCTCCTGGGCAAGGCCGACGGCCCACCGCCCGCCGCACTCTCCCCCTCCTGGCCTTCGGGCGGCGGAGGAGGCGCGGGCCAGCTCCCGGGGATCCCCCCAGGCACCACCACGCCCTGGTACCCGTGGTACCCCCCGACCACTTACATCCCTCCGCCGACGATCACCAAG
>Ga0255055_10000062_pt1 | contig 75207 bp, 60 predicted proteins | sample JV7_2_27_MG_FD_188633 | JGI IMG/M metagenome (GOLD analysis project Ga0255055, IMG submission 188633) | Seawater microbial communities from Jervis Inlet, British Columbia, Canada - JV7_2_27 | ecosystem: Environmental > Aquatic > Marine > Inlet | place: Canada: British Columbia | collected... | reverse complement strand
TTTGGTTGGAGTCGTTCTTGCTTTAGCTCGCTCTTTTACCTTTTTATTATCCTCTTCTGGATCATTTTGCATTTTTAAATAATCACTTTTCTGTTTTCTGTTAATGTTAAATATTAATTTTATAAATTTCTTAGTAATAATAATATGCTTTGCGTTTAAAAATTTTATTCACATAATTCTAATAAATTAGATTGCTTAAGAAAAATTTAAAAAAAAGGTAAACTTAAGGTTCGAAGGTTATTTCGCATCTATCGGAATCACAAAATTTCTCGCCGATTGCCCTATCTTTTGTCTCACCCAAAAACACTGGTTTAACTTTAGATATCATTTCTTCGTATTTCTCCTGCGTAATTTCTTCGTAGGGTGCTTGCTTATATCCGTGCTCTTTTATTGGTAAGAAACTCGCGCTCTTCAGCTTGTCTTCAAAGCATTCGAGAACATGTTTAATTTGGTTTGCCTCGTCTGGTTGAAATGTAATGGTAATAGATACTTGGTTGTCTGACCAATATTTCTGATAATCTGCAGCATTTTCTGCTTGTTCCCATATTGAAACTTCGTTTTTAGAGCGCTCGAAATATTTATCATGAACCGGAAATTCGACTACAATTGTATTAGGGGAGTAGAGATCGTCTTCAATAAAGTAACCGGCTTTTTTAATCGGTTCTATCAAGTCAGAATTTTTTGAAATGCGTATCCTTCTGATATAATATTTTGAATGAGGATAATGAATTCCTGGAGAGACGCCAGGAAGTAAGCTAACTGTCCCACTCGGTTTAACGGTGGTTATTTTAATGCTCTTTGGGATACAAAGCCAGCCAGAATATTCTTCGTCTAAATTTTGCAAATACTTATACCCTTTATCGCTCCAATCTAACATAGTCCTTCTACCATTCTTTACGAAAGCTTCTATTATTCCGGTTTGGGAAACTCCCATCCGCCTATTTTTGAGCATAACAGCGTTAGTTTCTTGCCAATGTGTGTTTACAAGCGTTACAGACTTAGAATATAAATATGCGAACTTTAAAGTTTCTTGAAACTCCTCGTACGAATCGTGGCGCGATGGAAAAGTTTCTACTAGGCAACAAAGTTCGAAGGATTCCAACGTCTGTTCTCCACAAGGATTGACGCCAGCGGCTTTCTTATCTTTATAATCTGGATTATCTCCCATTCGAGAATACGCTTTTGCGTTATCTAACCAAAAGATTCCAGGTTCTCCATTTACTGCAATTTGATCAGCAATAAAAGAATAATCTAATCCTTTAAAAGCAAAAATGCTATTATTACTTGCCCACCTATGGGAGTAAAGTTTTTCTTCGTCTTGCTTAGATGTAATAAATTCAAAATCCGTAGCGTCTCCTAGAGCGATCTCAGCGCTTCGTCTAACGTTTCCAGCAACGACACATTTTCCTATTAGATTCATAATGTCTAATATGTCTATTGACGATATATTTTGACCAATTCGAGCTTCTAATATTTTTTGAATTTCTGTGAGCATATCTTTTAAAGGCGCTGGACCACTAGCTATTCCTCCAAATCCTCTGATTGGGGCTCCAGCGGGTCTTATTAAACTAAAATCAAACTCTGGAACGGGTTTTCCTAAGAAAAATGCGTCTAAGACAATTTTTAGAGATTCTACCCAGCCTTCTCTACTATCAGGTAGTTGAAAAGTAAGACTTTCCTCTTTGGGTTTTTTTATGGTTATCTTCCCTGCCCCTTTTGTATCAAAACCTACGCCAACCCCCAACATTAAAGCATCCATAACAAATTCAAAAGCTTTCGAGTATTTTACGTCAATATCCTCTGTGGAGGCAAACCCGCAATTATTTAGAGACATAGAACCGTGCCGAGCAATAAATTCAGTTCCCATCATCCAAAGACCTCTCCCAGGTGGTAAAAACTTGAAATCCCATATCTTATTATACATTTTCTGAGCGGATCGTTGAGCTTTAGAGTCGCTCCAGGGTAAACTTAGCTTTATACAATGTTCTTTTTGAATTGAATAACACCCTTCCACAACTCTTCTGATTGTTTCCCAAAATTCTTCTTTCCTACCTTCTTTCTCAATAAATCTAGCGTAAGTTCTTTTGTAGGTGATGTGTCCTAATGGCCCCCAATCTGGTTGCTTTCCCTTAAAATCGTTCATAAAACCCTCGTCCAACTTGAAGGATATGTTCTCCAGATTAATGGCTCTCGCAAATAAGTTGCGATATTTGTTTAAGCCTCGCTGCGTTAATTCAACGCATACCAACTCTCGAATATAATTAGTGGTGATTTCCTCGTATCCAAGTCCAATAATTATACGAATGACGTCTTTAGTCACTTTCTCTGCGATGTTAATGTCCAGGCCTGTCTCTTTGTTCAAGATTTTGGCTATATTGGATACGTCGAACTCTTTCTTTTCACCCTTTGAGTTGATAACGTATTTAGGATACATTTTTTTAAAAAAATCAATACTATTCATTTTTCTACCCGTAATTTGCGATAAAGATTAATATTTTAATTATATCGGCGTTTTTAATAAAACCTAATTTTAAAATGCCTTAACCTAATTTTTAATTTAAGATTCAATCTAATATAAAACTATTGTTTGAAATATATTAAGCTATTGATGAACATCCTAAATTTAAGTATTGGGTTAATTTGCTAATTCCATGTACCTAATAGTAATTCGCGCATTAAATTTTATCTCTTTATTTGTATAAGTTCTTTTTTTGTTTAAGTCGAAATTACGTCGATCTTGTTATTGTAATAATTAGGGATTGCTTTTAAATAAAAATTGATCGCTTGATTTATGATTTTTTACCCATATCTTTTTATTAATAAGATTTAAATAAAGTCTGTGGAATTATCAGAAATCGTTTGATTGTTAATATTCCATAATGTCTCGAATTCTTCCATCAATAATTTATAAAGATATGAATTTTCTCCCGCTTTCCATAACGGTATATAACCACCCTTTTGAGAATAAAGGTGAGGCATGTATAAAGCAAAATAATCGTTAAATACAACAGTACATTTAATGGTTCCATATAAAACTCGTTTAACTTCGATATTATCGCTTTTCTCCGCTATTTCCGAGAATGTTTTAAAGTTAAATTTTATATCACTTTTTACTTTTTCCACAGATACTCCCGTTTTTTCATATATCATTTGTAATAAAGCAGGATTTTCCTCGTGCATCATTAACATCTTAATTTTTAAACCATTACTAGCTTTATCTAACATATGTTTTTCAAAATCTTTACCACGCCTCCAAGCATCTAAAGTAATACCCATTAGATAGAATACTTCTTCAGTACTTCTATAGATATCACTCCAATCATCATGACTTCCGAAAGTTTGCGTTTGCCCAAGAAAATCAAGAGAAATATCCTTTTCGTCAAGAGGTTTAAAGCCTGGAATACTTGGTTCCACTTTATAGTCATTTTCTTCCAAATTCTTAATAATTTCAATAATTGCATTAATATATTTTTTCTCTACATATGATCTCGCTTTTAAATCGTAAAATACGCTTCTTTCGTCTTTAATATCAAAAGGAAGTTTATGACCCTCTTCAATTAGGATAATAACCGGTCGTACAGCACATTGGGCAACAGCAAGTTCGTAAAATACATTTGGATTATCAAATGAGAGGACAACGACGCATAAATCGGAAGTTCGTATTGAATTATATATTTGGTTAGATATTTTGCCAGTTTCAGGTATCTTGTCAGACCTAATGAGTTCTATGTTGAAAGACTCTAACGCGGGCTCAATAATAAAATCAAATACATCATCAGCGTGCTGCCTTATTTTTGAACCTTCTTCCCCTATTGGACTTATAATAAATGCTTTTCTCATCTCTTTCCCTCGATTTTACTATTTTAAACTATTATAGTAACATATTTATAAATGATTAGAAGTGAGATTAGAATTTAAGGATTTTTATCACGCTAAATTGGAGCTATTGTAATTATCTATAATGGTATCTAATAATCTTATAGAATTTGGCCGTAACAATCTTAATAATAATTATTTTTATTATTATTTAAATTGGATTGTGTTTAATATATTTTTTAGGTCTTTTGGTTCATATCCTCTTTCTATTAATAATTTTTGTATACTCGTTGAATCAAGACCATAAAAAATATCTTCTTGATTTAGTTTTGAAAGTTCAATTCCAAGATTATTTGGTAAAGATGCGCAGACAATTGATATACCATTGATTTACTTTTAAAATCTAATTCTGACATAAAAGTTAAATACAAATATATCAGATTTAATACTATTCAATAATTATTTTGAAGAGATATAGCTAGTGCTACAGAAGCATTAAACACTCTTAAAAATAAAGAAAAAAATACATCAAATGAGTAAAAATGACTGAAGATCAGAAAAGAGAACTTCACCCTATTGTCGAAAGGGCACTGGAAATGGCTGAGGAAGGGTTTGAGCCAATTGAATTCGATGATTATGCGGTTGAACAACTACAGGATATACTTAGGCAATATTATGGAAAGCAAGATCTAATTCAAGCAATCACGGAGCTGCTCAACTTAGCGGTTTTACTTGATAAACAAGGGTGCCATTCTGCATCAATAAAGATGTTAATAGTTGCGACTAGTGCTACGGATGCATTAGAAGATCTTAATAAAAAAAAATAAGATTTAAGATAAAGAGTGGAATTAAAGATCCGTTTACTATGAATAGAATCATGGATATCAGAGGATTTTTCAATGGAATATGAAAAACACCACCATATCAAACCAGAACAATTTTGTTTCAATGAATTTAATTCTGAATTTAAATTTTCTACGCAATCTGAAATTCTTAGGTTAAGATGTCCATTATTATTAACCCGGTTTTCAATTTCTTTACCGTTGGATTCAATTTCATAAAAAAAAATTAGTAATTTGTTTTTGGAAAATTAAATTTTTCTCTAAATTTTGTTTGGTCCAAAATTTTGATATTTAGATTATCCTTCATATAATTTATGCCATCCTCATGTCCTTTTTGATTAAATCCAGCGCAAAGATCTCCGCATACATAGACATTTTCAAATTTTTTAACAACATTCAATTCAAAAGTTAGTAATAGTATTTTTATATTAGTAATTGTCCCAAAAATTCCAATTTTAACCTCCGCTCTTGAACTATCTTCAGTCGCCATGATTTGCTCCAATACATCTTCAAAATTAGTTTCAGCAAAGGCGCTAAGGCTGTTAGCATTAATTATAGTATTAAAAAAGTCGTATTTATTATCTTTAATGTAATTATCTAAAGGTTTAATAAACTTGGCGCCATGTGTTCCTTTTATGCAATGGTTTCCATAATGCTTTAATTCAACTTTCTGGATAGTATCGGTTGGATCGTGCCAGTCTCTTAAATGTATTAAATAATATACTTCATTAGTTTCTTCGGTTGTATTTATCTTATTAGTTTCTTCGGTTGTATTTACCTTATTAGTTTCTTCGGTTATATTTGCCTTATAACTTTTTTCCAAAAGATCGATAATAAATTGTTCTAAATCTCCATCTTTCCAAAGTTTATTTGATTGTCCATGATCGATATGAACCCTATGATTATATTTTTCAATGAATTTAAGATAAGAATCTTCATACTTTTCTAAACCATGTTCTTCTAATGCGTATTTTTCAGCACATTCTTTTACTTTTTCCATAAATTTCTCATAAAATGATTTACCTTTAGCTGTTTCAGTCTCTTTCTCAGATAAAGGTTCTTTGGAGCATTCTATCCATATCTCCTGACAAATATCATAATTTAATTTCGAATTATCTTCCGTAGCATACAATTCATCTAGATAATCTGCTTCAAGAAAATCATTTTGAAGAGAATTGGTTATTATTATATAAACATCTTTTTCTTTTTTTTCTGAATTATTATTTTTTTTTGACATAACTTCAATTCTCCATTTTTTTCTAATATTTTATTTAGTATATTTCTTACTCTGATGAACTTTTACGTTTCTTCTTGTGAAGATCGTAATAAATAGAAAAGAACAGTATTAATATCATTAAAATACTTCCACCTAAATATAAGCTAACTTTGATAATAGAGCTTGAACCCAACTCTAGAAATACAAGAAGAAGAGCTATGGTGGTAAAAATAAATTCAATCAATACAAATTTTGAAAGATAATTATCCATCATTTTACTTACTGTTGTAATTCTTTTACCTATATTTATCCGAGTTTTTGTAGGAAAGATTGGAGATTGGAATTTATTTCGAAAAGCTTCAAATAATTCTGTATATTCTCTATTGCTAGGATTAATATCTTTTGTAAGTAATGGATTTAGACTTTCAGTAAATTCTACTGTTATTTTCCTAATAGAAATGTCTGCAAATTTTTCAGTGGCATACCTTTGATCTAATTTGAAAATACAACAGGAATAGTAAATGTGACCTCCTTTTGACGAATTTATCGGATTTTGAGAATAAATAAAGTCCGTAAATATCAATTTATCCTTATCTCCTCGATCATCTTCAACATCTAAATTTATTGCTTTTATTAAAGGTATAAAAGTGGTTGGAATGTCAACTAATTCCATTAAGAAACGGATTTGAGATTGTTTACGATCTCTCAGTATAATTTTAGTGGATTTCTTTTTCGAAGATATTTCATAGTATTCTTCATTTTCTCTCTTTTCTTTTATATCGGTAGTTAGATATAACTTAAATTTCCATGTTAGCTTAGGTAATTGAAAGAATAATTTTTTAGCACTAAACCAATAATTATCATAATTTGTTTTTACACTGGCAATGTATTCTCTCTGGGTTTCAATATCCTCTTCATATTTAATGAAAGCTGGTATAAATAATGAACCTAATTCAGATATATTGGTTAATCGTTTTTTTATAATTTCCTTGTAAATATCTCCTAATATCTCTTCTCTTTCTTCTCTATTTAGCGCAATTTGCTTTAAATTTTCTCCAAATATGTTTTTATAAAGTTTACTTCTTCTAATATGAATGAGTTGTTGGACAAAATGCCACACTTTTCCGAAATTTCTGAAAATTAATATTTTATTTTTTTTTACAGCAAAAATAAATCTATTTTGTGGAGAAACTAAAACTTGTCTTAAAAAATCTAAACCATATATATTTTCTATTTCTTCTGTTGCTTGCTTTTTTTGGTCTTTGTTGTTCTCATATTTTGTTATTTCAAGGTTAACATCAATATTATTTATCATTGCACCATTATCTAAATCCCATATCTTAATAGTATTATCTTTTGAAGCTGATACTAAATATTCATCCCCTTTTTGAATATCTAGCGATACAATTTCTCCATCGTGTTCCGTAAATTTACGGATATAACCATTCTCTTTTTTCTCCTCAAGATCCCAAACTTTGATTACATTATCTAAACAACCCGAGACTAATCTTGTCCCATCTTTAAATAATTTTATAGTTGTAATAGCATCATCATGACTTCCAATTTTCTCAATCGTCTTTCCCGTTTCTAAATCCCACTTCATTATATTCTTATCTTTTGAACCCGTGATCAAGATTTTTTTTTTAACAGATAGATCAAAGCTCAAAATCCATTCTTCCTGACTTTCAAAATCAAGATGATTTTTACCGTCTTTAAGTTTTAAATCTTTTCCAAATTCATCAAAAACTAATGATAATTTTTTAATATAATTATCACTTTTAGATTCTTGAAAAATCTTATAGATATTATTTAATGCAAGGTATAAATGGAATGTGTTGTTTTTAGAGGATAGGTCTTCCTTAATCTTGATGTCAAATACTGCTTTTTCCTTCTCCATAACATCTTTAAAATTTTTAAAACTGTAATTTTCTAAAATCCATTTATTCCTTCTTTTGTCAATATCACCATACCATACATATATGTCTCCATGAATACTGCCAGCACATACAATCCATTTTTGATTTCCTTTAATTTCAGTAGTTATCACATCAATACATAATAACCAATTTGAAATCTTTTGTTCATTGTTTGGTTGGTGTTCAACTTTGAGAAAAATATCCTCTGGATCTGTTAAACCTTCCAAAATCTTTTCTATTGACCATATATAAACTTTTATATCCTCTTTTTCTCCGAATTCTGAACAGGAAATTAGATATTTTCCATCAGAGTCGAGAACTATCTTTCTTATATCAAGATCTTGACTTCTTTGCTTCCCCAGTTTATAACTTAAGATATTTATAATAGCATTTTCTTCAAGTTCATTTGATTCATTTTTATCTTGATTTACTTTTGATATTATAACTTTAACTTCACTTTGAGATTTATTTTCCAAATCATTCGCCATCTTTGTAAAAATATTCGTATTAATTAAATGAATTGTTTTTTAACATATAAGAATTTTATCATAAAAAATGAGGGATCGAAATGAATAGGGAATGCATTTAAGTAAACGAATGGTATATTGAAAGCTATAATATAATATTTTTTAAAGGTTAACAAAAATGTTAAACATCCAATTATTAGTCCTAAACATAATCTGAAGAAGAAAAAGTTTTTCTTTGGACTAGTGTATTTTTCTTTTAACTTTTTATCAATTTGCTCTTAATGTGTTTTATGGAATTTTTAAGAATGTTGGCATTTGAAGAATCTCCTAATCCTATACTTTTTAAAATCTCTAATGCTTCTTCTAATCGTTCCAATGCTCTTGGGTAGTTCCTTTGTACACCATAAATCATCCCGATGTTGCTAATACAAGAAGCTTTCCAGGTTAAATCTCCTAATTGCTCAAAAACTTGGAGTGCCTCTTCAAGTCGTTTCAATGCCTTTGGATAGTCCCCTTGTCTACCATAAATCTCTCCAATGTTATAAAGATCAAAAGCTTTCTCGCTTAAATTTCCCAATTGCTCGTCGATTTGGAGTGCCGCTTCATACTTTTTCATTGCCTCTGGACAATTCCCTTGTGCATTATGAACTGATGCGATGTTACTAAGATCAGTAGCTTTCCCGCTCAAATCTCCTAATTGCTCTGCTATTTGTAGTGCCTCCTCGTACCGCTTCAATGCCTCTGGATATTTCCCTTGTTCTTTATAAATCACTCCGATGTTGTTAAGACAGGTCGCTTTCCCTCTCAAATTTCCTAATTGTTTATTTATATCGAGTGCTTCTTCGAATCTTTTCAAAGCTTCTGGATAATTGCCTTGGGCTCTGAAAATCTCCCCGATGTTGTTAAGACAGATCGCTTTCCCTCTAAAATTTCCCAATTGCTCGTAGATTTGAAGTGCTTCTTCATACCTTTCTAGTGCCTCTGGATAGCTCCCTTGTCCACTATAAATCGAACCCATGTTATTAAATACATTAGCTTTCCCGCTCAAATCTCCTAATTGCTCTGCTATTTGGAGTGCCGCTTCATACCTTTCCAGTGCCTTTGGATAATTCCCTTGATCTTGATAAATATTACCGATGTTATTAAGATTATCAACTTTCCCCTTCAAATTTCCCAATTGCCCATCGATTTGGAGTGCCTCTTCATATCGTTTCAATGTTTCTGGATAGTTACCTTGTGCATGATGAATTGATGCGATGTTGTTAAGAATAACTGCTTTCCCACTAAAGTTGCCTAATTGCTCAGCTATTTGGAGTGCCGCTTCAAATCGTTTCAATGCCTCTGGATAGTTTCCTTGTTCATAGAAAATCTCACCACTGTTGTTAAGAGACATAGCTTTTCCACTCAAATCTTCTAATTTTTCAGCAATTCTCAAACTGTTTTCTGAACACGTCATTGCTTTATCATAAATATTCAAATCCCTATAAATTTTATAAGAGATATAATACTTCATCAGTTCACTTGGTGCTTTGACATTTCTTTTTAGCCAATCCAGTGCATTAACAGAGAAATTTTCAGAGCTTAATTTAGGTTTGTCATCTAAAATGTCGTTTACTATTCTAGATGTATTTGCATTAACTTTGTATACAGGAACTTTATTATTCGTTCGCTTAGTTTCCACTAGAATTTGATCCACTTTGTCTAATTGTTCGGGGTCGTTGATTACATCTGTAGTAATTTCGTAAATTACCTCTTTCCCCTCATCATCGTGAACATAATTAATCCAAATAATATTGTTGAGATTCTTCAAAACTTGCAAAGTTGGAACAATATCAAAATCATCGCTACCAGAATAGCCCATAATCACTAAAGAGCGATTCTCCGTAATGTTTGTGAATGCAGGTTGTTTAAAAGATTCAAGTTGAAATACATTCTCTCCTTCTTTATTTGAACCGAAAGCTTGAATTGTTGCGATTAACGAGTCTCGCGTAGGTTTCTCTGTAATAATGTTTTTAGTGGAGCCATGAATTTTATACACAGTTTTCTTTCCTTTCTCAAACTGTTCGTATGGGTCTTGAAATTCTTCAAAATCTTCCCGCGTTATCACAGGAATGATATCATCATCTGGAACGCCCAATTGTCGTAACGCGTATTCTATTAAAAAGTCAAAATTAGTAGTTATTACAAAACTCCCTCTATTGATCATATCCGCTAGAAAGAAATGCTGAATATTCGGTTTATCACACAAACCATAGAAATCAATGATTTTTAACTCCTTGTCTAACTGTTCTCGGACTATCTCCACAAGTGCCTCAAACCGTAGATTTTTTAGCTTTTTAATTCCTTCAATTTCTGATTCAGCACATGTATAATCGATCATCGTGTCCATCATTACCCGTCCTGCTGGTTGACATGAAGGCTTATCAATCGAACATCCAGCACCAGCAAGAAACGTTAGTTTTTCTCCTTTAAATAAGTCTCTAATCCTGATATCAGTAAGTTTCATAGATTTAGAATAAATAGATTCTTCTGATCCATCTTCGTCTGTTATCTTTTCTACTTTTTTAATCATCTTCTCATGTGTTATTTCAGGAATTACATCTGGAGTTTTTTTTTCTGTTTGAGGTATTTTGGAAAGCATGGATTTTCCGCAATGGGTACAAAATTTATTTTTCTCTTTTACAGGCTTCCCACAGTATACGCAATAACGGACCATTTTCAACACATCGATTTATTTAAAACAATAATTATTTTATAATTCGCCATTTTTGTATTAATTAAATGAAGTGTTTTTTAACATTTAAGAATTTTATCATAAAAAATGAGGGATCGAAATGAATAGGGAGTGCATTAGAGGATCATTTATGAAAATATTCTGCATTGGTCTTTAAAAATTAATAGGCATTTTAAAAAAAAAACACTGAAATTAAGTAGAGTATTATCAATATTAACTTATTAAATTTGATCGATCTGGCAAAGTTAATTCGTAACACCAACAGAAATCAATAGTAAAAGCAAGGTAGATGAAAGTGCTAGATGAAATTGAAGGGGCTGATATAGATGATTCTGATACGGAAGTTCCAAAAGAAAAAATCAAACTCCAGTTTCATTGGTACTTAAGTATTTTCTTTGTTATTTATTATTTATCTTATTCTATCTCTGGAATCATTTTTATGGTTTACATAATTTATATATTTATTCCAAATGTCTTGTTAGTAGATAATCTCATTGCGATATTTACAAATCTTAATTCGTTATTGGCTTTTATAGCTTTACCTTTAGCTATTATTGTTAGTTATTTATCTCGCTTATTTATCGTGGGTTTAATAACTCGAATTTTCTGGAGATTTACTGAGAAAAGAAGCCCGACGAAAGATGGTGTAATTCCAAGAAATATCCCTTCCAAAACAGCTAATTATTACCATATAAGATCGTTTATGATCAAGTACGGGAAGAATTCCTTCATGAAAGGGGTATTTCCTTGGCTTTCGAACTGGTTTTTTAATTTTGTGGGAACGGGTATTATTCAAAAAGGCTCCACGTTAGAAGAATCAGTTGTTACAGATAAACGTATGAATATTGGAAGGAACTGCTATATTGGGGTCAATTCTGCGTTAGCCTCTCATTTTGTAGAAGGTATCTTCGGAAATATTGTTTATTTTGAAGTATTGTTAGGCGAAAATGTTACGCTCGGTGGATTTAACAATATTGCGCCTGGATGTGAATTAAGCGATAACTCGTACCTCTTACCAATAGCAGCTGCAACCAAGCATAACACGACAAAAGGGAATAATTATTACTTCGGTATGCCTTTCCGACGTATATTTAAGAAGAAAATCATGGAATACTTAAAAGTGAGCGAAGAAGATTTAGAACGGGCTGAGGAGTTAAGAGTTAGACAAGAGAATGAAAAAGTAAAAAGACAGATAAAAGATTCAACCCAAGAAATTAAAAAGAAAAAGAAAAAGGCCGTGAAATAAGTGCTAGGCGATACAGTTAACTCTGGTGACGATATTTATAGGCAAAACGTTCAATTCCAGTATCATAAATATTTCGGTATCTTCCTTTGTATCTATATTGGTTCGTATCTACTACCAGTAACCGGCTTAATGATTTACCTCTTTTTAATTTTCAAGCCTTTCTTTTTAGGAGTAAGTGATATTATTGTGTTGTTTACTAGTTTTGATTCTTTACTAATTTTTTTAACCTTTCCCCTAGTTTTTGTAGCGAGTTATCTTGTTCGCTTATTTTTTTTAGGGGTATTCACGCGAATTTTTTGGAGATATACGGAAAAGAAAAGCCCAACGAAAGATGGCGTGATACCGCGTAATTTTTCTTCTAAAACACTAAATTATTATCATTACAGAAGCTTCATGATAAAATATGGGAAGAACTCCTTTATGAAAGGAATATTTCCATGGTTCTCTAATTGGTTTTTTAACTTTGTAGGTGCTAGCGTTATTGAAAAAGGCTCCACTTTTGAGGAAACGGTGAGTAGCGACAGGAACGTACATGTAAAAAGAAACGTCTATCTTGGGGTTAATTCTGCTTTAGCAGCACATCTTGTGGATGGAATCTTCGGCAATATCAGTTACTTTAAAGTGACAGTAGGAGATAATTGTACCCTCAGCGGTTTTAACATAATTGCACCTGGATGTGAGTTAAAAGATAATTCCTACCTATTTCCAATGGCAGCTGCAACCAAGCATAACACGACAAAAGGAAATAATTATTATTATGGTATGCCTTTACGTCGCATATTTACAAAAAAAACTATGGAATACTTGAAGATTTCTGAAGAGGACTTAAAACGCGCAGAAGATTTAAGAACTAAACAAGAAAGTGAGAAATTAGAGCGGATAAAGAAAGAAGAAAATAAGAAAGAATGAAATTTGAGAAAAAAGGTGAAAAATTTAATTGAATGAAAAAATAGAAAATGAAAAGAAAGACGCAGAAAATGAAGAAGACGATTCTGAATTTATTATTGACTTTACTACAAGCTCAGCAATTAATAGAGTAAGTCTTAAATTCTTAGTAGTCTATATTCCAATATTCTGGTTTAGTGGTCTTGCGGTAGCAACGTTTTGGTATGGTTATACAAGCAGTCCAGTACCTTGGATAATAAAATTGCTATTTTTGCCTTTAATATTATTAGGTTTCTCGTTTCTATTCATCTTTACTTGTTTCTTTTTTAGCAAACTTTTGTTAATTTTCATAAACCTTATTCACTTGCCTAAGGAGGGAATCTTCCGGACTGAGAGGGGGGACATGGATTTTGAGTTTTGGAGGCTTAGAACCGAGATCAAGAAGATCACGTTATGGTTATTACGAAATTGGCCTTTACCGTGGATTGATGTTATTGCTTTTCGCTGGTTTGGGATAAAAATGGATTTCTCAAGCCATTTAAACGACGCGTGGTGTGACGCGGAATTTATATCCTTTGGAAAAAACGTTACGGTTGGACAGGGGGCTGTAATCATGAGTTCTATGGTGGTGGGTAATTATTTAATAATTAAGAAAATCAGATTTGACGATTATGCCCTTATTGGAGGTCAGAGTACTATCGCACCAGGAACTCATTTTGGAGAAGACACTGTACTAGGAGCAGTATCAGTTACAACTCTTAATCAAAAATTAGAAGACGGCTGGATCTACTCAGGCATACCAGCGAGGAAATTAAAACCCAATAAATACGCTGAAATGCGAAGAGACATTATTCAAAAAGTAGATGTTGATGAAGAAGAAAAAGTCGAAACTGAGCACGAAGTTAATATTGATGACGATAAAAAACACTTAATTAAAAGAGGTAATGGAGGCGATAGCAAATGAGTACACCTAACTCAATGAGAGTCGGTCCTTTCTGTGCAAGCGTGTTAGTTAAGAAAAAATATTTGATTTTGTATATTTTTTTAATATGGTTAAGTTTACTTCCCGCAATTTTAGAAATCTGGTGGTATTGGCAAATGCTGTGGTACGAGCTTAGACCACTTCACTTTTACGTGTTTTTGCCTCTTTTCTTGATTGTTATTTATGTTTCTACGGTATTTGCATCTATTTTCTTTACTAAAATTTTGTTACTAATAATTAGCATCTTTCATAAGCCGAGAGAAGGTACTTTTCTAAGGGACCCTGCAGACAAAGACTATAGATATTGGAGTCTTCGAAACACTATAAAAAAATGGCCAACTTGGCTAGCCCATAAATTTCCATTTCCCTTTTTAGATAACATTTGCTTTAAGGCGTTTGGTGTTAAAACAAAACTTTCTAATTCTCTCTTCGAGGGTTGGGTTGATACAGAGTTTATAGAGTTTGGTAAAAATGTAGTTATTGGACAGGGTGCTATAATTCAGTCTTCAGTTATTATAGGGAACTTTTTAATTATTAGGAAAACAGTTATCGAAGAGAATGTGCGAGTTGGAGCTCACGTAATAATTATGCCAGGAACCCACATAGGAAAAAACTGTATTTTGAACACTTGGTCGTCTACCATGGTTGGACAAGAATTAAAAGAAGGGTGGATATACAATGGATCTCCAGCAAAAGAATTTAAGAAAAATAGATTTTTTGAAGACATCCCAATTGAAAAACTCACTAAAACTATCGGAGACATGGACGGATTATTAAAGAAATACGACGAAACACGCGTCGCTAGAGTAACTAAAAAGCGAAAATCCCTTAAAAGAAAGGACAAAGAAGAAAATACTACAGATGAAAAAGGGTTAAAATGAAAGTTGGCTATGTACAAACTTCTCCAATTTTTAGCGAAGTAACTCAAAACTTTGAACAAGTTGAAGCATTATTAAGTTATTCTAAAGCAGATTTGATTGTTTTACCCGAACTCTTTGCAACAGGATACACTTTTATATCTAAAGAAGAAGCAGAATTATTGGCAGAAAATACTGGAGGAAAAACTGCCGAGTTTTTAATGCGAATAGCCAAAAGAACAGGTGCTGTGGTTGTAGGCGGATTCATAGAAAAAGATGGTAATCAAATTTTTAATTCGTCTATGATTGTCTCTGATAGTGAAGTTCTTGGCACGTATCGGAAACTCCACCTTTACTACAAAGAAAAATTGTGGTTTTCTCCTGGAAACAAACCTTTAGAAATATACGAAGTAAAAAATACAAAGGTTGGAATCATGATTTGCTTCGATTGGTTCTTTCCTGAGACTGTCCGAAATCTTACTCTTCTTGGGGCAGAGATCATAGCTCATCCAGCTAACTTAGTTCTTCCATATTGTCAAAGAGCTATGATAACTCGTTGTTTGGTAAACCGAGTTTTCGGCGTAACTTCGAATAGAATTGGTAATGAAGCGAGGGGAGAGGATAATTTTACTTTTACGGGGGGAAGCCAAATTACTTCTTATAATGGTGAAGTGCTTTCCTCCGCACCAAAAGATAAAGCCCATATCGATTTTGTTAAAATAGATGTGGAAAAGGCAAGAGATAAAAACCTTAACAGGTATAATAATGTAATTAAGGATAGAAGAACTGAGTTTTATTTATGAAAGCGGCTGTATTCGACGGGCAAGAGATCTCCATTAAGGAAGTACCGATACCAAAACTTGGAGAGTCTCAAGTTTTAATTCAAATTAAAGCGTCAGGAATATGTGGGACCGATATAGCTATAGTAAAAGGGGATTTACCAACGCCAATTCCGCTCATTTTAGGTCACGAGTTTGCAGGTGAAGTTATAGAAGTCGGTAAGAAAATTGACTCAAACTGGGAAGGAAAACATATCACATCCGAAATTAATACCAACATCGATTTCAGCTGTTACTACTGTCAACGAAAGATTTTTTCCCAATGCCTATCGCGCAAAGCCTTAGGTATAGATATTGATGGCTCCTTTGCTGAATACATAGTTCTTGAGCCATATTTGCTTCACGAAATACCGAGAAAGATTTCTTACAAGGAAGCAACGTTTATAGAACCTTTAGCAGCAGCATATCAAACATTTGAAATGATGCCATTAGCAGATGAAGATAAAGTTATCGCAATCTATGGACTTGGAAAATTAGGTTTATTACTAACCCAAGTCGCCTTAGCTAAAGGATTGGATGTAATAGCAGTTGATGGTTCAGATAAAAAGCTTTCTTTGGCTGAAAAGTATGGTGCAAAGCAACTAATTAACCGTTTTGAGGTAGAAAACATAAGTGATGAAATCAAAGGTTCAACTGATAATCTTGGAGCAGATATTGTCGTAGATACTACAGGTAATCCAGAAGCTCTTATAGATATCGTTGCTTCGTGTAAAACACGAGGTAAAATCCACATTAAAAGTACTCATGGAATAAGAACTCCAATCAATCTTACTGATATAGTAGTTCGAGAAATCACAGTTTACAGTAGTAGATGTGGTCCATTTGATAAAGCTATTGAGGGATTAAGCTCTGGAGATATTAAAGTTAAAAATTTAGTTTCCAAAATGTATGACTTAGAAAAAATTAGAGAAGCATTTACTGCCTACGATGAAAATCCAGATTTTATAAAAGCAGTTATCATAATTTAGTAAACAATACCTGATTTTCTAAAAATCTAACAATCTTTTTACATGTTTTCATGTGAGATTGTTTATTTGGGTAAAATAATTCAGGTCTCGGGCACTCTTGGTCTAAAACACATAATTTTTTATCAGAATCGTATATTAAAGGATAAAAACGACATCCTTGTGGTCTTATTTCATAAATATTGCACAATTTAGTTGTAGGATTAAAGAAAACGCAAAATCCATCTAAATTTTTTAATTGAAACAATCCATCTGCTGTTTTTTTTACAAAATTGGGTATTCGCAAGCTCTTAGGATGGTTATTTTTAATACGGTCAACATCCCGAGCTGAAAGAATCATTTCTGTTTCATGGCAACAGATACCACAGTCTACACATTTGTTCTTCATAGTTGATTTAGCGTTTCTACTTAACATTCATATTTAAAAAGTAAAAAACAAATTTTTTTAAACTATAAATGTAATCTTTTATCTTAATTATAACTTAATCGTGTATTATTTTTTAACGTGATAAATAAATCATGGTTGTAGAGGGTAAAGCAGAGGTGTCTACGGTTTCTGAAGATTCTGAAGAAGAACCGGTTATAGAAGAAGTTAATATGCAATACGGACTCTATATGTTCCTCTTTTTTGTTATTTATTATATATCGTGGATCGGTCCAAGTTTTATCTTTATGGCGTATTTCATGATGGTTTTTCGCGAATATTTTTTAGATGCACCCACTTTTATAGCTATTTTTACGGAACTAAATCCACTTCTAGCTTTGCTCTTAATGCCTTTGATTATAATTATTTGTTATTTAGTACACCTTTTATTCATAGGAATTACTACTAAGATTATTTGGGCTATAACTGAAAAGATTTCACCGTCTAAAAATGGAATAATACCGAGAAATATTAAATCAAAAGCGGCAGATTATTATCACATACGTTCGTTTATTTTAAAATATGGTAAAAATGTGTTTGTTAAAGGATTCGTACCGTGGCTCTCTAACTGGTTTTTTAATTTTGTGAAGGCGAGTAAGATTGGAAAGGGCACTACGATCGAAGAGTCCTTATTAAATGATAAATTCATAACTGTGGGGGAAAACTGTTATATTGGTTTCAATTCTAGTCTTGCTTCGCATGTCGTCGAGGGGATATTTGGCAATATCTCCTATTTTGAAGTTAAGCTAAAAGATAACGTTACTTTTGCAGCTATGAACCAGATTGGCCCTGGATCTGAAGTTAGCGATAACAGTTTTTTATTACCCTTAGCATCGGGTCAAAAACATATTATGATAGGGAAACAAGGAGAAAAAAAGCGTTTTGGGTATTACTTTGGACTCCCTCTTCGGAAAATATTTAAAAGAAAATTAAAGGACTATATAGGTTTAGACCCTGAAGATTTGGAGAGAAATGAGAATCTAGAAGAGTGCATTGCCAAGAAAAGCGAGAAAAAGTCAAAAATAAAAGAAAAGAATATTAAAAATATCGAAGAGGTAGTCGGTAAAGAGGAAGAAGGAAACAGCGATATTGAGGCTGAAGGCCAAAGAAAGGAAGGACCTATTGATATCAATAGTTTAACTAAAGAAGACTTAGCAATTGACTTTACAACTAGTAGTGCTATTAGCAGGATTAATATAAAGTTTTTGGCTGTTTATGTGCCAATTCTTTGGTTGAGTGGGTTAATGGTAGCAATATTTTGGTATGAATATACAAGATATTTTGGACTCTCTACAATACTATTTCTGCCAATTGCTATTTTCTTAATGATTTACATATTTATTTTAGGAGTGTTATTTTTTAGCAAAATGCTTCTAATTTTAGTCAATTTATTACATAAACCCCGAGAAGGTATATTTTTAGCCGAGATTGGTGATAAAGATTACGAATTTTGGATGATGAGGACTGTATTAAAAAAAATAGCCCTCTGGTTTCTTAGAAACTCGCCACTACCTTGGATGGATGTATTAGCCTTTAGATGGTTTGGAATACGGATGGATTTTTCAAGCCACTTAAACGATGCGTGGTGCGATGCCGAGTTTGTAGATTTTGGACGGAATGTATTAATTGGACAGGGAGCTACAGTGATGTCTTCAATGGTAGTGGGTAAATACTTGATAATTAAAAGGGTAATATTTGAAGATTACGCTCTAGTTGGCGGACAAACAACTATTGCGCCCGGTACGATAATGAGACACGATAGTTTGATTGGTGCTCTGAGTACTACGACATACAATCAAGTTTTAGCCCCCAATTGGATATATTTCGGAATACCGGGCATTAAACTAAAAAAGAATAAATATGCACAGATAAGAAGAGATATCATAACAAAGCGTAGCGTTGATGATGAGACAAAAATCGAAATGATTACCGAAGTTAATATCGACGATGATAAAAAAAAATTAGTAAAAACAGAAAAATCGGAGGGTAAACATGTCAATTCCTAGTAGCTTGCGCGTTGGGCCTCTTATACCAACTGTTCTGATAAAGAAAAGGTACTTAATTTTTTATTTAATAATCGTCTGGTTCAGTTTTATTCCACTTTTCCTGGAATTATGGGTATATTGGCAGTTTCTGTGGAATTATGCCAGACCAATTCACTTCTACACTTTCCTACCTCTGTTAATTATTCCTATGTACGTAACGCTTGTTTTTAGTGCAACTTTTATTGCTAAAATATTCCATTTAATAGTTAACGCAATCCACAAACCCAGGACCGGCGTATTTCTAAGGCATCCAAGCGATAGAGATTATCGTTATTGGTGTATAAGGAATGTTATAAAAAGATGGCCGTTTTGGCTAAGTCATAGATTTCCCTTCCCCTTTTTGAACAATATCTGTTTTAAAATATTCGGGGTTAAAACAAAATTCTCTAATTCTCTTTTTGAAGGCTGGGTGGATACCGAGTTTATAGATTTTGGAAGAAATGTGGTATGTGGGCAAGGTTCTATAATCCAATCATCTATGATAATCGGTAATCTTCTTATAATAAAGAAAACAGTGATAGAAAGTGATGTTAGAATTGGGTCTCACGCCATTGTTATGCCTGGTACGCACATCAAAAAAAGAAGTGTATTAGCAAGTAATTCAGTTACCACGGTAAACCAAATTCTCGATGAGGGCTATATATACGTTGGAGTTCCGGCAAAAATTTTAAAGAGAAATTATTTCTTTGAAGATGGCCTCCAAGATAAACTTGGTCAAGTTGAAGACGTGGAAGCCTTAAGGGCAAAATACGAAAAAATGTATCTGAAGCGTGTCGACGAGAAACCCAAATACAGAGAAAGAAGGGAAATAAAAAAAAAGACGAAAGCGCAAGAGCAATATTGGTACGGGGTTGAATTAGAAGAGGGAGAAGAAGACGAAATGTATGACGATCTGTTTAACATCTAGTTCTTGAATTCCATTATTCTCCGTATAATTTCGATTTGAGTTTCAAGATTACTAGCTATCTTTCGGTTTTTACTAAGAGGATACTAGAATTTTATACAAAATTATAAAAAGAAAAAAAAAGATATATAGAATAGGAGGAGAATTGGTTTAGGTTTAGGTGTGATCATTCGAGAAGCCATTTTATCTAACCTTTTTCCTCCGCTTTCTATATTTTATTTTAAAATTATTATTTTTACTTAATCGTAGTTTGTTCAGATTTAGATCACTCAGTAGAATCTAACGTACTCAAAGGGCCATGTTTCAGGCATACATAAAGGAGATTGCTTAAGAGGCCCTCCTTCATAAAGTACACCCTCTGGTGCAGTCCATACGGTCCATTGTAATACCGCGGGATCTTCCAGATCCAAGTCGTAGCCGAAATACGCTAATTGATGGACTTCGACGTTTCCTGCTTCATACGGAATCGGCTCCCCTCCAAAGAATGGGGACCAAGGGAATGGAGACCATCCAGGCTCAATATAATGACCAGAAGCGTCAGAGATAAAGTCCGTCATTACAAAATGACCACCAACTTCGTGCAGGTAATAGTAAAGAATCCACCATACTGGAAGCTCAGCACCCGGTTCTCTCTTTCCCTTAGCAATTTCCCCATAGGAGGGCACTATAAGTGGTTGAAGTTCTCCTTTATTATCCGGAACAATATCTCCCATCCAATCCATTAATGGTCCTCCAGGTATTTTTTTTTCGAGGATAACTTCCGCTGTATACGTAAAATCCATCACACCATAAAATATCCACTCATCGGACTCTCCAAGTGCCGTAAAATCGCGTATAGCCATAGGCATACCTTTTACACTTATATGTATCGTGATATGAAGTGACTGATCTACCCTTAATCTTTCACTAATAATGCCTTCATACTCTATGCTTGGATCCCCTAATATACCAGGACCAAGACAGCGTTGAGCTAACATACTAACAGGATCTAAATACCCGGTTCCAGCCCCGTATGGATTATTATAAAGCCAATCATCTATTGGTCTTATATTTAAGGCAGGTCGTTTTCCTTGAACTGTTGGCAGGAAGCAAATGACTAAAATCGTTACGGTTGTCACTAGTGCTAATTTTTTTGTTTTAGATTTATTCATTTCATTTCAACTCATTTTTTTGTTTGAAAACGATCATCAAATATTGGTCAATGCTTGGGTTTCGTAATATATATTACAGATTATGTTTGAAAAAGAACTTCGCCAGAAGATCCGTGATCAATGATGATCAAAACAAAAAGATCACATTCTAGTATTTAACATTTTTGGAAAAAATTGAGATTTAAAAAATATAGGAAAAGAAAAAAAAAGTAGAATAGGAGGATTTATGGTTTGGGTGTGGTCATTCGAGAAGCCATTTTATTTAAACTGTTTCCTCCCAATTCTATATAATTGGGTTAGTAATTTTATTTGATAATCCATATTCTCCTTAGTAGACCTTTATGTAATCGATTTTCCAATCTATAATATCCTCGTTTGCGACTCCAAACTGACCTACTTTTACTTTTGCGGAGTCTCCTGGTTCTAATCCGTCCCAATCATTAACAGCAGTTCCTTTTCCTCTTCCAATGAACATTATTGAAACAAATTCAAATCCCATCATTGAACCGTAGATTGGCATCGTAGGTATATAGTATACGGGGAGCAAAATATTACCATTATCGTCAAATCCGTCGTCGTCTGCCCAACCTATCAGATATCCTGGCCATACATCTAAATCGATAATGAATTTTTGTATGTATATGTAGTCCATTTCCCCTACAAATAGTGTAGTGGGATTTTCAGGGTCAAGAATTTCGTTTACTACTACAGGAACTCCTTTTACACACATATGAACTGTTATCATACGTCTTCCATCTGACATTTCTTGGTCATGAACGAATCCTGTATAGTCGCATTCCCATACTGGTACCGTATTCCAATCAACATCCTTATGAGGGAACATTATTAATGGATCGGATAAAGTATCTGAAGCCCAAGCACCTATGTGAGGATTTAACGGGTCACCATACATATATTTACCCTTAGAATAAAGCCAATCGTCAAGAGATCTTTTTGTTGTCCCGGATTTTTGATATCCTTGAGATGTCGGAATGAAGCTAAAGAGAAATATTCCTACAATAGCTACAATTAGTAGCTGAGTTTTTCTTGAATTTCGCATTTTTCTCAAACCTTTTTGTTAAATTTTCTAGTGATTATCCTATAGATAACCAATATTAAAAGATATTTAATGCCATTTATAGTTTTGATTGTGGAACATTCGTGAGAGTTCCGAATTGTCATGGAACTAAGAGTTTCTAACAGTTATCGAAGTTAGGATCAGTTCTTGGAAAAATTTAAGAATTCTATTTATGTAAGTGATTAATTTAAATACAAACAACTCTTATCGAAATACTAAGAGGTTTATGAAACAAAACATAAATTTTAAGTATGCTTAAAAAAAGACTAATTATCTTTGTGTTTATGGGTATTATTGGTTTCGGCTTTATTATAGCAACTCCAATCGGCGTTGTCTCGGTTATTTTTTCTTCATACAGTACAATTAATAAATCATGTTCTTTCGAATATTTGCCAGACAATCCATCAGCTACAGGAGTATTAAATCTTAATATTGATTTTGGAAATATTGAAATCAATTATATTGATCCCCCCGTTAACTATCAGATAAAAATTGATGTCCATATTAAGATGGCCGGAGCAGGATTGGTGGGTAAAGACTATTTAGATTATTTTATTATTGATGAAGGGGATACAACGGGGTCATCTATTAATTTTTCACTAAAAATTCTACCAAATATAACTGAATCAGAAATAGATGATCTAGTTAAGGATGTCTCAATTATTGTCTCCCTTAGAAAAGACATAGTTTTTAATATTTCTACCGCCATTCTTTATGGTAATGTTGGAATTTTTGTTCCTTTTAGAGTTAAAATTAACAGTTTGAACGTTAACATTACCCACGGTAATATGCTATTTGATTTAAGAAATTGCATTGTTGGAGGAGATATTACTGGAATTTTAAATAATGGAAAAATAATTTTCATATCAGATAATGCAGAATATACTCAGAATAGTGAATGGACTCTCTATTCGAATAAAAACTATATTCATATTGCTCAAGATGAATCAATGGGTGCGAATATTACTGGCACGATTATTACTACTGAAGATGTAGGTACCAGGTTAATTTTTATTGATTCTACTCTCGAAGTTGGGGCTAAGTTCACGTTATTTGATTATCGTTTTCCCCAGATACAAAATGGTACTTTGGAGAATTTTTATTTTTATGAAGTTCCAGAGGGAATAAATAGGTACTGCTACGTATCCAACGATTTTCCAGCTAATTATAGCTATAACTTAGATCTATTTCTTGGAGGTATATTGAATTTTAACCTATTCAGTGCATAACCATAAAAATTATTGACTATCGGTAGAAATTTTTTGATTTTTTAAGAGATAAAAAAATTTATAATTTAATTTTAAAAGAGTCGTAGTTAGGAAAATCTAATTAAGATAAAGGTCTTTTAATAGGAAGGAGAATTCAGATCTATAAGCAGACAAAATTCCTTGAACAGTTTGATTCCAACAATGATACATCACATCTGCACCTAACAACAAATGAGGGTATATTTCTTCAATAAGGTGCTGTTGAAGGTCATGGTATATCTGCTTTCTTACGGTCGGATCAGATTCTTCTATTCCCTCTTCTAATAAATGTTGAATTAGGGGATCATTAACTCGGTTCCAATTCAAATCGGATGAGTTTAAAAATAGGGGAGTAAGAACATTGCTAGGGTCGTTATAATCCGGGAAATATCCAAAAAAAGCAAAATCTATATTACCTTCTTCAGCATAATCATAGTAATCACCGCGCGATGTATTAATAAGTTCTACTTTTACCCCAATTTGCTTTAGATTTTCAGAGACTAAGTTAGAAGTAATATTGAGAAACCAACTATCGTATGGAGCCGAAGCATTGTATGTAGCGAGAGGTGTTGAACTATTTGCTTTCAATTCCCACTCATTTCCAGGACTGATATCATCACTTACAGTTAAACCAGAGGTTCCAGGCCAATTAGAATCCTTTAAAGCTTGTCTAGCTTTAATTATGTCATAATCGGGTACATCAAAAGCTGTCCAATTTGAATAAGTAAACGGAAATGGGAGATAAGATTTTAATCTTATTGTTGGACTTGTATAAATCTCTTCGAAATAATGAGTATAATTAAAAGCATATGAGATTGCCTTTCTCATAGTAGTATTAATCCTTTCGTAATTCATTGAGATATACCAATGACCGCTTGTTATCAAACTTAATACGGTGATACCGGCATTCTGTAAAGACACTTGTTCATCAGCCTCAAATACCCCATATGTAAAAGATAGCTTTCCAGATAATATTTCTTCTAATTTTCTGGAATGATTCCCTTCAAGTGATTTGAAAATTACTTCATCAATATCAAGTCCGCCATTCCAATAATTTGGATTAGCTATCAATGTCGTATTGTGATCGTAGAAAAAAGAATCCAAAATATAAGGACCTGTCCCAACTAAAGTTTCATTATTAAAATTAATGAGTCTATTATAAGGAGTCGAAGTAGGAGATAAAATATAAGAGCTTGGGTGGAACAACACTGACAGGAGGGGGGAGAATCGTTGGTTTAATACAAATCTAACTGTATATTCGTCTATTACAATCGTTTCATTAACTATCGGTGTTATACCATCTGGAAGTAACCATATTGTTGGAATCCACCAACTTGCTTGACCAAGTAACCTATAAACTCTATCAATTGTCCACTTGACGGCTGCAGCGTTAAATCGCGTTCCATCGTGAAATCTAATCCCTTCTCTAAGCGAACATGTAAGATTCAAGAAATCTACACTCCAATTGAATGTCTCGGCTAAGTTGAGAACTATTGGATTCGTTTTATTCTGATTGTCATAATCAAATAATCCTTCAGCAACTTGATCATACATGTAAAAATTTTCAATCGCAGGATATGGGTATAAAAGCGGATCGAAAGATTGAGGGCCCCAATTAAGGCCCAAGATAAGTTTTTTTTTTTCCTCTGTCCTATCTTGTTCTCCAAATAAAATCATGCCCCCTACAATTCCTGCTATTGCAAGTGCAGCTACGAAACTACCTGCAATTAGAGGATTCTTTATTCTGTTAACTTTAAAAGACTTTTTTTTTGTTGAAGAATCTTTCTTCTTTGGTGTTTTATGGTCGTTACTCATTATAAGATTCACTTTGTTCTACAATTGCATAAATATTGGATTATTGATCAAATTAGATTAAATTTATTTTTAACATTTGTGTAATTGGTGAGATTTAACAAGAATAAGAAAAACAAGAAAATATATAGAAAAGGAGGCTATTTTCTGGTTAGACGATATCTAAACCCTTAAGCCTCCAATTCTATATACGGATAAAAGATTTCAACCCTCTATGAAAAATTCTCTCCTTGTATATGATATTTTCTACCATTTGCTCAAAAAATCATATTCTATTCTTTTCTTTTTCAAATTCTCAAGTGATTATCATATGGAAGGGATAATCAATTAAAAGTAAGGTTTTGATTCCATATATAGTTTTTATTGTGGAACTTTCATGGGAGTTCCGAATCGTAATGGAATTAAGATTAGTTAAAAGATTTTCTATGGGTCTATGTAATAGATTGGGATTTAACAAGCATTAGAAAATAAAAAAAAAGACATAGAAAAGGAGGATTTTGTTCGGTTAGTCAATGTCTAAACCGGTAGTCCTCCTTTCCTATATACGGATTAAAGATTTCGACCCTCGACAAAATTTTCTCTCCTTTATTATTAGATATTTCGCTTCTCTGTTAATGAATTCTAATTGTATTCGTGGAAAATCCTGACGAGCCAAAAGGCCAAAGGAGTGAATCACCAGGACCAAATGTAGCATGTTGTAATAAAAATATTTTGGCTGTCCCGCCATCAGTGAATGGGCCTTCAGGGAATGGCTCGCCTGGGGCAGGCCATCTCCAACCTGGTTCGAAAGTATATCCATCACCGGAACCGATAAGCATCAAAGACTTTAAATGGATCCCCATTTGTTCGGGTATATAGAAAATTGCATCGAAGTATGGAAGCATACAACCGGCTTCTCTTGTTCCTGGGTCAATTTCCCATGGTGCGTAACCTTCGTATTCAGCGTCAAGTGTAAATTTCAATTGGAAAAAATAATCTATGTAACCAAACAAAAGTATATCTCCCATATCTCCGAAATATTGCTGACCCCAGATTGGATTACCAGATCCGTCATATAAGGCATCATATATCTCTATATAGATATCTTTTACAAATAATTTCACCGTAATCTCTATGGACCCGTCGCGCAAAACTTTTTCCTTTACGCGGCCACTATATTCATACTCCGTGGGCTCTAATTGGAAAACTCCAAATAGAGAATCGGGCCATGCCCAATAATTGCTTCCCTTTCCATCGTCGCCAACATATGTACACTCCCATGGAACACCAATCCCAAATGGACTGTTTTGGACCCAATCATCAATAGGTCGAATGTTTACCTCTGTTTTTCTTGAGGGTTTGCCTTGAGCTGCGGGTAAGAAGCTAAAAACGAATATTCCTACAATAGCTACAGTTAGTAGCTGGGTTTTTCTTGAACTTTTCATTTTTCTCAATTCTTTTTATTAAATTCTGAAGTGATTATCCTATGGATAACAATAAGAAGTGAGGATTCAATTCCATTTATAGTTTTAAGTGTGGAACTTTCATGGGAGTTCCGAATAGTAATGGAATAATAACAATTCAAATGAATAGAAAATAAGATTTTATCACTTCTCATGGGTATTCTGAGAAGATGAAAGCAGTTTATAAAACGTAAAAAGGTTAAGATTTTGAATTATTTGAGTATGAAATACAATCTCCTATTATTTTTCCCTTTGTTTACAGTTTTAGTCATCTCTATTTCACCAATTTCGATAAGGCTATTAACGTGTGTTCCACCGTCTACTTGTTTATCGATGTCTCCAATCTTTACTATGCGAAATTCCTGTAAATTTTTTGGTAAACCAACAGCTAATCTAGCAAGTTCAGGTTCTTCTAAAACAGCAGCTCTAGACATCGTCTCAATAGTGATTGGAAGGTTTTGTTTAATGATTACATTAGAATCTTCAACATAGGTCCGCAACTTTTCTGGTGAATAATCCTCCATAGAGAAATCCATTCTGGCTTTGTCCAATTCAATCTGATTACCTGTGATTTTAGCGTTCGCCCTCCTGAATAGCAGGTTTGAGAGAAGATGGCAAGCAGTATGGTATCGCATGTATGTATATCGCCTCTCCCAATCAATTTCGCAAGAAACTGTATCTCCTTTATTTAACCCGGGTTTTTCTACTTCGTGGCTGATTTCTCCAGAAAATTTACCTACATAAACCACCTTGAATTTCTCGTCACCTTTGATTATGTATCCTTTGTCCGATGGCTGACCACCTCCCTTAGGATAGAAGGCGGTTTTATCAAGGACAACATATTTATCGTCTTTTACAGAAACAACCTTAGCATCCCACTTCTTTAAATAGGAATTTTTCATGTATAAAGCTTCAGTCATAGAATATAAAAAAGTAGTTATGCTTATAATTTTATTCTTAAGATTTTCCAGCAATTACCTTGTATCTCTAGGGATTGGCATTTTGACGTTTATTAATAATCCAAAAAAGATAAAAAGAGGAAATCATATGTTCAATATCATTTTTTAATCTTTCTCGTAAAGTTCTCCGGGCTTTGCACCGCAGAATGCTTCAAGTTTCAAAAACTTCATTTCTTTGGAGCAATTGGGGCAAAAATATTTGCCTGGTTCTTTATCAGTAAACGAATACCCGCATTCTTTACAAACTACAGCACTCATGATATTCTATTCTTGATTTAACTTATAAAATGTTCTTATTATAAAATAGAATTTAGTTGAGCCTTATTTAAACAAAAGATAAGAAAAATTTGTTTTATTTTAATATTTAAAAAATAGAATGTATTATCATATTATCACACAAATTTAATATCTTTGTATAAAAGAATTTATTATATAGAAGAGCCTTAATTTTAAGAGAATTTAAAAAATTATTACTTAGCCTTAGAGGAGAAACCTATGCTTTACTTTTTATTTCTTTATCAAATTGAATCAGGAGAATTACTTTATGAGAAAGAGTTTCAAGCAGATATTGATTCTCATATGGACCTATTTGGTTCTTTTTTTTCTGCGTTAAAATCATTTATTTCTGGAATGGGAAGTGAAGGTATAGAGGATTTAAGAACAATTGGCTTAGGAGCTTTAATAGCTTCTATATTTAGGATATTAGAAGTCAACATTGACTTGGTGATAATTGCTGAAGCAGATGATAAAAAAGAGATTCAAAAGTTAAGTTCAAAACTTAAAAGTATCATTTTAAATTATAAAGAGTTATTCTTAGTTGACGCTGTCAAATCTGAAGAGTTCGAAAATTTTGATAAAGAAATTAATGATATCGTACTTTCCCATCGAAAAATATTAGATCCTAGTGTATTAATTGAAAAACAGAAAGATTTTTTAAAATCTGTATGGGATCAGAGAGGCAAGATTTCAGAACAACTAAGAGAAGAAAGAAAAGATATAGAAAATGAGAGAACGATTATAGTAAATAAACTTCTAAAAGAAAACAATGTTTTAATAAAATTGTCCTTATGCAAACTAATACTAGAGCTCTCAGATAGACTAGAAGATGAACAATTCTTTTTAGAGTACCAAAAAAAAGCAAAAAGTATAGCTAATGAAATCAATGACCAGAAAACACGATTGAATTATTATCTAAACAGAGCCAAGGGATCGTTAAAAGTAGCCTTAGATACTTTCAGAGAAAAGAGCCTAATAGAAGGTGATTTTAAAGAAGTTTACTCGAATCTGTACTCTTTTAGTTCAAAATTAAAAGATTTTGCTTCTTTAGAAGTTTACGAAAAATACTATAATTTAGCGAGCAAATTAGTATACAGAAAAGGGATTTCTCCTGAAGAATTTTCATTTGTAATTGATGAGATAAGCAATATGGACGAAAATATTGAATCTTATTTTCACATTGGAGAGAATCAAAATTTACTCAAAAAAATTTGAACCGTTACCCTAAAACCCTAGCGGGGGTTGTCAACACACATCTAATATTTTTATGTATGTCTCATTCCTAAGAGGGTAATTCATTTATATTTTATAATCATTATCATTTGAATCGTAGAGTAAAAAAGCGTGTAAATTTTTTACATACGTTACAATAATAGAAACCTTCTTGTGAGCCACTAATTTTAGTCCTACAATTTAAGCAAAATATCATTCTAATCATGTATAAAAGCTCGTGGTGAGTTTTAAAAGTTGAAATTATAAGATATAGGTAGATTACGATATTTAGTAATATTAATAAAAAAAAAGGATATAAGGTAAAACTATTTATTTTAAACAATTTATAATTATTCTCAAAGCTATTTCTTTAAATTACTAGTGAATTTTTATTTTAAGTGAAGTGTATGCCAACTGTAGAATATAAGAGCGAAAAATATGAAGTTAAAGATGGCTTCTTAGACCTAGGTTTATTAGAGATTAATGATATTTCTGAAATTAAAGGTCTGGATAAACTTAAGATAAAACATCTAGAACTTAGTTCAAACGAAATCACCGAATTAGAAGGCCTGGAGCAGCTCAAGGACCTCGAAATCTTAAATTGTGGGAGCAATAACCTCTCTGAAATAACTGGACTGGAAACTCTCTCCAAATTGAAAATATTGCATTTGGCGTCAAATCAAATTACAGAAATAAGAGGTCTTGATCAACTTACTGAATTAACAGAATTATACTTGAGAGGGAATCAGATTCTTAAGTTAGAAGGTTTAAATTCTTTAAGTACGCTTCAGAAGTTAGATTTATCTTGGAACATGATAACCACTATAGAAGGATTCGATGCGTTACAAAACTTAGAAGTATTGTGGTTAGCGGGAAATCAACTCTCTAAAATCCAAGGGCTGAAAAAGTTGAAGAACCTAAAAGTCTTAAATTTAGCAGGAAATCAAATAACTGAAATCCAAGGGCTTAACGATCTAGAAAAATTAAACGAAATTTATCTTAACGATAACAAAATTAAGAAAATAGAAGGTTTAGAACATCTCGCAAACTTGGAAACTTTATGGGTTACGGCAAACAAAATTGAAAAGATCTCTAAACTCGATAAATGTAAGAACTTACAAGTATTAAACTTGAAAGATAATAACATCAATGAAATTGGCGGTTTATACTCCTTAACTAAGCTAAATAAGTTATTTCTCTCCGGAAATAATATTTCTTCAATAAAAGGTCTCGAAACCCTTCAAGATTTAGAAACGTTAGATTTAGGAAGCAACAAAATTAAAATAATAAGAGGATTAGAGTCTTTGATGTTATTAAAGGATTTATGGCTTCCCGGAAACGAAATTGAGGAAGGATTACTCAACCAATTAGGAGGACTTGACTCTAGTGGCTGCGCTATAGAACCTTTAAAATTCGTGGAATATTGCTTAATTAATTTGTAAATTACTTTGTTTTAATCTTTAACCATACACAAATCATTATTTATTTTTCCACATGCAGCAATATTGAAGGTTTAGCATTTTCTAAAACAAATTTGATTCACATTTAAATCTTGTGATGTGTTAGCATTTAAATAATTCTTCCTAGATTAATTAGATAAGGTTTTATTAAAGAAATAAACCTGACTATTTACTAAAAAAATGATAAAAATGATAAAATTAAAAAATTTTAAACGATTACTTCTGATTTCAATTATCGCAATATCTAGCATCTACATCAATCCAATACTATTCTCAACAAAAGAAGTCCAAAACGCTTCAGACCCTAGTAGTTATAACGACGCTGAAATTAACTATGAAACAACAAATTATCCGCAATTAAGCATTTTTGGTGAAGCCCCATGGTGGGATGATTCTTTTGAATATAGGATATTAGTGAACATAACAAATCCATACGCTCTAAACTTTACTAATTACGCTGTTAGTATTTCTTTCAATTATTACGAGTTAGTTCAAGCGGGTAGAATGCAGTCAGATTTAGATGATATAAGACTTGTAGAGAATGGAATTATGCGGAAATATTATGTGGTAAAAGATTATCCTTCGGTAAACAATGCTATAGTATTTTTTGACACCAATGTCTCACAAAATACTTTTGAAATCGATACTTATATGTATTTTGGAAATCCTGGTGCTTTAAATGAAGAATCAACTGATCCAGCTGATAGTTTTGGATGGGTAAAAAATGGTGATTTTGAATTAGATATTGATACTAGTGATAAATTTGTTCCTTACGGGTGGACATTTTCACATAATCCAGTTGATACTATAATGGCTGAAAATAATCCTAATCCTAACCCGACAAATAGTTCAGCTACGAGTTATGAATATTTTGTAAATAAGCTACTTGATAATCCTACAAAAGCAGAAAGAGTTGCTCATGGAACATATGCGTATAAATGGGGTGCCGACTCTGATGTTTTAGGCGACCCTATTGTTCATGATTACGCGGGAACCCTTTTTTCCTTTCCATTTACAGTACCGATCGTGGATGGCGGAGACCTATTTTTAAAGGTATATCGAAACATCAGAACATATAGATTTGAAAGACCTAAAAACATGGGTGCCATAAACAAAGACGGATATTTCATAAAAGTTTTAAACGGATCGAGTTCGCATTACGATTCAAACCCAGATAATCATGATGATGCCGATATAAGCCTAACTTACCAGAACTACGCTGAAGTTTATGATGGCTATGCATATTATAATGTACCAGCAAGAAAATGGGACGGTGTTACCTCATTAATTGATTTTCCAGGTCATTCAACGACGATAGACACCTTATCTGATTCTAGTAGTGACGGAGAATTAACTGGATATATTTATGTTAACTTAACGAGTTATATGGGTGAAGAAATATTTTTTGAGATAGGAGCATGGGGCGATGAATCTGATCAAACCTATAAAGAGAAATCTGCCTTTTTTCAAGTTGATGACTTAAGGTTTAATTATACTTTAACTGCTTCAATACACGAAGTGCAAGCTCGAAAGTCTGAGTTAACAATTACAGCTAGAGATGTTGATGGCCGTATAGTCCCTAATGCTGAGATTTTTGTGTTAAACGAATCTGCTAAAGGTACACCAAGTTATATTGTTGATTCAGGATACACTTCTGCTTTTAATGGCTCTATATCATTTTCAGAATTACTTAATGGAGAATACAATATTACAGCAAATTACACCTTAGGTTCCCGAAAAGCTTTGGTAGGAAGTATGGTAACCGTTCTTAATGGAACATCTTATACGTATGATTTATCCTTAAATATTTGGACTATAGATTTTGAAGTTATAGATTGGGAAGGAATTCCTTTAAATTATGGGTATATAGAGATCAATGAAAGCTATGGTGGTGCTTTAATAGATACTTTAACGCTTAATAGTAATGGGAAAGCAACATTCCGATGGCTTAATGCCCCAGATTATTATTTCAGAATTTATTATGACAACGATGATTATAGTGAAAATCCATTCGTGTTGAATGAATCGTATATAACTAGGAACGAATATGAAAGTGTAAAAAGTAAAACTCACACGCTACTAGTTGATGATACAAACTTAGTATCTTCAAGTGAAGAGCGATATCTTGTTCAAGAAGTTATTTACACCGATGGTTCGAGAACAGAATTTGGAAATAAAAAGGTAATTAAAGCTAACATCACATTGACAGGAATGAATAGACAATTAACAAATATTTCTGTTTATTACATAGATAAATACAACTCTACTGGTACCGAAAATGAAAATCTTATTTATTTCGAAGATGGTTATGGTTTTAATGAAGACAATGACTATATAGAAATTGATATTTCTAAGGTTGAGAATTCAAAATTAGAAAATGAATGGTTCGAAGTTTTTGGATTATATGTTGAGATAAACGGTGTAAATGATACTACTTGTAACGGGGTAATTACTGTTGATTTAATAGAAACTTGTAATGTTTTAAATACGACACATCTATCTAGACTAAATATTAGAGTGATAAATATAAATGAGCTATCTCCAGAAGGAGCACCAGTTGATGCGGTAGTTAAGGTTTTTGACAATCAAACTGGAGAAAGTATAACTAACCTAATATCTGATTCTAGTAGAGATGGATATGCTTACGGTCAAATCAATGACATTCCACTCTGGTTTTTCAAAGATAGAGTATATAATTTCTCAATTGACATTGTTAACATTACTAACGCAGACTTCAATGTAACATTATTATCTCCGGATAACCAATGGAAACCAACAGATGATAACGGCGTACAATTTTATAATTATACTTTCTACGGAGCAGCATCAATTACATTCAACATAATTTTCACACAGGAAATTAATATCACAAGTTACGATACTGCATTTTTTAATTCTTCTGGAACCTTAGAAGTGTATTGGGGAGAGGAATTAACTTATTCTGTAATCTTTGAATATACTATAGACAACGGAGACACCTGGAATGCGATCATTAATCCCAGTGCTATTTGTACATTATACATCAGAGAAATAGGTTCAGAAATCAATCTGAAAACTGAGACTATGGGCCCAGGATCAGGTCCTGGAAATTTCTCATTAACATTTAATTCAAATGAATTATCTGCAGGAGGAACTTATAAATTATATTATGCCATAATTGAAGGATTGTATCCGGGATATCCCGAACCAAATCCGGTAAATTTCATAGTTAAAGTGAAATCGATCCCAACAAACATTAGTGCCCACGACTATAATACACGCCTGGAAATAATAGATCAGTCCTTTTCTGCCCATTATAATGAACTTGTGAATATTTCATTGAAATATTACATCGAAGAAACAGGAACATCTTTAGAAGAAGCAGGATTGATGTATAGTTGGATAGGTCTTGATCCCATCAACATTTATACGGATCCTTTAGATAACTCCTATTTTACATTCACTATTAATACATCAAATGCTCTAAGTACAGGTCTTAAAATACTCAGTATTACAGCTTCATTCGAAAATTATTCGACACAACCCAGTTTCTTGATTTACATTAACATACTAGAAAGAGAAACTAACCTTAATGGACAGAGTGTATTAGTATATTTAACTCCAAAAGTGAATGTTACAGCCCAAGAAGAATTTGTGTTCACTTATACTGACGCAAATACTCACGAGATATTAGGTGATTTAACTGTAGCTACATATATTTGGCAAGAATTATACGAGAATGGAACTGTAATTTCAGGAAGAGATGGTTCAGGACCGCTAATACAAAATATGGATAAAACCTATACTTTAGATTTTAATACTGAATTTAAACCCGTAGGTTTTTATTTCTTATATGTTACATTACATAAAGAAAATTATGGCGTAAAGTCAGCCCTCATCAACTTAGAGATAATTTTAAGAGAATTTGACGTAGAGATAGATATAGAGAATTTAGCTGGAAATCAAATTAATGTAATTCAAGGACACGATGTCAATCTTGAGATTAGCTTGAAAGATAAGAGTAGAGATAACATCCCATTAGAAAATGTATTAGTAAATCTTAACATTGGTGGAAATGAGTACGAGTTTAATGAAACATCTCCGGGTACATATTCGTTAGTTTTCGAAACTGAACACATTGAAGCTTTTTTCGCGCCTAACCTTTTAGCGGGTATAATCTACATAAGCCTAGAGAATTTCACTTCTCAACAAGTTAGAATTAACATAAACGTTCAGATGGAAGAATTATTCTCCGGTATGCCGACCTTTTACTTTATCTTACTACTTTCTGCAGTTGTTGGTGTTGTTGGAAGTTTAACAACTTATAGAGTTGTCCAGCAAGCTAGAATTCCAAAATTCGTTAAAAAAGTCAGAAAAGTAAAGCGCTCGATCAAATCTAAAAAGGCTATAACTGAATCCTTTGCAGCCAAAACAAAAGAACAAATGATGGTGAAATTGTATGGAGATGATTGGAGAGAACTGGAACTTTCACTTGAAGATACTTTAGGTATAGTTGATTTGAAATTAAAACCTGCCCCATTAAAAGCGAAAAAGAGTAAAAAAGGAGGTGACCGAGACTAGTGCCAATTGGATTAATCCTAATGAGATGGGATCCTAAGATTAGTACTGATATTATATCAAAGTATCCCGAAGAAGTCATCATAACTGAGGAAACTTTAATGCAAATCTATGCAGCTCACGAATACACAGCAGAACCAGGAATGATTAGTTTAATGGTTGGGCATTTAAACATTGCCTCTTATTTTACTGGAGGAGAGAAACCGCTATACATCATATTACTTTTAAATTTAGACGACGACCCAGATCTTTACGAAGGTGGATTAGCAGATATATCTCGTATCATCATTCAAAATTACGAAAATCAGGCGTATCTTGAAATGGTTCCATTCTTATTTCAACGCCTCTCTGCATATCCCAATCTGAATAAAGAACAGGCTCTTGCTTTGACCTACGAAGATGAGATAAATAGATTACTCATAAATAGACTAAGGGATGAAGGTGTAGTCTCGAAATCAGAACTAAAGGTATGGATGAAGGAAAAATATTACAGAGGATTCTTTGATATCGATGGGATTTTAATTGAATTAATTAAAAAAGAGATTATAAAAGAAGCTTCTGTAAAGGGAATGCCTTCTGAGTTAATCTTTTTAATTAACGATATTTTCACAATTAGACGTCCACCTATCAAACTATTGATGGACCCCGTAGAGCGAGGACTTCCTGAATCCTTTGTCGCAGCTTATAGCTCTGAAGTTAGGAGTTATTTCCAAACTTATCGTCCCTCGGAAGAAGACAATTTAAAATACATTGCGATTCTAACTGATCCACAACTCTATGAAATACTGAAATTACTGAGAATTTCAATAGTAACTAGAAATAGTTTCGAAAAACTTAGAAAAAAAGGAGTAGATGATATCGATGGCGGAATTAAAAAATTACTGGAATATAAGATTATGCATGTATTCCAAGATGAACAAGGAACTAAATATTACGCCCTGCTCTCTGATTTCCTTATTTCCCTTGTGTACCCAAGATATATATTAAATATGATACTCCACCAATACGATGTGAAATCTAAGTCAGAAGGAGTACTAATTGAATATCTAAAAGTACTGGAAGATGCTTATCGCCCTTATAAACCTAAAACAAAATCTAAAATAAAATCTAAAACATAATTTTATTTATTTAACTTTTTTTTCTTTTTTGAAAAATAGCTTCTACTTTTAAAAATAGAGATTTATTGCAAGCGTATTATAATAATAGACTCGATTTTAATGTAAGTATCGCCTAAGCTTTTCAGCTTTTTCGTAAAATTCCTTATAGAGTGCATCATCCCCCAAACTCAGACATAAATCTGCGATTTTATCAAAATACTCTACGCTCTCAGCAATATCTCCGTTTTCTAAGCTTTTTCTAGCTAATTGAATTAGTTTTTCTCTTTCAAATATGGGTTTTAAGAGAGCTGACACCTCAGTGTTCATTTTTAAGATTTCTGCGACGATTTGAATCATTTTATCTCGATTATTTGGTTCAATTGCAATCATTGAATATGCCTTTATTCCAAGAATTTCTTCAATTTTTTCAACACTTAAGGCATTATCTCGATCTTGTTTATTTGCAATAGCTGCAGCATGTGCATTTGGAGTCTGTTCTTTTATTAGTTCAACAAAATATCTACTTTTTTCTACATTTTCTAGAGTAGAATCCGTAATTAAGAGAACTGCATCGCTTCCATAGATGAAATTACTCCATAAATAACTAAATTGTTCTTGGCCAGCAAAATCCCATAAATGGAATACCAGTTTCCCAATTTTAATTGTAGAAACTTTTCCTGATATTGTAGGAATATGTGTTTCGGGAATTTCTTCAGCACTTATTAATCTAGTAATGGTAGTTTTCCCTACTCCTGAAAATCCTACTAACGAAATTTTAGTTTTTATTTTTTTATGAACTGATTCTATCAATGGATCAAAAATTTCAAGGAGGGATAAGTCTAAATTATCAATAATATCACCAAATGTTACCAAAAATTCCGTTTTTAATTTTTTTAATTCTCGTTTAACAGTTTCTATATCGTCATTGAATCCGATTATGAATATGAAGAGCAAATCTAATTCGCTGTCTGTAGTATATATAATTCTATATTTAAAAAAGTGTGTGCTTCCAAAATCATCTAAAAGCCCACGAGAGACTTCTCCTTTGATTTCTTGATAAATACTTTGAAAGTTTTCAAAAGTTAATACTTTTCCAAAGTCTTTTTCGTAAATTATATTACCCTCCTTTAAGATATATACTTGACGTAGCATGCTTATTAACTCAAAATATTTTATAATTAAAAATCAAGAATTCTACTGTTTTGTTATTAGGTTTTGTAGAAATAAGTTATGTTTTCTTGATTCTTAAATCTAAATTTTTGTATTTAAACTTTTATAAATCGAAAAATAAAGGCAGTGGATTTAAAATTTAAATTTCCAGCAATTTTTCGATATTATCTGTTATTTTTTGAAAACTTACGGAGTCCTCTGGAATTTTAATTAATGCCCTACCTTCTAAATCAAATTTTGTAATGAGTTCATCTTCGGGAATTAATGCGAATAATGGTAGATCATATTCTTTAAGTTTATCCAGAATAATATTAATATCGCCTTTAACTCTATTTACGATTACACCTATTTTTCTGTATTGAGTAAACTTCTTAGCACTTTCGCTAATCGATTTTGCCGTTTCAATGCTCCTTAGAGAAATATCTGAGACAATTAAAATAATATCAACAGATCTAATTACCATTCGATTAATTTGCTCAAGACCCGCCTCACAGTCTATCAATACGACATCAAAGTCGTTAGAAATTGATTCAATAACTTTTCGAAGTAATGCGTTCGAAGGACAGAAACACCCTGGACCTTCAGGTTGACCAATTGAAAACAGACTGAAGGCTTTACTTTCTTTAATTGCACTATACACCTCAAAATCAATGGTTTCAGCTATGGTCTGAATGTCAGCTTCTTTACTAATTGACTTATCGATTAGTTCTGATCTAATCTTTTCAAGACTTTTCTCCGGAACTAGTTGAACCATTTTACTAAGGTGAGGATGGGTAGGATCCGCATCAATTAATAGTAATTTAAACTTATAAGATGTAGAAATAGCCTTAGCAATAAGTGTAGTTATAATTGTTTTGCCTACTCCTCCTTTTCCGGCGATCGCGATTATAAGTGGTGTTTTTTTCAGCTCCATTATTTGATTCCAACTATTTGTTTCTTTTAATTTAAATCTCTTCTCGAGAAACTAACACCTGTTTAATACCGTAACATTCTTCCCGATAAGGACATATCTCACAGCCCCAATCGTAGTCGCAATCAATTCTTTTTCTCCACTCGTCAATTTTTGTTTTCCATTTCTCCTTAACCTTAGAAAAAATATCTGAAGAGAGCACAATAAATTGTTCAATAGAACTTGGATAAGAATTAATAAAAATAACTTCTACTGATTTAACTAAGCCTTTGAATTTTCGTTTATACAAATAAATAATCGCATTTCCTAAGAACTCAAACGAAAATCCTTTCTGGAGTGCGGATTTATTTATTCTACACCAAAATCTACGAGGAATAGTTCGGATTGAAAACCCTTCGATACCGTTTGAAATAAAATTCAACCGCTTTAATTCGTCTTTTTCTTTCTCAGTTGCATTATTAATTCCAATTAACAACATCATTCCAAAATCTATAGTCGGCTCTGTAATCTTATTTACTTCTTTTCCTAATAACGTGATCTTTCCGTGTTCGATTAACTGGGAGTCTTTAATGGGAAATATTATTGAAAATGATTTTCTATTCATGCCACCAAGCTCTAAACCCGTCTCCTCTTCAAGGATTATTTCCTTATATTTATTCGATCCTATTTTGAGCTTAGAATCAATTAATGAATTGTTCTGGTTTAAGCGTGATTGATAGGAAAATAAGGTTTTTCCACTATTCTGCTCTTGCTCTAAGAATTCTCTTAGCTTTTCAATAGTGATTTTATTTTCCATTAAATTATTTACCTTATTTGGTATGATCCAGTATAAAATTATAATAAAGGAGTATTAATCTTTATTTAGGTTTTAACCGTTTTTTAAGATTTGTATTGTCGATTTTGTATGTGAACAATTTTTTTAACTCTTATTTAATTCTTTAAACGAATAGTTATTTAAATTTTGAAATTTAAATTAAATCTATCCATAGAAAAAAAAATTACAGGTTATTTAAATGATTTCAATTCAAAAAGGGGAGGATTTACTCTCAATTACCTTAAGCACTATTTTAAACTATAGGAAGGATGAATCCGAATTTCAGAAGCTTGTGTTAAATTGGAACAAGAAGATACTAATAGAGATGGAAGATTTCTATTCAGTTGAAGTTATATTTAATCGCAACGAAATAAGATTTAAAGTAAACGATATCGATAAAAAAGTAGATCTGAAAGTAAAAATGAATATTTACACCTTTTTAGATCTAGCTTATGGAAGGATAGGTCCTGTAAAAGCCGTTCTTCAACGTAAAATAAGAATTAAGGGGTTGCTCAAATTTGGAACTCTTTTAAAATTTATAAAAATTTTTCTGAAAAGTATGCAAATGGTCGCTTCAGACCCTAACGTTAATTACTACGAATAAAAAAAAGAAAATAAGTAAGATGGTGAAAGAAAACAGATGACTGAGACAAAGGAAAGAAATTTGTATGAGGAAGTAAGTAAGGAGGATGTGTTTAAAAAATTAGAGGAAATATTTGGAAGTAAGAATGTAACTGATAAGGCTGTAGATTTATATCCATATTCTTACGATATGACCGAATGTGAGCCTCATATGCCTGATTTCGTAGTTATTCCTGAAAACACAGCACAACTAATCGAATTAGTGAAATTTTGTAACAAGAATTCAATACCAATTGTACCTTACATATCCGGAAATAATGTAGGTGGTCTAACAATCCCCGAGCAGGGGGGTGTTGTCGTCGATTTTGGAAAGAAAATGAACAAGATTCTTCACATCAACGAAAATATGATGTTTGCTCTCTTAGAACCTGGGGTTACCTTCGGAGAATTAAAGAAACATTTAGATAAGAATTACCCTCATCTAAGATATTCCTATCCTTTTGCTCCACCTTACGCGGGAGTGGTTGGAAACGTAATTCTGAGCGGAATGAACAACCTCTCGTGTAAGCTTGGTTCGATGGGTGATTCTATCAATGGACTAGAAGTTATAACCGCTGATGGCCAACTTACTCGAATCGGATCTTGCTTTTATGGAATAGGCGAAGCGGATAACGATAGTTGGTGGAGTAGATATCCGATGCCTGACTTAATGGGCTTATTTATAAACTGGCAAGGAATGACGGGGTTAGTTACTAAGTGTGCAGTTCAATTGTGGCCAAATCCACCTCTGAAAAAAACTTATCTTGGAATTGTTTTTGGCTTACCTGATATTGCACCGGTTATGAGGGAGGTTGGGAGAACAGAAATTGTAGACGACATTTCCGCGGTAACAATTGAAGTTGTAAAGATGACTGCAGAACTTCCTGAGCCGAAAAAGATTCCCGGTGAACCCAATTTTGTTGTGCTCTTTTCTATTTCTGGTAAAACAGAAAGTTTATTCAGAGCTAAAGAGGAATATCTAAAGATGACGGTAGAAAATCTGAAAAAACAAGGGATTAAAATTCTACTAGTAGATGCTGATGAGTTTACTAAGCTTTTCAATCTACGAGTAAGATGTCATTTAGATTTACCTGCAGTAATTCTGTCGTTAGTAGAATATTCTGGCCTAACATGGTTTGGATCTTACGCTCCAACGCATAAACTCGAGGATTTAATACCTAAAGTGAACGATCTGTTTATAAAATACAAAGTCCCTCCATTCATTTACATGAAAATAATGAAACATTCTCATTACGGAATTTTTCGCCCGATACTTCGATATAATAAATTCAAAGATGAGGAAAAAATACACAATCTATTAAACGATATTGCAGAACTATGTATTTTAGAAGGCTGCATTCCCTACAAAACACCTATTTGGATGACGGAAAAAATGCGTGAACTAATTAACCCCGGTTGGTTGAGATTATTTGAGAAAATTAAAAAATGTTTAGATCCAAATAAAATATTTAATCCGGGAAGATGGGGGAACACTTAGATATTTAAGTCAGAAAAAAAGGAAAGTAAAAAATTACTTTTAAAAATTCTGTTGATTTATCAAAATAAAGGTGATATATTATTATAGAAACAAATATAACAAAAATGTTCGGGATAAAACACCCGATTTTTAGCGCTCCAATGGGTCCTTTTTTTACCCGCGATTTAGCTTTGGCTGTCAGTGAAGCTGGTGGTTTAGGAGTATTATCAAATGTTAACATAGTTGGTACAGATCCCGTTGAAGAACATAAAGCAAGTATAGAATATATGATTGAACACACGGATAAACCGTTCGGTCTTAATATACTTACCTCTCGGAATAATCTGGGAGTCAGACAAATGGTCAGATTTTTACCAAAAATAGTCATGAGTAATGTAAAGATGCGTGATCAGTGTAAATATTGGTTGACTTCTGCAGGTTCATCAAGAGTTCTCGCAGAATCGAAAAGTTTTAAGGAATTACGCGAGAATTCAGAAGTTAAACACTTTCACGTCGCTCCAGCTGTTTGGTTGGCTCAGAAATGTGTAGATTCAGGAGTGGATGGAATAGTGGTAACGGGAACTGAAGGTGGAGGGCATCAATCATATGAAAGAGTTAGTACTCTTGTTCTACTCCAGCAAATTAATAAGAAATTCCCTGATTTACCAAAGATTGCGTGTGGGGGTTTTGCTACCGGAGAGTCTTTAGCTGCAGCCCTTTCGTTAGGTGCAGGAGCAATGGCAATGGGATCAAGATTTATAGCTTCTAAGCAGAGCGAATTTAATGAAAAATACAAAGCATTAATTCCTCCTGGAAAACCACAGGATACTGGACTATTTACTGGATCCTTTGGGCCTATTCGCTTGTATAAAAACGAATATGCTTTATCGCATCCAGCGCCCAGTAGCAAAGAAGAAATGATCGCGTACGAACAATCTATAACTCCAAAACAAAGAGTAAAAGACTTAGGTTCTTATGACAGGGTATATAAAGGAGACATTGAAACGGGAGCCGTTCTACTTGGTCAATCAATAGGAATTATTGATAGTATAGACGATGTCAATGATATTATTGAAAGAACAGTGAAGCAAGCTGAAAATGTTATTAAGCGGAATAATTCTATGTTGAAATAAGAACTTAAGAAACAAAATATAACAATTTTTATATTTTCTTTAATAAATTGAAAGAATAATTGATTTGAATGAACTAATAAAAGAGAATTAAAATGATTAATATAGAATTTCCAGACGATTTAATCTCCTTATCATTGTATAATGTTTTCAATTCGAGGAAGGACGATAAGAAATTTATAAAATACGCGAAAGATTGGAATGCAAAAATCGTGCTTCACATAGAACCGTTTTATCCCGTGACAGTAATCTTCGACGGTAGCAATATAAATTTTGAAAGGAAAGAATACCCGAACCCAGATATGAAGGTTAAAATTCATATAAACACTATGTTAGATATCGCTAACGATAGATTGAACCCTTTTTTTGCTATAGAAGAGGGCCACATGGAAATTGAAGGGTTAGGAGAAGATAGTGGTAAAATTATGCGATTTTACAATATATTCGTAGTGTCGATGCAGATGGTGGCGCAAGAGCCTAATGTGAATTATTATGAAATAAATAAGAATACACGGTGAAACAACTCCAATGACAGCAATTAAACAGCGAAATGTGTTTGAAAAAATATCAAAAGATAAGGTTTATTCTAAGTTGGTTGAGATTTTTGGTAGCGATTATGTTACTGATAAAAAAGTTGACTTGTACCCATATTCTCAGGATATGACTGAAAACAAACCCCATATGCCCGATTTTGTGGTTATTCCTGAAAATAAAGAGCAATTAATTGAACTTGTTAAGTTTTGTAACGAATATTCGATTCCGATAGTGCCCTATACCACGGGAAATAATGTTGGAGGGCTTACGATCCCTGATTATGGAGGAATTGTTGTTGATTTTGGGAAGAAAATGAATAAAATCTTACACATCAACGAAAATATGATGTTCGCACTCTTAGAGCCTGGTGTTACCTTTGGTCAACTTAAAAAACACCTAGATGAGAATTTCCCAAGTCTAAGATACAGCTTCCCAAACGCGCCACCTTACTCAGGAGTAGTTGGAAACGCTTTATTAAGCGGTATGACAAATTTGGGGGCAAAAATTGGCTCAATGGCCGATAGCATTAATGGTCTCGAGGTTATAACCTTTGATGGAAGTGTAGCTCGAATTGGATCATGCTTCTACGGGAATGAAAAAGCAGAAGACGACAGCTGGTGGTGTAGATATCCGATGCCCGATCTTATGGGGCTTTTTGTGAATTTTCAAGGCATGACCGGCTTGGTAACCAAATGCGCTGTTCAATTATGGCCAAAAGAGCCGATTGAAAAACCTCAGCTCGTTGTTTTTTTTGGTTTAACAGATTTAGGACCTTTTTTGAGAGAGGTCGGAAGAGCAGACATTGTTAACGATGTTGCAGCATTTTCGGTAGAAGTTGCTAAAATGGAGGTTGGAATACCAGAACCCGTAAGATATCCTGGGGAACCCCTTTACACAGCTGTAATGCCAATATCCGCTAAAACTGAAAACCAAATGAATGCTAAATTAGAAATCCTTAACGGTATAATTGAAAAACTAAATAAAGAAGGAACAGACATTCATCTAATTGATTATAACGAGTTTGCTAAACTGTTTGGTCTAAAAGCTCTTAATATTTACAACTTACCATCACAGATACTTTCCTTACATGAATATAGTGGCCTGACATGGTTTGGCGCCTATGCACCCTCTCATATATTTGAAGAATTAATTGAAAAAACTGATGAACTCTATCGTAAGCACGGGGTTCCTCCCTTTAATTATCTCAAGATTATGAAAGGAGGTCACTATGGCATATTTCGACCCATATTTCGGTTTAAAAAATTTACAGATCAAGAAAAAATCTTTAAATTATTGGAAGAAATTGCTGATGTTTGTATAGACCTTGGGTGTATACCTTATAAAACTCCATCTTGGTTAACAGCTAAATTGCGTAAGAAAATCAATCCAGGATGGATTAGCCTTTTTGAAAAAATAAAACATTGTATGGATCCTAATAATATCTTTAACCCCGGTCGGTGGAACACATAATGGTTGAAATTGATGAAAATATATTTGGAAAAGAAGTTTTGGAAATGGCATTTGATCGCTGCATCAAGTGCAGTACTTGTAAATATAGTTACAAAGACTTCGAAAAAATGTGCCCAAGTGGAGAAAAATTCCTATTCGAATCGTATTGGGCATCGGGTCGAATCAGAATAATACGAGGAGTCCTAAACGGCGATTTGGAATGGACGAAGGATTTAATAGATCCGATATTTGCATGTACCACTTGTGGTGCGTGTATGGATGCTTGTCAAGCACCTCACGCGGATTATATCGTTGAAATGATAGAAGCGCTAAGGGAACTAGCTGTAAAAAACATTGGGCCTGCGGAAAACCAAGAATTCTTAGTTACCCGATGCGAAGACAGTTGTAATCCTTACGGTGATCCAAACTCAGATAACGCAGATTTGAAGAAAGAGTATGACCTACCGGATAAAGCCGAATGGGTCTATTTTATAGGATGTACTTCAAATTACAGACAAAAGAGCATAAGAGATTCTACACTGAGGTTTTTAAAAAAAGTGGGTATCGACTTTACGTTAATAGACGAACATTGCTGTACAAGTCCTATGATTAGAACTGGTCAATTGAGCATTGTTGATGAATATATGAAATACAATGCCGATCAAATAAAAAAAACTGGTGCGACTAAAGTAATCACTTCATGCGCAGGATGTTATAAGACTCTAGCGAAAGATTTCGAGAGGTTTGGAACCAACATAGAATTTGAAATTTATCATTCGCTCGAATTAGTTAAGAACCTCTTAGACGAGAAAAAGATAGAATTCAAATCTGAATACAATAAAACCGTTACCTATCACGATCCGTGCCATTTGGGAAGACATATGGGGATCTATGAGTTACCAAGAGCGATTTACAAGCAGATACCGGGATTAAATTTTGTAGAAATGAAGAGAAATCGAAACTTTGCGTGGTGTTGCGGTGCAGGGGGTGGTGTAAAAATTGGATACCCTGATTGGGCACTAGAGATTTCTAAAGAACGCATAGAGGAAGCAAAAGAAACTGGAGCAACTGTTATAACATCGACCTGCCCCTTCTGTAAGACCAATCTGTTTGACTCCGCGGCACACTATAATTTCGATTTCGAAGTATTGGATTTGATGGAAATTTTGGATCAAATTGAAATTAATATTTTAAACTGAATTAAATTTTTATTTTTCATCTAGATTTTTTTTAATCATTGTTATTTTCTGAGAAGTGATTATCAAATGATCGTAAAAAATGAATTCAATTACTCATTACCACGCAAAATGTTTGAGTATCGCATTAGTGGGGCACGCGTCTTGGCAAGCTAAACATTCGATACATTCAATAATATCTTCGGCAACAACCTTACCGTTTACTAGATTATAGACCTCTGCCGGACAAACGTTGACACAGTTCGATGCACCTACGCAGCGATCTAAATCAACTTCTACCCAATTATCGCCATCTTCCCATCTTTTTACATTTACCATATAAATTCCTCTTAAATTGATAAATTATTTTAAATAAAAAAAAATATGGATTTATGGAATTACTTATTAATTTCTTCTTTTCTTCCGGAACCTGAGAGTTTCCTAATAACATAGACACCCATCCATTCGACAGAACCTTTAAAATCTATCTTCTGCCAAAAGTGTAATATTATCCACCACACGGCTAAATTAAAGATACCGAATATAAGTACGACAACAGGCTCAGAATTCCATAATGGATTAATCAGGTTTAGAATCACATGAAATATAGTGGCTAAAAAAGCTTCAAGAACGAAGATTGTTAGAGAGGCTCTTCCGAACATTATAACGGGGCTAAATCTTTTTGCAATCTTCTCTTGCTTTTCTTCAGATTTGAGGTCTACCAACCGAAGTAGAATGATAATAATCATGATATAGACGCCTAATTGCATAAATCTAACGAAATTATAGTTGTAAAAATGGAAGCGAGTAAGAGCCGATATTAGGATGTAATTTCCAATACTCAGCATCAAAAATCCAAATAGTAACCATATAATTGTTACGTTACGTTTTTTCTCATCTCTAGCTAAGGAAATTCCTATTATTCCGCCAAGTAAAGCGTAAGCAAGAATTGGGAAAATAGGGAAATAAGGCGAAACCAATAATGCTAGTAAGAAGCCTAATAAATAATTACCGCTAACAAATAAGTTAACCACAATTGGATCGAGTATAATTGACAAAAACGGTGTTACGATGAGAAAAACTGCGGCGAGAGCTCCGAAAATAAACTTAGTGCGACGAACTTTTTCAATACCACCTTTTCGAGACAATAAAATCATTAATGCGGGTACAACGAATCCAGAGATCCCAATTATCGCTAAAGTACTTGTGTAATATAACAATTCTAATTGTGGAACGATAAGGGTACCTTCAAGAAGCGAACCTGTTACTAATCCAAATAAAAATTCTCCTTCAAAATAACTCTTTGTGCTGAAAAGAAATTTCCGTAAATAGTCTATCACAGTTAACCATAAAAACGAGAAAAGTGCTGCATAAAAAATCATTTTTTTATTGCCCTTCCCAGAAGATATTTTATTATGAGTGGAATATCCTGTAACTACACCACTTATTGTCGAAAAAATACCACCCATTCCAGCAAAGAACATTATTGCTGTGAACCACGGAATTTTAAGAAATCCCTGTGGATCTGTAAAGAAAAAATCTGCACCGGGCCAATCGTACATAAATCTGTGAAAGATTATCACCATCATAATAGCAATTCCGCGAAAAATATCAAGTGAATACAATCGTTTTTTCATTTTAATTCCTCTATAAAAATTTTATAATTTTATGTAAAGTTAATCTTGTTTCTTTATTAATTTTAAAAGAGAGGGAATCGCAAGAAAACACAGCGTAAAAAGCCCCATTTCAATTACGATATCATACATTAACATTCCAAATTGTAGGAAAGGGGGTGCGAGTTCCCAAGGACCACCTTCTGGTCCAACTTCGATCCATCTTTGACCTGCGAACCATTCTCCAATCGTCCATGCAGTCATATAAATGATTGTTACTCCAATCATATATAATCCTCGCTTTCTTGATTTCTTATCCGTTCTAAAGAGCCAGATTAGTCCTATCACTACCAAAGTTGATAAAGCTATTATTGTACCCGTTTCTGTCATATTTCTTCTTGATGGAATAAGAGGATTCCCAATAGAAATAGTTGCAAAGCTATAACCAAAACCATACAGAATTACATATGGTATTACATCTCTACAAACTAACCATATTATGAAAATAATTCCCCACTTTTTTCGCGTTTCTGAGTTTCTTATCCTATCAGCGAAAAATAGAGCGATAACTGCCACTATTACGACATCTGCTACAGCCATTAAGGGAATTGTTAGCCAGTGCATGGAAGTTACATTTATCCCGAATAAAAATTTTTCCTGCATAACCCGCCCTCCAAATGAAAATAACATTATTTCAGATCCAATGTACAGCATTGTCCCAAATATTAATACCCAGAAGTAATCTTTTCGTTTATTCTTCTTCCAATCATAAATGCACAGGATAAGTCCAAAAATAACATAGAGGAGTTTAATCGTAAATTCCCACCCGAAGAAACCACCTCGTATCATATAGATATCTGCCATATTCTCACATTTTTAGTAGTATTTTTACTAATAAATTTTTTGAATTTTAACAAAGAAGAATTAGTTCGATCTATTAATAAGCATTTCCTAATTACTATTTTGAAATGAATCATCATTCACATATCTGGTTGTGAATCATAAGATAACTATCTTTTCTTTTCACGAATGTTGTAATAGATTAATCCTGAAATTATCACGATTGAAAAGCATAAACTAAAGACAATTGCTTCTACTTTAAATTAAAAATTTACTTTAAACTTCGTTTTATCTCGTTTACAGATGATTTGAGCGACATTTCTCCCATCTAGAATAGCTGGAGGTAACCCGCCTCCTGGAGTTACCCATTGACCGATCATGTAGAAGTTTTTTAGACCTGGCAACTCCTTTCCTACCGATTTTACCGCAAGGAAGTCAGCTGGGGGCATCCAACCTTGAATGCTTCCGTTCCAATTATTTGTGTACCGTTTAAAGGTGGCTGGAGTGGCAACATCTATAACCTCAACACTTTCTTTTAAGCCAGATAATTTTTTGTCTAAGATATTAATGACTTTTTCTGCAACTCCGTTTTTTTCCTTATTATATTGCTTTTTATCGCGCTTCCTAAGTGATTCCCAATAATCGCATTTATATGTGATTAATAGTACATTTAATACAGATTTTCCAGGTGGCGCTAGGGTTGGATCGTAATAATAATCGCTGTAATCCATTGTTTTTATGTTCGTTCCATCAGGTAAGAGGTAAGGTTCATCTAATTCAAATCGGATTTGATGAGTTGGGTTATCAAATCTTTTCGCTACTCCAAGAGACACGAGAATACCAGAATTGAAGATTTCGTAAGGATCTTGCTCGTTATAGAGCTTTAACAACTTTTCACTGACATACTTTCCTTCTAATGCTTCAAAAATGGTGAATTTGCCATCTGCTGCCGAAATTACATAATCAGAGTGGATTTTCTCGCCATTTTCAAGGATAACTCCCGTAGCAGTATTATCTTCCACGATGATTTTTTGCACTTTTGATTTATAGTGGATGTTTCCTCCTAACGATATGAATTTCTCCTCCAGTGCCCTTGAGATTACCATTGACCCACCAATGGGATATCCCGTCGTTTTCTTATCAAAATTAGCCAGCTGCATTGTGAGTACAAGAATTGAAAAATCCAGTTCGCCAGTACCTAGTAAAAAAGCATCTCGAATGAAAGGGTTTTTAAATACACCTGCGAGATCGCTGATTAAAAAGTCTTTCCATTTTTTAACATATTTCAGAAATGGATATAATTTCAGCATCTTTAACTTTTCACTAATACTGAGCAATTCGGGGGCTTTCTCGATATTAGGGGGTAGGTCCCACTTCTGAAGCTCACGAATTGATTCAATAAAATCATCGATAACTACCGAGTCTTCAGGTGCTATGTCCTTCATGTATTTTTCTAATTGATTTATATTTGAATATAAATGAAAAATATTATTACCGTACTTATCTTTATGATTCTTTACTTCTATATCAAAAAGAGTATCGTGATGTATAAATTGTATCTCATCCATCTTAATTAATTCGTTCCAGAGATTGTAGAACGGATTTCCAGGGTTTGATCCCATCAACCAATGAATACAACCGTCAAAAGTATAATCTTCTCTTTTCCAAGAGGTGCATAATCCCCCTGGAGTGGTGTGTAATTCGTAGATATCAGTATCATATCCATTCATTTGGAGATAGCAAGCAGCAGATAATCCAGCAATTCCAGCTCCAATAATGCCTACTTTTTTATTTTCAGTCATGTTTTAACTCTAAATTCTTTTTTAATTAGTATGTTATTGAGTTGATCGCATTAAAATTTAAAGATGTATGTTTTAAGGTATAAATTGGGGTTGATTTTAGCTAGTATTTAGCAATAGCTATTGAACTTTTTGTACAAAAGAAAAAGAAAAGAGATTTTAATTTTAAAAAACTATCGACTAAGCACTCTGAGCATCAGCATTTACACTGCCAGTGGACGTATCTAATGAAAATATATATCTGTAAGTCCCATCTCCGTAGTTTAAGGTGGAGTAAACGCTCCCTAAACTTGTGATCGCCATAGTTGCGTGGGGAATGTAATTAATTGATCCTGTGCCGGTTGAGCCTATAAATCTAACGTCAGTATTGACCAAATTGTCTCTGTAATACACATCTACACTTCCCGTGGAAGTTGCCCAGCTCCCAGTTACGTTCGCACCCATAGTTATATATTGGTAAAGATCCGCGTAAATACTCCCTGTTGATGTTTCAAGGTTTAAATTAATGTCTTTAGTGTAAACCATATTGTAACTTTTAAAGGTCACACTTCCAGTCGAAACTGTCCCTTCTAAGTCTTCTCCCATTAGACAATTGGTGTAGTTTAATGTTAATGACCCAGTTGATGCGAGAGCTTGAAAACCGTGAGTAAAATTCGTTGTAGCAGCATAAGATTCTATGCTACCTGTGCTACTCTCGAGTCTTACTTTCTCCAGAAACTCGTTATTTCCTAACGTGTCAAATTTGATCGAGCCTGTGCTTGAAGTTAATGACGTTCCATTTAGGGTGACACCATCGGAAACCAACATTTCAATAGATCCTACAGATGTTAAGGCTGTAAGATCGTATATAACATCTGTTCTTAAAGTAACGGCTACGGTTATGTTATAGGATTTAAACCAATGAGAAGGATCAAACCAAACATCTGATAAAGCTATGAGGTTAAATGTGGCAGTCGTATTGTCCCACCATTCTGTATCAGGGGAGAAGAAATTCTCATAGGTCTTTCCTTCCATATACCACCCTTCAATTTCTAGATCAACATCAATTTCGGCATAATATATAGTTGGAGAAGTATTATATTTAAAGAGAATTGTTCCGATGTCTACATTGAAAGTAAGGTCCTCAATAGCATCGGGAGAAATTGGTTCGTAAGTAAAATTAAACGAATTTTCAATACTTCCGGTTGTTGCGAAACCGTAAGCAATGAATCCTACGCCACCACCAACAAGAAGTACAGCTATAATAATTATAGCTTTATTATAATTTCTCATATTTTTCACAATAATTTTATTTTTTTAATTGTTAATAAAGAAAATTTTTTGATAATATTTAAATGAAATTTAGACTGATTTTTATGAGTATTTACAGTTTTAAAAACTTATATGCAAATTTGGCATCTTTAGGAGTAAAGAACCACATTATAAAAAAAAGGATTTAGAGATTTTTTATTAAAGTAATAGTGAAAAGCTTTGCGTTTTCGAGATCTGTTTTATTGGGACGGCCTTTAATTTTCTCTCTATCTTTTTTCGCTGTTTCTCTTTGGTCTTCAGGTAATCTCTCTAACATAGCTAGCTGTGTATCTAGAGGAATACCTAGATTCTCGCCTACGCAATCAAATTCGCCAATTATTTCGCAATTATGCTCTTTAATGATTGTAGTTATCCGTTTAAATGGTTCTTGATATAATTTTAAACTGGCATGGGTGCAGAAATAAACAAATTTCGCGGGGAGATCAGGAACGGCTTTTTTTATCAGAGTCACTGCCGATATATCAATTCGACTGGCATAAACTCCTGAGCCTAAAAACACTATATCATATGAGTTCAATGTTTTAGGGTCTACATCTTTAACAGGTATTATATCTACATCGTGATCTTTTAAGCCGTCTTTCATGCTATTTGCTACTTTTTCGGTATTTCCCGTATTTGAACAAAAAGTAATTAAAATCTTCAATTTATCCACTTGACTCTAAATTTTATTATAAAAATGGGAAATTTTTATTATTTTAAGATTTTTGTAAAAAAAATTAGATTAAATACCTTTAACTTTCTAATTCTAAATTAAAGAAGTTTATAGCATTTCCAACAGTTATTCTGTTATCAGCTAATTTTAAAACGAGGTTAATTTAGTCTAATTGAATTTTCATTCAAAGCAAGAAGAAGTACCATTGAACTCACTCCAATCCAAATCAATACAAACAGGATATCAAGCCTTTGAATCAGTCCTAGGATGTTAGGGAGGGTGTTTGTAAAAAACATAATGTAAAACAGTATACTAGAAATACTTGAGAGGATAACCGTAGTCAACGTAAATGCTGCTAATTTTTTCCATTGAGGATCTTGTTTGAAGTGAAAGTAGAATGGAAACGGCGCAAATGTTAACGAGATAACTGCAATGAATGCAAATATTCCATGGAGGGCTCTGATGGGATCCAGGCTAAGCACGATCGTGCAACCTTGGTTACAATTCATAATAGCAGCTCCTATTACTCCAAGTCCTCCAAGAATGAATAGGAAAACTCCTTTTAATCTCGCTTTGCTTTGATTAACAGCGCGATTAAGTCCAATTGCAAAAAGGATGATTAAACCACCCGTTGTTCCAACACCGATATTGAATATATCTCCTCTAATCCCCCCAACTCCGCCCAATATACTCAACATCATCGTCATATGATTGTATCCAGGATTGAGAGCTCCCAAAATGATGATCAAGCTAATATACAAAATAGGTATTAGCATTCCGACCAGTGATACAGAAAGGTATTTTTTCCCATTTTTCATGTATGATTGTTTTTTTTTGTCCTTTTTTATATTTCTCATTTTTTTCACAATTACATTCTATTTTTTTAAAGTGCTTTTATTATGAAATTTTTATTATTTTAAGATTTTTGTAAAACAAAAAGTAATCTATAAACTGCTCATCAGATTAGATACAATTAATTTACTAATTCTAAATTAAAGAAGTTTCTAGCATTCTCGACAGTTACTCTACTTACTTCTTGTTGAGAGATATTGTGAGAATAAGCAATTGCTGCAACAGTGTATTTTACGTTTAACGGCACATTAACTGGCCCTCTTAGATAAGGGTGTTGGTAATAACTATCTGTTTCTGTAACTAAAGCTGATAGTGGAGATTGTTTTGTCGCTCGACGCCATTTGTTAACCCCGTAAGCCGAACTTGGAACAGAAAGGGTGTAACCTTGATTGGGTAATATAGTTCCGTACTCATCTGGTCCTGAGAAGCAATGCCACATGATTTTTTTAGGATTTAGACTATATTCTTTAATAATGTTAAGAATTTCCTTTGTCGCCCCATCTCTTGTATTATAACGGTGCTTGGGGTGCCCCCTATCAAACTCGTGTTCAGCAGCGTTTCTAATGTGCAGAACGTAAGGTTTATTAAACTCTTTTGTTAAATCGAATATTTTCTTTAACTCCGTAACTTGTTTTTCCCTTTTCTCGAGGGTTTTTGCGTGATGGAAGTCTAAACCTATTTCTCCGATGGCTAAATACTTCTCCTGGTTATTCTCAACAAATTCAACCCATTTTTTCCATTCTCTATCATATTGGGATTTAGGTGAATAGGTGACAGTTTGAGGCGCCCAACCACAAGTTAAACCAATCTTCTCTTTGCCTTTAACAAAATTTAAGATTAATTCAAGAGTTCTATTATCAATTGAGCTGGTTACTAAGTATACACCTCCATTATTCAAGAAATCTCGATATTGCTGCTCATCAGAAGGTAACCTATCGTTTTTTTTAGGCCGAGGAAAAGGTAAATGGCAATGCACATCGATAAATCTGAGATTTTCTTCTGGTTCGGGGATGTTGATTTTCTTAGGCATTCGCGTTTTACTACAATAATATTGAATTTATTTTATGATAAAGTTGTTCTAATAATTTAATCTTTGTTTTATTATCAACTGAGGTTCTGTAATAAAATTTTTAACCAATCTACTTTATTTAGATGATATAATGATCAATCAATTAAAATCAAAACTTGAAGAATTAGAAATAAAAAAACAAGAGTTACAACCAAAAATCGACAAGATCGAAGAAAAAAAAGCTGAGGAAATCCAAGAATTAAACAAAAAATACGATCATCTGTTTCAAGATGCTAATATTGAAGTTGAGGATTTTGAACAGAAAATTATGAACGATATTATTGATCTATTCTCTAAGGCTGTTATGGATGAGTTTGACACTAAAAGGAGTACGAGCGAATATACGGTTACAGATAATTTCAAGGAATTTCGAGAGAAAGTATCAGAAATTGAGCTATTTCCGCGAGACCTTATTGAAAGATTAGATAAGGTTATAGATGGTGGCCTTATTGAGAATATTGCGTATGATTTAGAAAAAATCGCAAACGAATACAAGAACCATTGAAGCACGAGCTCTTCTTTCTTTTAAAATTTTAATCTCCCTCGCCGTAATATATAGATATTAGACTGTTAAATATGTTCTGGTGAGTCTATGCCTATCAATATTATAACATTATTATTATTGGTTCTCTAAAATGGAGATATTTGAAGAAGAAATTGAGATTTATAACGCAAAAATGAGATTGTTAAGCTGGTTGTATGACGAAATTAAAATCCAATCTGATCTTTCCAAAGAGATACTAAACGAAAAAGGTCAAAAACTACCGCTTAATCGTTAATTCAATCTATCCCATATTATTTTAACATATCTTCGTTATTTCTTTAATAATTTTCTTAATATAAGAGTGGTAATCCTCTAATTTACCTTTTTTTGGAATATGAATAAAAATCACAGGGTATTTATTTTTTGAAATATCTAAAGCCCAATAGTATATATAATTACATAAATAGAATCCCGGAAAATAGGAAATAGAGAGCTTTAAACTATATTTAAGGGCTTTATAAATTCCTTTTATATTTAAAATTGTATTGAACTTTAATGATTTTTTAATATTAATAAAACCCATTTTATAAAATCCATCCACGTCTTTACCAAAAACCCAATTTAAGGATATCTTTTCTATATAAATTCTTTTTTTTGAATGGATTCCTATGAGTATAACTAAATATGGTTCTACTTTAATTGACTTAAAAAATTCTGAATATACCTCAACGCTCCTTTTCCAACTAACTGGTAAAATGATTTTCTCAATCGAATACTGTTGATATTTATCATCAAAGTTTCTAACAATATCACTACTCAGATTTGAAGAAAGTTTATCAAATTTTTCAAAACCAGTTAAAAGAATCGTATTTCTTATCATTTACCCATAAAGTGTAATAATTTGAAGGGAGCAAAAACTATTAGTTAAAAATAAAAGGATAATAAAAATACACATTTATTCTACGGTTTGGTTTTTCAGTGCTTCAGCTTCCAGCTTTTCTAATTTTTTTCTTAAAGCTCTTATATCTGCTTCATAAGATTTTATTTTACTCTTTTTATCCTTAAGAATGTTATCGAGTTTCTTGTTTAAAGCTTTAGCCTTTCCCTTAATCAGATTGTCTAATTTTTTCTTTAATGAAGCTACTTCGACCGTTAACTTTTTCATTTTCTTTGTCCATTCTTTAGATTTTTCTGTAGCTTCTTTTAAATCTACTTCCCCTACTTCGAGTTTAGATTTAGTGTCGTTTATACTATCGTCAAAATCGGCTTCGATTTCCTTTTCAGCTGAAGCGTCTTTTTTAGAAGCGTCTTCTTCAACTCTTGTGATCTCGTCTTCCTTATCAGAGATTTGAGTTCTTATATCTTGTTCTGACATTATTATTTCTCATTTATTATTTCTTTTATCTATATATAATTGATATATTCGCTAGCTTAAAAATTATTAAGATTGAATTCTTAATCGTTCTCCTTACAAACGATAAGAAGAAAAAAGGAATTTATTTAAAATACCGCAATAACATTGTTGCTTAATCTATTCCAAAGATTCTCCAAGAGCTAATCTGCAAAGATCGCTAAGAATATAGTTTTTTAATCCTTTTCGCTCAACTTTGGAGCCTAAACTTTCCATACACATAGAACAATTATAAACACATGCTTCAGCACTATGTTCTATCATATCGTTAATATTGTTGTTTTGAGTTTTGCGCCCTAAAGCTTTTTTACCCAGAGTTGCAAAGAGTCCGCCACAGCATAATGAATTTTCACGATCGTACTCTCTCTCCACCCTCTCAACACCTATTAAATTGCATACTTTATCAACCCATTCATCAACTTCAGGAATAAAACGATTTGAGCAGGATCTTTGATAGGCTATTTTCATACCTAGTTTTTTAACATCTGATTCATGTTCTTCTAAGTATTTATAGAGATACTCGTAGATATGAACAGCTTTAAAACTAGGTGGAAGATCAATATTGTTACGTGGACAAAATGAAGCGTAGAACCCATAACACTCGTCGTGATAACAAATCATTTCTTTAATGCCTTGAGCCTTGATATTTTCTAATATTATTGGAGCTCTTTCTTTAATAACCGAATCTCTTCCGTAATGGTGGTACATCAAGTTGCAAAAAAAGTCAAGTCCACTAACATATTGTAGATTTTCAAATAACTGTCCTTCCATATGTTTAGCATTTAATTTACCAAGTCCACACTTATTTAACACTGGTTTATCAGGATTGATTTCTTTTAATCTCAACTGATCGTGTGGAGCAAATCTAGTTATAGTGTTCTCAAGAATACTAGGGTTTATATTTAGCGAATTGTATTTTTCTTGTAATTCTGTTATTAGATCGAAGGGATGAGATTCATAAGGGCAATATTCCTCACACGCAAAACAAGTAACACAGTCAGATAACACTCGGGATTCCTCCCCATTGATCATTTTCATTTTTTCTGCTCGAGCTTCTTCAACACCGCTAAATTCTATCCATTGACAGCGAGTTAAACAGTCAACATTTTCACACTTATCACAATTAGAATCGTCGAAAATTTTCTTCACCAGTTTATAATTTAATTTGATCTGTGTATATGAATTTCTCTATATTATTAATAATTATGAAGTGATAAAAAAAAAAAAAAAAAAAAAGTAAGTTTAATATTCCAACTTTTCTCCTAATGCGAGTCTTGCAAGGTCGCTAATGAAGTAACTTTTCATTCCTTTAGCAGTAACTTTCCTTTCTAATGTGTCTTTACACATGGGGCAATTGAAGATACAAACCTCAGCGGAATAATCTACCATATCCTCTACGTTCTTGTTTTGAGTTTTACGAACCAGATTTTTACGACCCCTCATTCCAAAGGGTGCTGCGCAACATAAACCGTTTTCTCTATCGTATTTTCTAGAAACTCGCTCTACACCGATAAGTTCGCAAATGTTATCAAGAATCTTATCTGTTTCAGTTACGTAACGATTGGAGCAATTACGCTGATAAGCAGCTTTTATGTTTAATTTTGTTATTTCAGACTCATGATCCTTAAGATAATTATATACGTATTCAAAAATATGGACGGGTTTAAAAGGCACATCAATGTTGTTTCTTTGACAATATGAAGTGTACAGGCCATAACACTCGTCGTGCCAACAGATAACCTCAGTATCCTTATTAACACCAGTTTTTCTGAAGTTTTCAAGAATTATTGGTACCCTTTCCTTGATAATGGAGGGTTTTGCTACGTGTTGATACATTAATTGACAAAAGTAATGTAAACCACCAACTGATTGTAGATCATCAAACATCGGCCCTTTCATTTCTTTTGCATTTGTTTTAGGAAACGCACATTTATCTAGAATTGGCATTCCAGGATCAATCGGGCGCGGTACAAGTTCTCCCTTTGCTTTAAATGTATCGATTGCATTTTGAGCAATTGCAGGTAAAATATTTTGAGAATTGTACCTTTCCTGAAGCTCATTTATTATGTCAAAAGGATGCGAATTATATGTACAATACTCATCACAGGAAAAACATAGCATGCATTCCTTCAAGATACGACAATCCTCATCCTCATTAATCAATTTAGCGACTTCTTTCTTAGCTGCGTCGATGCTCTCAAAATTGATCCATTGACACTTCATCATACAAGCAACTGTTTTACAATCTTCACAATGCGATTTGTCAAACATATTCATACAGTTTTTTGTTATTTTGAATAATTATTATTTTTTTAATAGATAATAGTTTTAATCACACTACAACCATTATTAATTTTATTTTCTGGGTATCATTCTTCAATCGTGAATTCCCAGGCACAATAATAAGTATCGGGATGTTGATCAGGGGGGCAACATATACATCTAGTCTTAATTCTTGGATCTATGGTCTTAGCGAAATCTTCGTATTCTATAATTCCTACGGGTTTACAAGGGAAATCCGGAAGGTTTCTTCTTTTTCTTGCAGATTGCACTCGACAATCATTCATCCGAAAAACACAACGATTCTCAGAAATCTCAACTGTTTCTTGTACGTTAATATTAGCGTAAACTCTATATCTTAACGCTTTTACTAACCCCGAGATTCCTCCATTTTCTGGAATATCGAATCGTTTCATTATTCGTTTTGCTTCGATTACTGTAAATCGTTTCCACTGCGTTGCATCAAGTTCAATGGCTTTCTCTAATCCAAATTCTTTTTCAACGGCTTGGAACCAGGTTATAGATTTAAAGGATTTCTTTAAAATTTTCCATCTATGGCTAGCCAGTTTTTAGAAATATCTTCAATATAATTTATTAATTCTCCCTTTGATAAATTTAACAAATATTCTCTCATAATTTAATTAAAATGTGTTAATTCTTAAAAATTCCGAGAATTTAAGCGCATAAAAGGCGGTCTAAAAAATGGAATTTATACTCTCTAAAAGAAAAGATCCAGTAGCTTGACAGCTTAATTAGTTTTGTTCCTCTTGATCGTCACCATTTACTCCGATCAATTTTTTGAATTCCGGCAAGTCTTTAATATTATATAAAAATCGATCGGTTTTTGCCCATTTTTTAAATTTTTTATTGGTTTCAATTGCCTGTCCCAAAAATTCTAAAGCTTTTTCATTATTCTTATTAATTGCTTCGATGCAGGCACAATTATAGAGAATATCACCATTGGTGGGATAACCCTCTAATGCTTTATCAATATAATGCTTGGCTTTTTCATATTCTCCTATAAATAGGTTTGCATTTCCAACATTATTCTGTGTTAAAGCTATATTGGCGGCATAGAATTTTTGCTCTTTTTTGGTTAAACTTTCAAGACCTTTTAAAGATTCAAGATACATTTTTTCCGCCTTATCGTAATGGTAGATACCCAAGTAATAATGTCCTACAGTACTTTGTGTCGTGAGATAATCGATTAAATACAAGGTCGGATTACGTTCCGAGAGGGCCTTCTTGGTCTTCAAGCAATTAAGATACATCTCCTCGGCATCTTGTTCTCGGTATAAATGTGTGTATAAGGTTGCTAGGTCGTTTTGAATGATTGTGAGCCAATGAAGCTGTTTATCGGGGTATTGTTCGGCGAGCTTACTCCTAATTCTTAAAGTCTGAAGATACATTCGTTCAGCCTCGTCAAAATGAGCCATTTTCACATAAGTTAACCCCAGATTGTTGTAAATCATAGCCACATCAGCTAAATGCCCGTCATAACACGTTTTCGCATATATTTTTTTTAGGGCCGGCTCATCAAGAATTGTCCCTTTTTTCTCTCCTAAAAGGTCCAGATCGATGTAAACATGACCTATCTCGTCCTGGCTTTTATTTATATCGGGTAAAAATACATCATGATACTCCTTCACTATTTCCCTATAATCCTCAAAAGCTTCCTGGCATAATTTTTCGGGGTTCAAATCGAGGGGTAGATCCACCTCTATTTTTTGATAAACGTATTTTTCTGACTTTCCTTCGAATTTTATGTCTTCCTCATCAGGCGAGAAAATATCAGTATACTTTTCTTCTACCTCCTTGTAAAGCTTTAATGCTTCGAGATAAATTTTTTCCGCTTTCTCAAATCTAGTGAGATCAATATATAATTTCCCGAGATGATTGTGAACCGTTGCAACATAAGGTAGATAGATCTTGTAATAAATTTTTGCCAGTTCCTTGTAAGTGCTCAATGCATCAAGATAGGCAACTTCTGCTTCCTCTTGCCTTCCTGAATCGGCGTAAAGGTTTCCGAGCGCCACCAAGACCGGGGCTTTATATTTATCTTCTAAACCGATCAATTTCTCTCCAATTATTATTAGCTCTTGAATTCCAAAACCAGCATTTCGTAGTATGGTATAAACTCCAAGAAATCCGATGGCAAGTACATCGTCGATAGCAATTTCCGATTGATGGTGTAAAATTTCCGTGACATTGTGGTAGTCTTCCTTGAAATCCTTGCTCTTTTGTTCGTAATATTTTACAGCGTTTTCATGGCAGCTTTTATCGGATATACTTAACAACACATTTTGAACATGTTCGGATACAAAATCAAGAGTTTCTTCCTGCTCTCCTTTATTAATGAGTAATCCCGTTTCCATCAAGTAATTTAACTTATCTTGAATGTTATCCATATCATAGGACTTCTCAACGCCTTTTCGGTCAATATTAGTTTCGATTTGGGTATTCAATACGCTTAGGTTCTTGAGCAATTCCAAAGCTTCGGAATTAGTCAACAGTATTTTAGTCACGATGGTTATATAAAAATCGGTTATTATTTCCTTTTTTTTGAAATCAATGGCCTTTAATTCATCTAAATCTAGAACTTGATAATTTTTTTCTATAAGTTTTCTCAAGGTTTCATGCTTTTTGGGAATTTTGTTGATAATTTTTGTTAATTTATCCGGGAGCGTCATATTACTTCACTTAAAAAAGTATAAAAATATTATATTAATAATATCATATTAATTAAATTCTATTATTCTGTAACTTGAGCGTAAGATATCTATTTATCTTAAATTCAAAAAACCTTCTCGTATAGCTTCAGGAATATATCGCTCCATTAGTATATATAAAAATTACTAAGAGAAAGAAGTCATAAACCAGAAGAATTAAAAAGCTTAGTATGCAATAGTAACTTTATTTAAGAAATTTCAAAACTTAATCTATCCAGTCGATTACACCAATTCTATTCTGTACTTCGGTATTTTTTAGCACTCTAACCCAACCACGCAGTTTCAAAGTCTTATGTTCGACGTGGCGAATTTTACCATTCACATAAATCTTATCTTCAAGATTCAAGAGCTCATCAGCAGTATGAACGTTTCCTTGAATGGTTTGACCAATAGGTACTTTTTTCTCTATAAAGTTTTCATTTTTTTCAATTAATTCTTGCTCTTTTGTGGAAACCGGGATGAAAAACCATTCACCCTGTCTCTTAATTCTTCGGTTATCCTTTTCGCTCTTAATAATATATTCCGGCTTGAGGATTTTGTGTGCTTCTTTAATTTTATTTATAGCACCTTCTTGCGGGAGTTCCGAGATAAATAAATGAGCCTCATCCATCCCTACCAGATACTTCCGTGATAAAGAGGGGGTCTTGCGGGTGACCTCAATGTCATACAATCCCGTTTTTTCGCTCATCTTATAGGTTTTAAATTCCCTCGGTGGTTCGCGAACTAAAAGAATCAATTGTTGAGTTTCGGGATCCACGTCAATTACCCGTATGTCGTTATCTTCGTCTCCATAATAAATCTTAAAGTATTCTCTTTTGTTTTTTTTACCCCTAACAGCAATTGTCATTTGAAAAATATCTCGATTACTCGTCATGCGAGGAGATAAGGGTTCTCGCTCGAGTTTTAAGGATAATCTTGCCTTCTGGAACCATTTTTTTAAATCTTGCATATTAGTTTCTCTCTTGTTTTCCTATATTGTAATATCTTCCTTTCTTATTTAATTGATCTTGTCGTTTCAAACAACACTATTAATTACTCCTTTTCTTTTGTTATTAATCATTTTCTTTAGGTGTATTGGCAAGTATTTGAAATTAGGAGTTCCCATAACAGTATTCAATTCTTCCTTGCTAAAATAATTCAAATATCCTTGAGTAACCAAGTAGCGGACTACGGAAGAATAACCGCTTTCCAGCCTTAAAGCAATTTCTTCTTTAAATAAAAATGTTTACTTGAGTGTCAATTAAATGCCTAAAAAATGTAGAAGAAATTGATTTTTAGCTCGTTCATTCTCAATTTCTAAATCAGTAATTAGAAGGAATCCTTTCAAATCTTTTCTCACTTCTCAATCACCAAAATTTTAGTTTTACTCTTTATCTTTCCATAACTTACACAATAAATGTGCTGCCATTTTAGGTCTTCTATCCCGCGTAAATACACCTTTATAATTTATAGATCCCATTCGAGTGATTCCTTGAGAAGTCTTAAAGTCGCACATATTCCATACATGCTCACCTATTACGTAAGGCTTACTTCGACAGACTTCAATATATTTTTCTATGAATTCAGTTTGGTATTCTTCGCTAAACATTTCGGGCGGTTGAGAATGACATCCAGGAATCGTGTCCGCTCCAAATTCACTAAGAATTATTGGTTTCCGATGTTTTTCATATAATTTATCCATTTCTTTTGAAAGAATTTCACAAGCTTCGTCAATTCTTCCTGGTTGTAAATACCATCCATAATACCTATTGATACATAATACATCACAGAACTCAAAAGCTTTTTCTTTTACGCCCATCATATTTACTACAGTTATGGGTCGAGTATTATCTAACTCTTTTGTTCTGTCGTATAGAGTTTTAAAGAAAACCCCAGATTTCAAACTGTTATGGGGCTCGTTTGCTAAGCTCCACATTATAACGCTTGGATGGTTTTTATCTCTCTTTATCAATTCTTCAATGTATTGAGAGCATAATTCTAGTTGTCTCTCTATCACATTTTTACTAAAGGTAAGACCTACAGCAGGAATTTCGTCAATGACTAAAAAACCAAGACGATCTGCTAAATCCATCATTTGTTCTGAGTATGGATAATGCGAAGTTCGAAAGGAGTTTGCTCCGATCCAATCCATCAGAGAGTAGTCTTTGATTATTACAGCAGGAACATACCCCCTCCCCGTAATTGGAAAGTCCTCGTGGCGTCCAAATCCCTTTAGGTATACGGGCTTACCATTTAATAACAACTTATCTCCTTTCACTTCTATAGTCCGAATTCCTACTTTAAGCGAATAAGAATCTATAATTGAATCCTCTTCTATGATGTCGATTGTTAGATCGTACAAATTAGGTGTTTCAGTATTCCAAAATTTCGCGTTTCTTACTTCTAAAGTCGTTTTTTGAATATTTTGCTCAATTTTCGAGGTATTAGTTATTTCTGATCCAAATCCTTTTAGAGAAAGATTCACATTGCAATTATTTAAGCCAACGGTTTCTATTGTAATATCCAATGTTCCCGTGGTATCTTTTATAGATGTTCTGACAGATATGTCTCTTAGTCCTTCGTTAGGAATAGCATATAGTAATACGGGCCTATGAATTCCGCAGAAGGGATAAAAGTCAAAGTTAGTTTGAGGGTTGTTCATTGGACGCCCACGGGGTGGTACGTGATTATCTAATAATCTCCCATCTACTCTAACTACGAGTAGATTATCTCCCGATTTGATCTTGTCAGATATCTCGTACTCAAAAGGTAGATGCCCCCCTTCGTGATGTCCTACCACCTCTCCATTTAACCACACGTCAGAGAGGTAATTAACTGAACCAAACCTAATCATGGTTTTTTTTGAAGCCCAATCCCATGGTTTCTTAAATTTGAGTTGATACCATGCGGGTCCGAGAAAATCACGGCCATCAGCAAATTGATCGTTCCAACTGGCAGATACAGCTATTGGATGTCCATTATTTAATCCCTTTGCCCAATTTTCTCCAACTCCTTTATCATCGGAGTCAAATTGAAAATCCCAAAATCCAGATAGGCATATAAAATTACGAAACTTATTTCTTTGCGGATAAAGCATTAAAATTCCTCTTTATGAGTTATAAATTACAGAAAAATTCTTATAATATTAATATAATTGAATTCTTTAAGCTATAATAAAGTCTCAACAAACATAGATATTTTGTCTTTAAACGCCTTTGTTGAAGTCATTCGAGCGTCTCCAACATCAAAATCAATAATAAGCATAGGGATTCCTACCTCATCCGTTAGGGCTTCTCTTAAAAGCTGTGGAACGCCCCCAAATTGCTTACATGCAATACTCTGCGTATATATGAAGCAATCAGCGCTAAAATCTTTAGCCATTCTAATACAATCGTCTAAGAAGGGGTAATAGAAATCAGTTGATTGTTTTACCATTGGCCAACCCATAGCTTTTCTGGCCATTCCATAAAAAAGCGTATCTAAATCAGCTTTGGTGTCAATAGGATCTGATAAATTATAGTTGAAGATATCTAATAGCACACTCATCCCTAATTTACGATCTAACCATTCACATAAAGAAATATCGAAGAACGTGAGCATGTAAGGCCAAATCGATCTTATTTTTTCTTCTCCTCCATAATGTTCTTTGTTTTTGTATCTGGTTTTTGCGCAATCGAGTATCCTACGATAAAAAGAAACATTCTCAGAAGTTCCAGAATTAAATATTGTGGATGCTGCTGAAATAGGATTAAAGATGTTTTCAATTGGACTTGGAACTGCTTTTATTAAGTCAAACAATTCCATTCTTAATTTAGAAACTTCATTTTCTACTTCTAACGCCTTTCTCATTCTATTAAAATCAGGTTCCTGACCAATTACTTCCCCCAAACTATAAAGACTTAGTTTGAGTTGTTCAGCGTAATATTTATAACTTTTTTCATCCTGAAGAAAGGGCATATCGGCAATTATTAGAGGAATTTTTTTTTCAAATTTGAAAAAAGGATAAGACGCACATGTTGAATCACATGGCGAAGTTGGAGTTATTATTGCGTCAAATTGATATAAATCTTCTAGACTCATTCCCATTGCTCCTTTTTGTGCGGAACATGTATGAAAAGGATGACCCCAGTTTCCTATTATATCGTAATACTCTTCAACACCATTGATTAGAAGAGTTGAGAGAAAATATGAGACTCCTTCGATACAAACAGGAACGCAATCAAAACATTTAAGATAATCTGCTTGAAACGCAAAGTGATATCCGACGATAGGTAGCCCTTCTCGAGCTTTTTCAAGTTCTTTTTTGACCACTGATATCATTTCTTCCAACCCAATCTTTAACGAGGGAATGCCAGTCTCTGGAAGGATTTTTTCTACCAACTCATGGGTCGTTTCCATTGCGTTCAATAACATTTTATAAGGGATAATCCTATTTTCCATCTTAACTGTAGTATTCATAAATTCACATCTTTATATTTTAAAATTATTCTGTAATATCTCTAAACTAAATCATTTCTAAAAATGCTTCGATTCTTGTTTGAAGTCGAGTGGTATCTTCTTGATAAAATTCGCGATCAAGGTTCAATACCGGAATCTCTAAATCTTTCAATTCGTGGACATAGAGCATGTTATCGCATCCATGTAAGTCGCAATTATTTATTCTTTGTAAGACAACTCCATCTACATTTGCTCTTTTAATTTCGCTTTTTATAAAATCTAATCGTCGTTCGTGGTCGTCCATCATTCTTGGACAAGACATCCTTAAATACGTTCGTTCTACTATTTTTTTCAACGGATCGAGTTTGAAGCCTAAGTGAACGTCATCTAAAAAATTACGAGTTCCAAAGCATAAAAAATCGGTAACAATTAAAGCCCCAGAATCCTCTATTAGTCCAGTAAAATCTGTGCTGTCAACTTCACTCCCAACAAGCATGATTCTTTTTGCGTCGGATTTAATTCCTTCGCTTTCGTTCAAAGAGTTGAGAATTCGTTCTAATTCGGGGTTAGCAACTTCTTTAGGGACTGAATTGTTTGACATTGATATCTGTAAAGCTTCACTACCGGTAATTTTTGGGGCATCTATAATTCTCATCTCGTGAATTTTCCGTAAAAGTTCACGATTTGTATTGTAAATATTAATAGATTCTAATAGATCTTGATCAGTTATAGTTTTATGAATATATTTTTCTTCAAATTCAGTTTTCAATTCTTGTATTTCGTTATAAAACCATTCTAAGCCTTCAGTTGTTATAATATGAGGTATAGAGTAGTAAAATCGAGAAGCTGGTTTAGGAAAATTTTCTCTCCCAAAAACTTTAAAATCGAAAAGTTCAAACATTCGGCGAGAGTGATCGCAAGAATTACAAATTAATATACCATCTAAAAAATCGTAGATACCTCTTAAGGCCATGTCAAATGTTGCGCGAACAAAAGAACAAGTAAATCTTACCATATATATATCAGCTAGATTCGTAGTTGTATTTCCAGTTGCTCTTATTCGAAAGGGTAATAAATTCGCAGCGTGTAAGAGTTCATCCGGAATATAGGTACAATAATATCCTAAAACTTTTTTACCGTCCGCTAGCCAATCTTTTATGTAGGGATTAGTTATTGAGTCTGAGATTTGTAGAAATTGATCGTTTTTTAAACTCACGCAAATGTGCCTCCTTTTTTACTATAAACTTCATGCTTTCCAATCATAAGACATCTTACTAACTTAATGGCGGCTATATAGGATCCTTTAATTTTTGCTTTACCTGGGATTATATACTTCAAGAGTTTCATTAAACTGAAAAGATTATTTTTAGAGCGAATAATGCTACTAATCACACCGAGGATTTTTTCTTCTTTGACAGTTACAATAAGTCTCGCAATTGGACTGTTAGCTTTTTCTGCACGGCAGTCAAAATTCTCTCTTTCGGATGTAAGCGTAAATGTAATGTATCCATCTAATTCGGAAAAATACATTTCGATTTCCTCACCGTTATGCTTTCCTACTTTTTCAAATGGATCGTCAATTCCAAATAAATCTACTAACATTTTTGCCAATCGAGCTATGGCCAATACCTTAGTTTCTCGCATCAAGTTGTTTGCTTTTAAATCAATGGTTGTCTTTTCTTGGCCTTCGATTTGACTAATGATAATAACCAAATTTTTAATTTTTGAAGCTTTTGCTTAAAAATTATATTAGTTAGATTAGTTAATAAAGTTAAAGATTTTGCAAATAAAATTACGAGAATAATCTGACACGATATTTTTTTTTAGACCTAGTTGCTTAAAGGGAGAAAAGTGGGCAAATCGCTTTACTTATCAAAGGAAAAGTTTAATAACATTTTCATTTTCAATAAACATGTATCTATTTTGTTCACAAATAGATTAAATTAAGACATTCAATAAAATTATAAAATAAAAAATAAAACTAAATTGACATTGGTTAAAAGTTATGGGAAAAACTTTAACTGAAAAAATAATAGAAGAGCACTTGATTAGTGGTAAATCCGAGCGAGGAACAGATATTAGTATAAAGATGGACCAAACCCTAACCCAAGATGCTACGGGTACTATGGCTTATTTACAATTCGAAGCGATAGGTATAGATCGCATACAAACAGAGTTATCGGTAAGCTACGTAGATCATAACACCCTACAAACTGATTTTAAGAATCCCGACGATCATAGATATCTCCAAAGTATTGCTGCCAAATACGGGCTTTATTTTTCTAGACCTGGTAATGGAATATGCCACCAACTTCATTTAGAAAGGTTTGCTAGACCTGGGAAAACTTTACTTGGTTCTGATAGTCACACTCCAACGGGTGGTGGTGTAGGAATGATAGCAATTGGAGCAGGAGGTCTCGATATTGCAGCGGCAATGGCAGGTGAGGCTTTTCACTTAAAAATGCCAAAAGTTGTAAATGTGTTTCTTACCGGAAAACTGCCTGATTTCGTGTCAGCAAAAGATGTTATTCTCGAAGTACTAAGGCGAATTGGTGTTAAAGGCGCGGTTAATAAAGTATTAGAATATACAGGCCCAGGTATTAAGACTCTAAGTGTACCTGAACGAGGTACAATAACCAACATGGGAACTGAAACGGGAGCTACAACATCAATATTTCCTTCTGACGAGATTACAAAAGATTTTTTGATTGCTCAAGAAAGAGGGACTCAATGGGTTATTCTAGAACCAGACGAAGACGCTGTATATGACGAAACCATAGAAATAAATCTGAGCGAACTTGTACCTCTCGTAGCCACACCACATAGTCCGGGAAATGTAAAAACCGTAAAGGAAATTGAAGGATTAAAAGTTGATCAAGTTTGCATAGGGAGTTGTACTAACTCAACTTTACGAGATCTTAAAATTTCTGCTAATATATTAAAAGGAAAAACTGTTAACGAGCATTCTGTCTTAACGGTCTCACCTGGCTCTCGTCAAGTTGTTGATCATATGATTAATTCTGGGGAGATGGCATACTTAATTGAAGCGGGAGCGAGAATTCTCGAAAATGCATGTGGGCCTTGTATTGGTATGGGACTAGCTCCAAAAACTGATGCTGTAACCTTAAGAACTTTTAATAGAAACTTTCTTGGAAGATCTGGAACTAAAAGCGCCCAAGCTTATCTAGTAAGCCCTGAAACTGCTGCCGTATCTGCAATTCATGGCAAGATTACGGATCCAAGATCTTTTGGAAAATTACCGGAAATTCAAATGCCAGAAAAGTTTATGGTTAATGACAATATGATTATTCCACCAAAAGAAGACGCTGAATCTACAGAAATAGTTCGTGGACCAAATATTAAACCTTTACCGGAATTTAATCCATTACCAGAAAAACTAGAAGGAGAAGTTCTTCTAAAAGTTGAGGATGATATTACTACCGATCATATAATGCCTGCAGGTGCTAAGATTTTGCCTTTACGATCAAATATTCCAGAGATAAGCAAATTCGTGTTTAACCTCGTTGATCCGACATTTCCAGATCGATCCTTAGAAAAGCAAGGAGGTTTTATCGTTGGAGGAGACAACTACGGTCAAGGTTCCAGTAGAGAACACGCGGCCATCGCACCTAAATATCTTGGACTCAAAGCGGTTATCGTGAAGTCTTTTGCTCGAATTCATTTAGCTAACCTTGTAAACTTTGGAATCGTTCCATTAACCTTCGTAAATAAAGAGGATTATGCTACAATCGAACAAGGAGACAAATTTGAGATTGACCTAACAACATTAGATTCTGGAACTGTAGTGCTAAAAAACCTTACTAAAGGCACTAATCTAACGTTAACTCATTCTATGAGCGAAACTGAAATTGCGGTATTAAAAGCCGGGGGGAAACTCCCCTTTATTAAGCAAAGACATACTAAGTAAATTATTAGTTTATTATTTTTTTTTTTTCGTATTTATTTTAATTTAAGTGTATTTGATGGCAGAAAAGAAGTATTTAGTAGAGCCTAAGAAAAGATTCTCTTCTAGAGTAGAAAACTATATCAAGTATCGCCCGAGCTATCCTCTGAAAATGATTGATTTTTTGAAAGAGGAGAGGTTTTTAGCAGAAGATACGATAATTGCTGATATTGGTTCAGGTACAGGAATTTTAACAAAAGTTTTCTTGGATAATGGAAATCAAGTTTATGGAATTGAACCCAATAAAGATATGAGATACGCAGCTGAAAAAAATCTTCAAGGATTCACAAATTTTTCAAGTCTTGAAGGTTCTGCTGAGTCCACGGGATTAAAGGAGAATAGTATAAATCTTATTATTGCGGGACAAGCTTTTCATTGGTTCGATGTAGAGGAGGCTAGGAGAGAGTTTAAAAGAATTTTAAAACCGGACGGTAATGTAGCATTAATCTGGAACAAGCGTGGAAAAACCGGTTCGGATTTTGATAGGAGCTACGAAAATTTCATTTTAAAATACGGCACTGATTATAAAGAAGTAAGGAAAAATGAAAAAAACGTAGATCTCTTTTTTAACTATCAAAAAGAAACATTTTACAACTTTCAAGATTTAAATTTTACCAGTTTTAAAGGTAGGGTCCTTTCTTCGTCTTATATTCCTTTAGCGAATAATCCCGTTTTCCCCGAAATGATCTTGGAATTGGAAGATTTATTTAACAAGCACCAACGGAATGGAATTATTAGAATTGAATACGATACCGAACTATATCTTGGTAAATTAGAATAATTTTTAATCGTAAAATCGCTTCTATAAGATACTAACTTGTAATTGTTAATAGAAAATAATAGAGGTTAAAATATGAAAGTCGTTGTTTTCAATTCAAGCCCTAGGAGTGAAGGTGTTACGACTAAGTGCTTGAATATTGTAATGGATGAATTAAAGAGTGCCGGAATTGAAACTGAATACATTTGGATGGGTATGGATAAAATTCAAGGTTGTGTCTCCTGTTATCAATGTGCTAAGAACCAAGATAAAAGATGTAGTGTCAAAACTGATAAACTAAACGATTATTTAGAAAAGATGCTTAACGCTGATGGCATAATATTAGGATCTCCTACTTATTTTGCGGACACTACAGCAAGAATGAAAGCTTTAATCGAAAGAGCGGGTCTTGTAAGTAAAGTGAATGGAGATTTGTTAAAACATAAAGTAGGTGCGGCAGTGGTGTCAGTAAGGCGAGCAGGAGCAACTCATGTTTTTTCGAGCATAAATTATTTTTTCCTAATTAACCAAATGTTTGTTGTAGGTTCAAGCTATTGGAATTTAGGCGTTAATCCAAATACTGCAGAACCAGAAAGAATTAAGGAAGACGCAGAAGGTATAGCTACTTTTCAAAATTTAGGTAAAAATATAGCATATATACTCCAAAAACTTAATACCTAATCTATTTTTTTTTCATTTAGAGCGATCTTTTGTTTAATAAAAATATACTTTTTAAACCAATATTTATTGTATTTATATTAGTGTTATTTTAATTATTTATTTCTCAAAACACGATATTAGTAAAGCATAAAGCGTTTGAAGGAATCTAAAATGAATGAGCGAACAAAAAAACTACGGATGCAAAGTCGTAGAGCAATTCCGTATCTTTCATTGGAGCGTGCTTTGTTAATAACAGAATTTTATAAGAATGGAGCAGCTCATAAATATTCTGCTCCAGTTGCTAGAGCTAAAGCATTTGAATATATCTTAAAAAATAAAGAAATTTGTTTTAATGACGCTGAGCTTATTGTTGGAGAACGCGGTCCGGAGCCGAAAGCAACTCCTTCTTACCCGGAAGTTTGTTGTCATACATTAAATGATTTAGAAATGCTGGATTCTCGTGAAAAAATTTCTTTTAAGATCCAAGATGATGTACGGCAAAAATCAAGAGATACTATCATTCCATTTTGGAAAGGAAAAACAATCAGAGAAAAAATCTTTTCTCAAGTCGATCAAGAGTGGAAAGACGCGTATAACGCAGGAATCTTCACAGAGTTCATGGAACAGAGAGCTCCAGGACACACTGTAGCGGGTAAAAATATTTGGAGCATGGGTTTTTTAGATTTTAAAAAACAAATCCAAAAATCTATTGAAAATTTAGATTTTTACAACGATCCTGAAGCTTTCAACAAAAGAGAGCAATTAAAGGGGATGGATATAGCAGCTGATGCTATAATTATGTACGCTAAAAGGCATTCTGAAAAGGCTTTAAAGTTGGCTGAAAACGAATCTAATCTAATAAGAAAAAGAGAATTAGAAAAGATCGCTGAGATTTGCTCACACGTTCCAGCTCATGCACCAAGAACATTCTGGGAAGCTTTACAGCATTACTGGTTCGTTCATTTAGGTGTTATTACGGAATATAATACTTGGGATGCGTTTAACCCTGGACGCCTTGATCAACATTTATACCCTTTTTACATGAAAGATATATCGGATGGCATTTTGATAAAAGATGATATAGTCGAACTGCTCCAATCCTTCTGGATCAAATTTAACAACCAACCAGCACCTCCAAAAGTAGGTATAACGGCCGAAGAAAGCGGTACTTATACAGATTTTTGTAATATTAATCTTGGAGGGTTAAAAGAGGATGGTTCTGACGGAGTAAATGAGCTTTCTTATGTACTTTTAGATGTAATTGAAGATATGAGAATACTACAGCCTAGTAGTAATATTCAAATAAGTGAAAAAACACCAGACGATTTTATTAAAAGAGCCCTTAAGATTATTAAAACCGGTTTTGGTCAACCTTCGGTTTTTAATGCGGATGCCATTATCCAGGAACTTACACGCCAAGGAAAATCGTTAATAGATGCTCGAAACGGTGGCGCTAGCGGATGTGTTGAAACTGGAGCTTTTGGAAAAGAAGCATACATATTAACGGGATATTTTAATCTTGTGAAGATTTTTGAAGTTACCTTACATAATGGAAACGATCCTTTAACAGGTAAACAAGTTGGATTAAAAACAGGAAAACCTACCTCTTTTAGAACTTTTGACGAGTTATTTGAAGCGTATATAAAACAAATTAAGCACTTTGTTGACATTAAAATAAAAGGCAACCTAATAATAGAACGGATTTGGGCCCAAAATCCTTCCCCATTTTTATCAATTATTATTGACGATTGCATAATAAATGGAAAAGACTATAACGATGGTGGAACAAAATACAATACGTCCTATATTCAAATAGTTGGCATGGGAAGCATAACTGATTGCTTAGCTTCTTTAAAATATAATATCTATGACAATCAGATTTGTACTATGGAGCAGATGCTCGAAGTGCTTAAAAATAACTTCGAAGGTTTTGAGGAAATAAGGCAAAAACTGTTACATCGAACGCCAAAATATGGGAATGATAAAGAATACGCCGATGGTATAACTCAACAGGTTTTTGAAATTGTGTATAGTGCCATTGACGGGCGTCCAAATACTAGAGGAGGAGTCCATAGAATAAATCTACTTCCTACGACTGTCCACATCTATTTTGGAATCGTAACTGGCGCCACACCAGATGGTAGAAAGGCGTTTACACCCTTATCTGAAGGAATCTCCCCCGTCCAAGGGATGGATATTAATGGTCCAACCTCAGTAATAAAATCCGCTGGTAAAATTGATCATCTTCGAACTGGAGGGTCTTTATTAAATCAAAAATTTTCTCCCAAATTCTTTTCAAGTGAATCAGGAATTGATAATGTAGCTCATTTGATACGCTCTTATTTTAAAATGGGAGGGCATCATATTCAGTTTAACGTAGTTTCGGCAAATACATTGCGCGCTGCTCAAAACGATCCAGTACAATATCATAATCTAATCGTGCGTGTAGCAGGTTATAGCGATTATTACATAAACCTAGGAAAAGATTTGCAGGATGAAATAATTAAGAGAACAGAACATTTCTCAGTTTAAACTTCTTATTTAAAAATTTAGCTCAACTCTTTTTTTTAGTGGATTTAAAAAAATGATTTAATAATTAATATATTACTTTTTACAGCTCTTTCTTTGATTTAGGAGAAAGATAATAGATCGAAGGATTCGTTATCTTTCCTGGTTTTAATTGAAAAGAGGTTCTCTTTAAAAGAAGATGGGAAACTTTATTAGATGGATCGTTCAAATCACCAAAATACATGGCCTGACCCTCGCAGCAAATAACGCAAAAAGGTTCAAAACCCTTAACAATTCGATGAACGCATAAGTTACATTTTTCAGCAATATTTCTTTTTTCATTAAAGACGATAACATCATATGGACATGCTTCAAGACAGGCTTTACAACCTATACATAAATCCTGATCTAACACTACTGGGCCATCATCTCGCTTTTGAAGCGCATCAACGGGACAAACTTCAGCACAAGGTGGATCTGAACAATGTATGCATAATATAGGGCGAAAACTTAAAGTTAGATTTTGGTATTTGCCAGCTGGAGCGTCCTTTTCTTTACCTCCTTGAGTTTCAATCTTAATCCAATCTTCTGTTGAGTTATTTTCGATCTGACAAGCTAAGCTACACGCCTCGCATCCAATACATTTTTCATGATCAATTACAATACCAAAATGTTTCATTATGTTTATCTTTCTGAATCCTTCCATTTTTTTAGTTATACCGCAACATCATTCATGTCCGAAATACCGAATATATCTATATTATAATTTCATTTATTTGAATTAAATTTGCCCCTTTACAAATAAAAATTATTTTTTATTAAAAAAAGTTAAAAATTTAGCATTTTCCTTAGAACTGTATGCAATATTCCGCCAGTTCGATAATATTTGATATCTACTTCACTATCGAGCCATACAACTACATCAAATGTAAAAATCTCGCCATCGTCTTTTTTCACCCTCACAGACAAATCAGATAAAGGCTTAATGTTCTTTATTCCAGAAATAGTTATTGTATAAAATTAGCTTCTTTCATTTTATTTAGGACCTATTTTCGATTGTCATATATTTTTTACCAAGTTTACCAATATAACAAAGTCTTGGTCTGATTAATTTGTTATCTTTGAGTTGTTCAATGGCATGAGCAACCCAACCCGCTGATCTACTTGCTGCAAATAGTGGCGTAAAAGATGCTGTTGGAATTCCTAATGTGTGTAAAAGCCCTGCAGAATACAAATCAACATTTGGATAAAGATTCTTAGTTTTCATAACATAGTTGTTAAGAATTTCAGTCATTTCTATTATATAGTCTACCTCATCATGAATGTCATGTCCATTATTTGGAATTTTATCAATTAATTCACCATTCTGAAACTTTTTGAAAAAGTTCATAGAGATTTCTCTTAAGATTTTAGCTCGTGGATCCCAGTTCTTATAAACCCTATGGCCAAATCCCATGATTTTTTCTTTCATTTCAAACTTTTTTTCTGCCCATGGAATAACTCTCTCTTTTCTTTTTATCTCATCAACCATATATTTCATTACAGCTTCATTTGCCCCACCGTGTAACGGTCCCCTAAGTGTACCTATAGCGCTTGTAATTCCACTGTAAATATCTGAAAGTGTAGAGACAGTTACACGACAAGAGAATGTTGATGAATTAATAGAGTGATCCGCATGACAAATTAGTACCTGATCAAACGCTCTTTCAAAATCTTTACTGGGTTTCCTATTAGTCATCATATAGTAGTAGTTTCCTGCATGAGATAGTACATTTGAAGGTTCTACAAGAGGTAAATTAGTTTGAATCCTATGAGCAAATGCTAATAAAGTTGGCATTTTTGCCACAATTCTTAGCCCCTTCCTAATATTAGCCGATTCAGTATAATCATAGTCATCTGGATCATATAAAGAAAGAGCAGAGATTGCTGTTCTTAGAAGTTCAATTCTCGTAGTATTCCTTGGAAAACTTTTCAGAAGGCTAATTATATTATCTGGAATATTTCGTTCCTTTATTAATAAATCTTTGAACTCAGTAAACTCAGAATTGCTAGGAAGTTTTCCATATATAAGCAAATAAGCAACTTCCTCAAAAGTGGAATTCTCACATAATTCTTTCACAGGATAACCGCGATAGTATAATTTTCCATTTATT